>Ga0265798_10011810_pt1 | contig 10610 bp, 7 predicted proteins | sample P3T30metagenome_FD_192430 | JGI IMG/M metagenome (GOLD analysis project Ga0265798, IMG submission 192430) | Plant litter microbial communities from East Loma Ridge, Irvine, California - P3 T30 | ecosystem: Environmental > Terrestrial > Plant litter > Unclassified | place: USA: California... | reverse complement strand
TGACCCAAGCGAGTTTGCCATCACGGTCAACATCGATGCAACGCGAGATGATGAATGTGTACGGTTCACTTACTGGAACGATGCTGTGAACGATGGTGAAGCAAAGAATGTTTCCGTTCTTATGGCAAAGATCTTGGCTGAGGCTCTGAACAACGCCGAAAAGACTGTAGCAGAGCTTGATACTGTTCTCATGCACAGGCCTAAGACAGCCTCTTCAGCGACTCTTGCGCTTCCCAACACCCGCCCGTCAATTCTTAGGTCTGGTTCGAGCATTTCAAGCTCATCAACTTCGCCAACTCGTACACCAAGAATTACATTCCCGGATCTAGCTCCCTCCGCTTCATTGCCAGCTGAGACACCAGACTTGAGCAGTCTCATTCGATCTATTGTTAGCGAGATGGTACCTCAGATCGTCAATCAGATTGTGGCACAAAATAAGCTTCCAGCTGAGACAACCACTGCGGCAATCAACCAGGTCACTAGCCAGATGGCTGGTATGATTCACAGGAGGACATCCCAACGTGGTCGGCAAAGCATCGATGGGGGCTCTATAAGAGCAGGATCAACACGGGCTGCATCCATTCATTCCCGGCGGATGAGCGTCGCAAGTAATGCTGAGAGCAGGATTCAGACAGCTGCCGACATGGTGGCTACGATTGGAGTTCTTGCTACCGAGACGTCCAGCAAGGTGGCGCCCGACTTTGTAGAGAAGAAACTTCTCAACCTATGGAGTGAGTTGCTGGAAATGGTGGAAGAAACGATTGAACAAGACGACAGCTTCTTCCAGCTCGGAGGCGACAGCATCATCGCCATGCGCTTAGTTGGTGCTGCGAGGGAAGAAGGACTGTCTATGACTGTGGCTGATGTGTTCAAGAACCCAACATTTGCTGATATGGCCCGGGTCGTACGTGTTGCAGGTGAAGTTATCGACGAGGTCATGTCTAGGGCTGGTGGTGAATCAGTGGCTGGCATGAGTACTACTGGAGGGCCGTCTAAAGCTCGACTTCGCGAAAGAGCACCATCGATTTGGAGCGACATTCACTCCATCGTATCGGAGTACCACGCCGAGAAAGGCATGAGTGCTACCGAAACGCCTGTAGAACTTGAGGACAACAAGAATGATGCGAAGTTCAGGCGATGGGAAGGTTTCACATCTAGCCAGCCGAAAACGTCAGATGCAAGGAACGCCAACCTGAGGTCCCAGGCACCGCACACGATCCCGGAGGCAGTGGAAGTTTCGGGAAACCGATCTGTTTCATTGCTTGGAGATCCAAATGTTGATAGTGTCATCTCCAAGGTGCAAGTCTTCAAAGGTGGTATTTCCGACGTTTTCCCGGTGACCGATTTCCAAGCTCTTGCCATCACCGGTACCCTCATGGAGTCCAAGTGGATGCTAAACTATTTCTACCTCGACGGCAAGGGGCCTCTGGACCTGCGCAAGTTGAAGCAGGCTGCTTACCGTATGGTACAAGCATTCGATATTCTCCGCACCGTATTTGTTCCGTACGGTGACCGCTTCCTGCAAGTGGTACTGCGAAAGCTCCAACCTGAATTCATCTATCATCAAACGGATGATGACCTCGAATCCTTCACGACGGATCTACGACAAAAAGACCGTGAAAACGGTCCACGTCTTGGTGAAGCCTTCATCCAATTCGTAGTCGCGAATCAGAGACAAACGGGACGTCATCGCATCTTCATGAGACTTTCACACGCGCAATACGATGGGGTCTGCATGTCAAAGATTCTTGGCGCGCTCCAAGATGGATACAACGGCCTCCCCGTGTCGTCTGCTCCAAGCTTTGGTAACTTCGTTCGCGAAACCGCCAAGACCATTGCAGGTGCACATGATCACTGGAGAGAAGTTCTTCGTGGCTCCAAGATGACCGAAATCGTCAATCGCTTTGGCCCCAATTACCAGCGCTCAGCTGGTAACTCAATCACGCTCGAGAAGAGAGTGTCTGCACCTAAACTGAAGGGTGTCAACATCACGAGCGCCACTATCGCCAAGGCAGCCTGGGCCTCGACACTTGCTCGCATAGCTGGCAAAGCAGACATTGTCTTCGGTCATGTCATCTCAGGTCGCAACGGTGGTGTTGCCAACGTGGAGAGTATTGTTGGACCCTGCCTGAATATGGTGCCTGTTCGCATCGTATACCGTCCGGAATGGACTGTTCTCGATCTGCTCAAATACATACAAGATCAGCAGACTGCCAACATGCCGTACGAGTCTCTCGGCTTCCGCGAGATTACTCGACACTGTACGGAGTGGCCCGACTGGACGAACTTTTCCAGCGTCTTGCAGCACGACCAGAACATTCAAGATGAAAACCCCACCATGCAATTAGGTGGTATCGAGTACAAGATTGGCGCTATCGGCTCGCAGGAAGACTTCGCAGATTTCTCCATTCACACCACTTCCCATGGTGGCAGTCACATGGAAGTCACACTGACGTATGCTCCCAACAGCACCATCACTGCGGAGTTCGCACAACAAGTATTTGACATGCTATGCGCCAATATAATTGCTTTCTCCGAGGATCCACACACTCTGCTACCATCGCCATCCGAGATCAGTTCCCAAAGCTCGACGACCATCAACTCGGAAAAGATACGCAAGAAGTCTACAGAGAAGATGCCGGTCGCCCTGCCCATGGACACGGGTCTCTCAAGTAACGAAATCAACAGTCTTGCTCTCACACTGCGCTCTGCATGGGAGCAAATATTGTACGACGAACATGGTACACCCACCCCCATTGAACTCGCCTCCGATTTCTTCCAGCTTGGAGGAGACATTATGGGCTTGGCTCAGATAGCCTCTATCCTCGACCAAGATGGCCTGAAAGTCAGGGTCGAAGACTTGCTCGATCAGTCCATGTTCGTGGATCAGGTTAGCATTCTAGCTGGGGCGCGCAAGAAGCAGATTGAAAAGGAATTGCAGAACCCTTGGGGCGATAAAGGCAAGACGAAGGCCGAGGAAAAGGTCAACAACAAGAAGAGCGGTACCTTTGGGTCACTGGCGAAGAAAATTGGGTTCAAGAGGCGAGAGAGCCTGAGGTCTTGAGGGGTGGGAGAGTCTTCCTATTTGATTGTGCTTTTGTTTTGGATTGAGCTAGGCTATGGTCGCAAGTTGCGATCGCGTGTTTTATACTGACTATTTGGTTGTACACCTGTTTCCTTTGTTAGTCATTTACATCATGTTGTTGGTACTAGGTAGGCGTCGCTGGCAAGCGGGCGTATGGTGATTATTATTATTTTTAGTACATTTGCTTTACCGCGGCTTCACAAAAAAGAAACAGTTTCCTTGGTAGAAAAAAACATATGCCTTCTTATTGATCTTAATGTTCCTAATCCTCTGATTACGCTTTCCACGACCGTGAGCAATATCACTTCCTAATCGCTTTCACTTCCTCGTACCATCCGCCATCTCAGCACTATCCTCCTCTGACACATCCAGCTGGCCTATCTCTATACCATATTCCTCAATCTCATAACCATGCTCCTTCAGGAGCTGGTCCTGGATCTCATCTTCGCTATACAACATGATAGGCTGCTTGGATGTGGACTCGGGCAATGTATAGCTCTCGCTGCCGCACACGACACATGAGAATATCTCTGCTAGCCAGGTAAAAGTGGCAGTTCCGCATTCACTGCACACTAAGTGGTCGATGGTTGGGTCTGGATAGACGTTGTGGTAAGACATGTTGGTGAGGGTTGCGGTAGTGGTGTTGTGTAGGGTGTGTTAGATGTGTGTAGGGTATTATTTTACAAGTGATGTCGATGCTTAACGGAACACTATAAGAAAAAAAGACCAGGGTATTGAATCTAAATATTGCGTGTACAAAGTCTACGTATCAGAGAGGGACAGAGGACGTGAATACATTGTTAGATGATACAGGCTGGGCATTGTACAAAAGGGGGAGCGAGGATGGAGTAGCAGCATCATGTTACTTATACCTGTTCATCGCCATCTTCCTGCTCTTCACCGGGCTTGTGGCCATGGCCTTCAATATCCTCCATGTCTTCGTCCATACCCGGCCACAAGACCTTTTTCTGGAGCACACCCTTCACGTTGAGTATAGCGACCCAGATCCAGAGTACGACTAAGACGATGGTGGCTGCGCTGCAGACACCCTTGATACCTGGGCTGTTCAATGCGTTGGCAATATAGAGGAGTGCAATGGTCATTCCGGCGTTGGGAAAGATGAAGCCCCAGTGGTTCAGCGTAAAATGTGATTCCTTGGCGCTGATGACGATGCTGACAGTTGCGATGGCGCTGAACCAGAACGATATGAGCCAAAGGAAGATGCCTGTAATGAGTCCAAAGGCTTTGAATGCATCGCCGACTGGGAATGATGTGATGCCGAACAAGTCTGCCGGCACGTGTTTTGGCGCCTGCATTCCAAGCGAGATGCATGCGTTTGCAGTATATGCCGCTGGGCCTACAGCGACATACATTCCCGGCCGCTTGGGTATCTCGGGGAGCTTGCTGTTGACCAAGCGTGTGAAGTAGAGCGTGAGCATCAGGAAGGCAATGGTCCAGCCTAGACCCTGAAATGTCACGCTGCCAATGAAGATGTTGAATCCGGGCCCGAGGGGCTGGCTCTTCAGCAGCGTTCCTCCCAAGACACCAAGTACAAGAAATGGATAAACGGGTAGGATCCATGCGGGCATGGCGCCGGTTACGGGCAGCTCTCTTCTGTCAAAGATGACATGGTACTGGAATACTGCGACCAAAATGACAATGGCGGCGTACAGCCAAAAGAGGATTTCCAACGTCTTGACAAGCCACGGTCCACACGATGGGACGCCATACAGCTCTATGCAGTATATTATGAGCGCTATACTGACAAAGAAGGCGCCGAAGAAGAAGCTCTCGTGAGGGTGGTGGAGACTGAGCTTGAGCGAGCCACGGTTGTGTATGAAGCGATAGGTAATACATGCACTGAATGCAAGAAACAGGACAATATCCAGGATGAAGAAGATCTTCCCAATCGTTTTTAGGCCATGGAAGCTGTATGGTTGTTGACCGAGAAGCGTTGCGATTGCGCCAGTCGACATGGTGCACTCAAACCACGACCAAGTAAAATGGTCCAGGCGCTTCTTCCATGGTAGATAGGTAGGGTTGTAGTCCTCTCTTTGGGCGGGCCGAGGGCGTCGTTTGATCGGTCGAGCACGCGAAGACATACTGCCGTCGGTAGAAGAGGAGGAGCCAAGCATCAATGAAGTTGTTGATTCCGGGCGGGAACCTGATGCTGCTGGCGGTGACGAGGGCATTGTTTGTTTTATTTGCGCACGATCTCCGGACAAGTCAGGGCGAAGCAAATCGCAAATTGCTTGACGTCAAATTGGCACTTCATTCATACGTAGGGCCAAGACAGGTAAACAAAGTCAAGGTGTCATGCCTAGCATGGGTACGTGTTCTGGATCGGTGTGTATGCAGGTCGATCTTGCTAACTCGCCAAACACATCGAGCATTATGCAGTCGATGCTTGAGCCGCAACACGATCGGTATGGCATCACACTATCCTATTCCCAGCTCCATTCTACTATACTGGTCTTCTTAATCGCCTGGGTTAAGAAGGTTTCCAAAGTTACAAATGCTACAGTTGGTAGCGCGGCTTATTGAACAGCTGAGCGTAGATGACAGATTTTGCCAGTGTGCATGGCTTGCGCAAAAGGAAAACTCGCATTGAATACATGTTAGTGTAACACAGCTGCGAAGCCGCATCCTTTGACAATTCTGGGCGCAAAAAGGAGAAGAGAACGTCCCGCGGCGTGATGTATGTATGACGTCGCTGCTAAAGCTCGCGCACGTAGCACCGAATTACAACCCCAGTACAGATCGTCCCTTAGCGCTGCATTCTGAGTTTATGCTCTTCTTTTTTGAAATGTGTGTCCTTCGCCTCCATTTGATGGATGCTTAGCAGGGTTGGCACAGTGCTTGGTCTGGCGGGGCCAAGCTGTGTTGTTTTGCGAGCGAGCAGTCAAGTTGGTAATCGCCACCTGCATAATTTCCTTGCGAAAAAGATGTTGAGTAGGTACAGAGTCTCTTCAAAGGCAAGTTGAGCGTGCATGGGGTGATTGGGTCTTTTCTGGTCCTGTGCAAAGAGGCTAGTACATTACCGAGTTAGGCTTAGCTCCTCAGAAGAGGGGCTTTCACTCCAAGGTATCGACTGAAACATCTTGCAGGAAGATTACGACAACGACTCTTGGTGATTATCGCTGGCATTTCATTGCTATCCTCTCTTGCCACTCTCCCCGCTGGTACGGATGCTTTTCCACAGCCTCAGTGTGCACAAAGCTGCGACCAGACCCTGATCCACAGTCATAGAGATTTTTAGAGTCCAGCTGACGATGCGAGGTGAGCCATTATCAATACATAAGCCTGCGCAAGTAATCGACCTCCAATGCAACCCTCACAGTATCGTTATACATCGTATATTTGCCTTCTTCTCCTATCAAAGTAAACCCACGTGGTCTGCCAAGCACCAGACTATGAAACATTAGACTCACCGCATGGCCTGGCAGGGATCTTGCGAACGTGGTTCCACTAGAACTCGGAGAAACGTTGAGGCTGAGCTGGCTGTTTGAAGTTGGAAAGTCTTTGGCGTAAGCTAACTGTGTCGGCTTACTTCATCGTGGCTGGTGTGGCGGTCGCGGCGCTGATAGCTGATAGGTTCTGCTTTCATCAAAATCTTGTTTTTTTGGAATTCAGTTTCTGTCCTTCTCACTAACAATACGATTGTCGTATTCTTGTTTCCTGATATAGATGCTTTCTCGCAATATACGCCTTCAATGCTCGCTGCCAATAACCATGTATCGCTCCAAGTCGAGATCTGCATCGCTTTTCGATATTCACTAGAAACCTCACGTGTGACTCAAGCCATACCATGTAACCAGCTGATCACAAAATACCAATGAGCGTCATGTCAGATGTAGGACTGGGTAATTGGGTGTTCGTGTACCCCGCGCACTGGTATTGCGGCTGAAAATACCGCCCTATCAGCCTTGTTATTCCTGAAGGGTGCGTCTAAAGTCTCGTTACTCGGTGCCCCTTTCAGGTTACATCATACCATCTCCTTGACCAACACAGTTCTCACGAGCGGTGAGGGAACAGCTGTGTATACGAAGTGCTAACGCCGTGTCGCTGGGCGCCAGGAGCTGATGATAGAGACTTGAGAACTGGTGAGCATGGAACGAAATATAAAGACGCTCATGTTCGCACAAAAGAAGGAGTATCAGAACACACTTACCACCAAATCCCTCTTCACATAAAATACATTCAATCTAAACAATATTCAATATGCTCCTCAACGCCCTCACTCTCGTCTCCCTTGTCGCCGGCGCCCAAGCGCTCGGCCGTGCCATCGTAACCAACCAATGCGACGCACCCATTTACCTCTGGTCCGTCGGTGGTAGCATTGGTGAGCAGCAGATCATTGCCAAGGACCAATCCTACAGCGAAACCTTCACCAAAGATCCCAAGTCTGGTGGTATCGCCCTAAAAATGACCACCGTCGAAGGCGGCATCTTCAAACCCAATGTCAGCCAAACCATCTTCGCCTACAACCTCGACGTCAACCAAATCTGGTATGACATGAGCGACATCTTCGGCGACGGGTTTGCAGGCAGAACCATGACGCTCAAGCCCAAGGATCCAGCCTGCCAGAGCATCAATTGGTATGGTGGAAAACCAACTGGTGGCAGTCAGGTCAAGAGCTGCGAAGCCAACACGGATTTGGAGTTGACGTTTTGCACGAACCATTGCTTGCCGAGTTGGTGTAAGTGATTCATGATTGAAAGATCAGAGAAATCTGCTAATGGTAAATCTATAGTCCCATGTGGCAATGCTGCCCCTGGTGATTCCAGGACTTGCTGCACGCACTGTATTGGTAGCCATCACTGTGTCGCTGCACCTTAATTCGTCACACATACATCAACAGACTAATGTTTTGGATATATTACAGTTTTGGGGATACAAGCCCGATAGTCGAGTGGATAGTTGGGGGGACGGGGTCAGTGGCTTGGTTGGTATAGAATTTCACTTAATTTTAGACCATCTGCAGAACTTGGCCCGTCTACTTTGTGACATCTTGTTACTCGTTGTGCCACATTCACCATCGATTCTTAACACGCTTCTGCCTAAGCTCTAAATGCCTCTGCACTCGTTCATTGGCTATCAAGATGACAAATATAGATATCATTTAGTATGCTACAACATGTAATTCTCCCTAAGCCATGATGATGCAAATCTCAACAATGCAAATATACTGCATCCGTAAATGAGAAATATGATCACCTTCGTACTAGACAGTTTAAAGTGTTTTGTCGCATGTGATGCAAATGAATTTCTTCGGCAATATGAAAAGCATGTTGCCGTTCGTCGTGTTGGCGTCTTTTCAGACTATTTCTTGCATTGTCTCTCCAATGAAGAATCCCAACGCCGCAATTCACAGCGCATAGCACGCAGCAGGCAGCATCTTATAATATAGCCATTTGATCTAAGTATAGAAATACACCGTGTCTGTGGCAGACATGGTGGTGACTAGCCGGGTTACTATTCATACCAGTTCGTGTCCGTGATCGTGGTGTTGAACAAATAACATTCTCCTCTCGGATTTGGAAAAAAAAAGAACTTGTAAAGACACACCCTCCTAGAATAGAAACCACTCATCATTCAAATGCCACCTTGGTTTGCAGAGAGTTTAGCATCTCAATAACCCACCAATTGTCGTTTTTCGACGACAGAACACATTTCAGGACGAAAAACGTAATTCTTTTTCTTTTGGAGACTGTTTAGCTCATACTCTATCCACTGTCATGTCTCTTCTAATGCTTGGGTAAACATTCAAAGTAACTTGATGCTCGGGGAAAGAGTCATTGCTGTGTCCTAGTGGTGAGAGACCACTTCGGTGGCTGGTACTGTGAGGTGCTCCAGGATGGTAAAGTAGAACAGATCGTCATAGTCATTGCTCTAAGTACAGGATTGCAGAGGATTTCCATCGAGATTAACTGCTTTGCAAGAACAGCTATGAATACGGCGTGGTTCTACGATAACAGTATGCACGCTAAACCCCGAATATTGCCTGTGTACAATCAGACGCGGCGAACGATCCAAGATCTGTCAACAGGTGTCGACATTACAACCAATAGTAACTTTATTTCTCGATCCCCGAAAAAGATAATTGACAAAAGTGTTCAACGGATTTTATAGAATATTGGAATTGTGTTCGACGCTAGAGTACTGTGAATCTAACAGGTCGCGCTGTACTGGAGAATAGTGGTGGTTAACTATCGTCGTTTTCGGTAAAGCCCCGAATGTCATCATCGCCTGCCCCACTTGCTCCTTCCCTCGTCCTCTTTCTGCCTTTCATCCTTCCTAACCCCACGACTTCAAATCTAGACCGTTGTCTATCTTCGCCCCCAGCTCTGGAGAGCGCGAAAAGCGCATATTGAGCCCACACGAGCTGCCGGCCTCGTGCATGACATCATTGTCGCGATGCTGCGCGAGGGGCTGTGCTGACACGGACGCGCTTGCAGCTGATGTCCACCCGCTCATCACCATGATATGCAACTAGGCTTGTCAACACGACGATCCGTCTGAGGGTCTAGACCACGAAGCGGCGGCACTCCAACGGCCTGGATATAGAGAAAGCATAGGAAAGGTCAATTGTGCTCTCGGCAGGCTTACCCGTTGCAAGGCTGCAGACGATCCCAGGGCGCGCTGAAGGTCTAGACCGCCGATTTCGTGGCTGCAATCCCGAGAAATGATGTCGTTATGGTCTGCTTCGAAGTAGATCAGGCTTGATGCGCGCGCAAGGCAGCTGTTTCGCGTTGCGCTCGTTGTGCAAGAGAAGGTCAATAGGCAGTGTGGAGAGTTTGAGATCTCGATGAGAAAGTTCTGGACTCTGAACGCTGGTGACAGGCTACGTATGGGTATTGTAGTGATGCGAGGATAAGAATATATATATGTTAGTACAACTAACCGTGGTATACAGCCGCCTCATTAACTACACACCGATCAAAGCAAAAACTTCTCGACCACCTTCGTCAGCATTAAGAGACATGCGATTACCTCAGGAGCTACCTGTGGATACAGTGCAGGAAAAAGCTCAAGTCAACACCACTGTCCCTTCGACCGCGAGTCTCAGAGTCACAATGACAAATGCCTATCAGCCCAAACAACATAAGAGTGCATTTCGAGTCGTTGAGCGTCCTGATGGTGTCATTGTGGAACATCCCAGCTACTGCGCAAGTCTCCCAACGCTCACATCGGAGCGACACTTCCAGACGAAGCCGGTGATCTTGCCTGTCCCTACCAAATCATTGAAGCCCACGGCGGGAGCAAGAGCTCGCAATAACAAGTGCGAACTACTCGGAATTGGTGCTTTTGCAGACGATACAATGAGAGTAGGAGAACATGGGTCCACGACGTCTGGAAGAGGAGGATACAATGTGCTGGCCGACAACACAGAGGAGCCGGAAAGTGTTGTAGAAGATGCACATTGTGGAATTGCTCCGATGGAACGTTTTCTCATGGAGGCTGAATTTTGGAGCCCCTTATCGCGAAGATCAGGTTAAAGGCAGTCTATACGAGCATTTTCACT
>Ga0265798_10011809_pt1 | contig 10610 bp, 6 predicted proteins | sample P3T30metagenome_FD_192430 | JGI IMG/M metagenome (GOLD analysis project Ga0265798, IMG submission 192430) | Plant litter microbial communities from East Loma Ridge, Irvine, California - P3 T30 | ecosystem: Environmental > Terrestrial > Plant litter > Unclassified | place: USA: California... | reverse complement strand
TCTTCACTTCCCCAGTGGCCAACAAGAATGGTTCTCTTTGGATTTGGATAGTACTTCTTCAGCAAACGCATTGCTTCCATCATCGTGATGGTTCCTGTACCATTGTCGGTTGCTCCGGTTCCGCCATCCCAGGAGTCAAAGTGAGCAGAAAGCATCACATATTCATCAGGCTTTTCAGTTCCTTTAATTTCGGCGATGGTATTGAAGGTCGGCACTACACCAAGTTCTTTAGATTCCGTGTGCATGCTAATGGTCGGTTTCTTGCCTGACTCGGCAAGGCGATAAAGTAAGCCATAATCTTCCAGCGCAATGTCAACCGTAGGAACCTTTTTGGTATAAGCACTGAAGATTTTGCTTACGCCAAAACCTGCAGACCAGTTATTAGTAATAATACCCAGGGCACCTGCGTTCTCTAATGCTACCGGTAAGGTCCGGGTGGTATAGCCAGTTTTAGCAATACGGTTCCGCCAGGCAGCAGTTTTCGCGGTACGCTCGGCTTTCATCTTTTCGAAAGATTCTTTTAGCGCAAATTCTTCCCAGTTGTAGTCAGGACGACCGGTTGGCTGTGCCATGGAGATCATCACGAATTTACCTTTTGCGTTCGGCAGCCACTTTTGAAAGGCTATAGAATCTGCAAGATCTGGAAGGATGATTACCTCGGCTACACTGGTCTTTTTGCCCATTCCTGGACTCCATGCAAGTTGTGTACCCTCAAGTGATCTTACCCATGGACTAACCATATCCATATGGGAGATACCGCGTTCCCAGCCTCTCCATTCACCCCATTTCTCATTTCTGGCTGCTATACCCCAGCTTTTGTACTTTTCAACTGCCCAGTCATTTGCCTGTTTCATCTGCGGCGAGCCTACCAATCGTGGACCGATGCCATCCAGTAGTTCGTGCGCAAGTTGCTCTACCTGGGAGTTAGTTGCACCTTCAGCCATGATGTTGTCGATTACAGCTTTGTTGGTTTGCGCAAAAGCCGTGCTGCTGCAGAGCAGAAGACCCATCACGAATGGCCTTGCAATGTGCCGCATGTTAAAGTTTAGTTTTTGGTAAGTTTGTTTCATGTCTCTAATCTAATAAAAATAGCGGTTCAGCTCTACTCAAATCACAACGCAAAGAAGCACACGCCGCTCATTTTCTATGCTTTGCAATTATCGTGTAGCTAGAAATTTACAACTTTGGTATCGGTTGGATATCACTGATCTTCAATTTCAATCCACACAGGCGCATGATCACTTGTTTTTTCCCAGCCTCGCACATGACGATCGACTTCAGCAGCCTTCAGCCTTCCTTTTAATTGTGAACTAAGTAAAAAGTGGTCAATACGCAGTCCTGCATTACGGCCATAAGCATTGCGGAAATAATCAAAGAAGGTGTATATAACTTCGTCCGGATGCAAGGTTCTTAAGGCATCTGTCCATCCTTGTGCAACTAGATTGTGGAAGGCCGTTCGCACTTCTGGTCTAAAAAGGGCATCATCTACCCATCGTTCAGGCTTATACACATCCAACTCGGTTGGCATCACGTTGAAGTCACCAGCAAGTATTACGGGTAAGTCATAGCTTAAAAGCTGTTCGGCATGGTTATGTAAGCGCTCAAACCATTGTAGTTTGTACTCCAGCTTTGGTCCGGGGGCGGGATTCCCATTTGGAAGGTACAGGCAACCTATCACCACATTATTTACCATGGCTTCAATATACCGGCTTTGCAAGTCTTCCGCATCGCCCGGTAAACCTCGGCGGAGTTCCTTGATCTCCAGATTTCGTGCAAGAATCGCCACACCATTCCAGCTTTTCTGCCCCTGCCAAATCGCATTATAGCCAGCTTCAGCAATCGCCTGCTCTGGAAATTTTTCATCAGGTGCTTTCAGTTCCTGTAAGCAAACCACATCTGGTTGTGTTTCGGCAAGCCATCTAAGTAATACCGGCAGGCGGCCATTTATACCATTTACATTATAGGTAGCAATTTTCATCCGTTAAAAATTTAAGTCAAGTTATGAAAAAGCAATAACAAATTTAATGGTGTCAATGGCAACGAAAATTTTAAAGAGCCTGTTTTTAAGATCATTAAGTTTTGGCCAAGCAGGTATGTGGCATGAAATTTAGTGTTCATTGCGATATAACTTGCTGGAAACTAATTCAGTGTGGTTATTTGGAAAATTTTACCCTATCAGGGCAGGGCCAACACCAGAAACTAATATCTTAGACCCGGTAAAATGGGCTGGATTATCATGAACCCAAATACTATAATTTCAATACATGAATCAGGAATCGAAGCGCTTAACGATAGCAAATTGGAAAAAGTGGGGTCCGTACGTATCAAACAGGCAATGGGGAACAGTTAGAGAAGATTATAGTGCCAACGGAGATGTTTGGCAATCTGTAACACATGAAATGGCCAGAAGTAAGGCCTGGAGATGGGGCGAAGAGGGCATAGCTGGAATATCAGATGAAAAACAATATCTATGTTTTGCGCCGGCATTCTGGAATGGCAAGGACCGCATAATTAAAGAAAACCTTTTTGGCTTGTCTAATAACGAGGGTAATCATGGGGAGGATGTTAAAGAACAGTACTACTACCTCGATTCTTCACCAACGCATTCTTATATGAAGATGCTTTATAAGTATCCTCAGCATGCATTTCCTTATGAGGAACTTCGGGCAGAAAACCGGAGGCGGAACAGGCAGGAGCCTGAGTTTGATTTAATCGACACAGGTATATTTAACGATAATGCCTACTTTGACATCTTCATAGAATATGCGAAATCCTCACAGGAAGATATTCTAATCAAAATTACCGCCCATAACAGACATCAAGAAACCGCAGCATTAACCATCTTACCAACCATTTGGTTCAGAAATCGTTGGTCCTGGGGATACCATGAGAAAAATGCGCAGCTGTCAAAAAAGAGCGGTACAACACTGGAACTTTGGGAAAAGCATCTCGGGCGGTACTTTCTTTATGCCGACAGGCCTTCCACCTGGTTATTTACCGAAAATGAAAGCAATCCAAATAAGCTGTACAACGCTGTTGACCAAAAAGGATATTTCAAAGATGGCATCAATGATTACATTGTAGAAGACAAGTCTGATGCCATAAATCCAGAACATAAGGGCACTAAAGCTGCAGCACTATACCAGCTTGAAATTGAAGGCGGCCAATCTGCTACAGTACAACTTCGCCTTAGTAAGGATATGTTGGAGCTGCCTTTTATAGATTTCGATGAAATATTTAACGAGCGTCTTTCGGAGACTAACGAGTTTTATAACGACCTTCAGGCAGATCTTGAGGACGAAGACCAGAAGAATATTCAGCGACAAGCGCTTGCAGGCTTACTTTGGAACAAACAGTTCTACGACTATAATGTAAGAAAATGGCTTAAAGGTGATCCAACTAGTCCAGAACCGCCATATGAACATTCAAATTCCCGAAATGTAAACTGGACGCATTTAAACAGTGCGGACGTAATCTCCATGCCAGACAAATGGGAGTTTCCTTGGTTTGCGGCATGGGATCTGGCTTTCCATTGTGTAACCTTTGCATTGGTAGATGCGGAATTTGCGAAACATCAGCTGCTGCTACTGACCAAGGAGTGGTACATGCATCCCAACGGACAGTTGCCGGCATACGAGTTTAACTTCGATGATGCCAATCCACCTGTTCATGCCTGGGCAGCATGGGAAGTGTACAAGATGGATATGAAAAACAATGACGGAAAAGGGGATCTGCCTTTCCTTGAATCCATTTTCCAGAAACTACTGATCAACTTCACCTGGTGGGTTAATCGTAAGGACCACGCCGGCACGAATGTCTTTGGCGGGGGCTTCCTTGGTCTGGATAATATTGGGATTTTCGACCGAAGTATGAAATTGCCATCGGGCATGACCATTGAGCAGGCTGATGGTACAAGCTGGATGGCCATGTATGCTTTAAATATGATGCATATCTCTCTTGAACTTGCACTCAATAACCGGGTGTATGAGGATATGGCTACTAAATTCTTTGAACATTTCCTTTATATTGCAGGTGCAATCATGAATATCATGGGTCCGGATGATACTGGATTATGGGATGAAGAAGATGAGTTCTTTTATGATGAATTGCAGTTAGATGATGGCAGTGCAGTAAAGCTGAAACTCGTTAGCATGGTCGGACTTGTTCCGCTTTTTGCAGTTGAAGTTATAAAAGAAGAAACCTTGAAGAAACTGCCGCAGTTCGCAGAACGCATGCAGTGGTTCCTGGAACATCGCCCTGACCTGGCTTCTTTGGTCTCCAGGTGGACTGAAACAGGATCTGAAAACAAACACCTTTTGAGTCTACTCAGGGGGCACCGCATGAAAAGGATATTGCATAGAATGCTTAATGCTTCTGAATTCCTTAGTGATTATGGTATCCGGAGCTTATCCAAGCAATATGAGGAGAAACCATATGTCTTTAAGGAAAATGGTGAGCAGTTCGTTGTAGAATATTTGCCGGGTGAAAGCGACAGCAGTATGTTTGGTGGTAATAGCAACTGGCGTGGGCCAATCTGGATGCCAATGAATTACCTGATCGTGCAAAGCCTAAAGACATTCAACGATTACTTCAGCGAAGATTTTACAGTTGAATATCCGACAGGATCGGGGAATATGCTTCCTTTAGATCAAATTGCAGACGCACTGAGTGAAAGACTCATCGGTTTATTTACGCTGGATGAAAAGGGTAGAAGGGCTTGTTTCGGCGACAATGAGTTACTACAACACGACCCGCACTTCAAGGACCATTTGCTGTTTAACGAATACTTTCATGGAGATACTGGAAGGGGCCTGGGCGCGGCACATCAAACTGGCTGGACCGCATTGGTTGCCAACTTAATATTCGAAAGGAGCCGCGTGGGGAAGAAACATATTCTGTCTGCTGAGGAGATGGTCGGTTGAAACTGAAGGTCTTAGACCTTCAGTTTCTCGGTAAGCTTATAGATGTCGTACGCGACCTTTTGAATGGTAATGAACTGCTGGAATACCGAATCTTCATCCTGACTTAGTTCCACCTGATCTTCCTTTTTAATCTTAATCAATGGCACGTTGTTTCGCTCTTCTTTATGAAATTTCAGGCTTTCCTGAGATTGTGTAAGTAAGTAGGCGGTGTTCTCCGTCAATGGTTTGATCAGGTCGATATTGTGCAATGCAAAATCATGCTCTTTATAATAGAGCGCTAAGGTTGCAATGTACGAGGATAGCAGGTGGTTTAAAGCGGTAAACTGATGAAGTTCTTTAATCATGAACTGTTTGCTTTTTGGTTCCGAAAACATCCGCTGAAACAGCGAGGAAAGGTTTGCCGTGGCAACATAAACCTCTTTTCTGGCGACTTTGTAATTGGTGAAATCCTTGATGTTCTCAAAAAATAATGAGCTAACCTGATTAAAATAGCTGCAGTTCGCGATTAGCATGTGCAACATGTCGCTTTTTAACTTCTCATGTTCCCAGTTTGGAAAAAGAAAATAGCTCGCGAGGAAGGCAATACCAGAACCGATAAGGGTATCATAAATGCGTTCTGTAGCTACAGAGATACCGCCCATACCTAGGAACTGAAATAGGATGATGATGTAGGGCGTCATAAACACAACACTTACTACGTAGTTCTTGCGTTGAAAACTATAAGAAGCGATCATGCAAAGCAACAGGATAAAGAACAGTGCATTTTTGTCCTTTATAAACTGAAGTGCCAGAATTCCGATTCCTGCCCCTACAAGGGTGCCGATAATTCGTTGATAATTACGTTCCTTGGTCAGGCTGAAACCAGGTTTAGAGATAACCAGGATGGTAAGTAAAATCCAGTAGCTGTGCGAAAAGTCCAGGGATCTGGAGATTAAATAGCCCACCAACATCACGATGGCTACACGCAATGCATGCCTGAAGGTTGAAGACTCAAACGTCAGATTTTCGAGGAAAAGCTTTTGGTCAATGTTCTGTCGCGTTAAAAAGCGCTCCGTATCGATCGACCGGCCTTCAATTTTCTTTTTTTCCCCTTTGTTGAAATAGCGGTTTACGGTAACCACGCGGTTAAGAATGTTCTCAATATTTACTTCTATATTCCGCAAGGCAATGATCCCCAGGGTGTTAAACTTCCCATCGAGATTGTTGCGCTCCAGTTCACTGATTTCCTGCTTTAGCGCCTCTACATCCTGAATAAGTTGAACGGGTTTGTCTGGTGTTCCGCCGGTCTTTAAGGCGAAGGCCTGTTCATCCAGCTCGTGCGCTATTTTCAAGATAACAGATTCATATTTTGCCAGGATCCCCGTAGAATCAAATTGCTCGTGCAGCTCTTTGTAGTTGTAATAGGTGGACATGATCTGTTCGAACAGGTCGACCATATCTACAAAGACCAACATCAAAAACCGACCTTCCGGCGTCGAGTCCCTTACAATCTCCCGGGTTCTGAAAAGTACATCCCGAACAGCATCCTGCTTTTCATGAACCTGTATCTGCAGGTTGAGCAATTCCGCGTAATTGTCATCAAAATTTGTGTTCTGCCTGTAGAACTTAGCTTTAGATCTTAGAAACTCACTGATCTCCATCATACAGTCACTCAGCGTCTGCTGTACAATCCGGTAAGGTCGCAGGCGGTAGAAGAAATAACTTAGTGCTGTGTACCAGATGCTGCCGATAAACACCAAGCCACCATGTATCAATACTTCGTCCCATCTGCGTACATCATCGATACTTAGAACAAAGATCAGCAAGCAAGCAGTGCCAACCGCACCCGCTCGGATTCCATACACCGACAGCATGGTAAACAGAAAGCTGAAAGCGGTTAATATGATGCCAGTCAAATAGAAGTTCCTGTTTATCAATCCAATGATTAGACTTATTACCGTTATTAATGCTGTGGTGATTAACATGGCATTCCTCCGGTGAGCAATTGGTCCCGGGGTATCTACTATGCTGACGCAGAGTGCCCCTAATGATAAAGTCATACCCAATTTCAGTAAACCAAACTGCGCCAAAATTAATGATGGTAGTAATACGCCAACTGTTATTTTGAGGCCATCAGCAAAATATGTACTTAATAAAAAATCCTGAGTGCTTCTTATTGGTTTATCAAGCATGTCGTGGTTTAGCGGTATTTAGTGATAATGGCAAATTTAGAAACATTTACCAGATCAAGACCCTCATGCAAACAAATGTAATGCCTGAATAGCTACCTTTGCTGGATATGCTAAAAATTGGACTAGCAGAAGATGATTTAAAGATTTCCGGTTTAATCAAAGCAGGGCTGGAGGAACATGGTTACGATGTCCTTGCCTTTACGAACGGCCAAAATGCAGTTCAGGCGTTTGAGCGCCAGCATTTCGACCTGCTTATCCTGGATGTCATGTTGCCTGAACTTTCTGGAATTGAGATCTGCCGCAGGGTTAGAGGGAGCAATGCTACTATCCCGATACTGATGCTGACTGCCTTAGGCATGTTGGACGATAAGGTTGAAGGTTTCAATAGCGGCGCGGATGACTATTTACTCAAGCCCTTCCATTTTAAAGAACTTCTGGTCAGAATCGAGGCATTGCTCAGGCGTACAAAATCTGTGGAAAAGCCAGATGAGTTTGTGCTAAGCTACGAAGACTTAAGTATGAACACCCTAAATAAGGAGGTTCAGCGTGCAGGAATACCTATCGTGCTTACTGCTAAAGAATGCTCATTACTCGAAGTTTTTTTAAGACATCCGAACCAGTTGCTGTCAAGGCAATTTATAGCAGAACAAGCCTGGGATATCAATTTCGACACGGGGACCAATGTGGTCGACGTATATGTGAACTTTCTGCGAAACAAGGTCGAGAAAGGCTTCGGCAAGAAGCTGATTCATACGAGGATTAACATGGGGTACATTCTTAAAAGCTAATATGAAGATTAAAGACCGGCTTGCAATATATTTCACCCTCGCCAGTACCTTAATGCTTCTGATTGTGTTGTTGGCGACGTATATTGTGTTTGCGAAGTTCATGGAATCTGACTTTTTTGATCGGCTGAGTGATCGAACGCGGGTCACGGCAAATTTATACCTGGAAGCAGATGAAATTTCGCCCGATGCACTTCGACGCAATAGAAACCAATATCTGGACAAACTCAATGGTGAATATATCCGGATCTACGATGCCCAGAACAATCCGGTGTTTATCGATGATGATAATAGCATATGGGACATCCAGACCATTGAAAACATCCGGCAGCAGGGCAAGGTCAGGTTTAAGAATGGCGCCAGCCAGGTTGTTGGTATATTCTATCGAGATAACCAGGGCGACTTTGTAATTATCGCTTCTGCCGTTGACCAAAGTACAGCTTACCGCCTTGAAAAACTGAAGACGGTGATGTTTTTTATTTTCGTAATTATCTTCGTCGTGTTGTTGCTCTTCGCACGAAGAATTGCAACACATATTTTAAAACCGCTGGACTTCTTTATTGAAGAGGTAAAGCAAATTAAGTCGAGCAACCTTGACTTTCGGGTACAAGAGGGCATAAATAAAGACGAGATCAATCTTTTGGCTGCCAACTTCAACAAATTAATGGCACATCTTGAGCAGGCCTTCGTACTACAGAAAACCTTTATAGCGAATGCCTCTCATGAATTAAGGACACCGGTAACCAGCATGATGATCGGGGCGGAAATTGCACTATCCAAAGAACGCTCGGCAGAGGAATACAAAACTGCACTGCTATCCATCCTTGAAGATGCTGAGAGAATGGACGGTATCATCACCGGCCTTTTAGGGCTGGCACATGCCGATGTCGAATATGGTTCGGCGAACCTGGAGGATGTAAGTTTGACACAGATGCTACTTTCAATACGAGAAGATTGGAAGCGTAGTGCTCATCCTGCTGATTTGATTCTCGAAATGGATGCTCAACAGCATCAAGATCTGACCATATCTGCAAACGCGGCTCTGATAAAGATTGCAATCAACAACATTATCACCAATGGCTATAAATTCTCTGATGATCATGATGTACTTTGCTCCTTACAAGGTGATGCTAATGGGTTAAGCATCCGCATCATGGATGCAGGTCCCGGAATCTCAGAAATGGATCGCCCTTTCATCTTCGAACCATTTTACAGCGCATCGATAAAGCAGAACAAACAGGGTACTGGCATGGGTTTATTCATGGCTAAAAAGATCATCAATTTGTATAAGGGTACACTCAGCCTGGAAGCGACAGGAAGCCCTGGCAGCACGTTCAGAATCTACTTCCCCCGACTTTAATGCCGTTTTAATTTCCCTTTAATTCCGCTTTAATGCGCCTAAAATACCTTTGGCGCAAATGAAAGCATTTGTCACACGTATTAGTCTTCTTCTTTTAATACCTTTTTCTACTGCCTTCAGTCAGGAAGAACCAGGCTCGCCCGCCCGTCAGGAACTACCTGGTTTGACTTTGCTGGAAGCCGAGAAGCAGTTCCTGCAAAATAATGCACAGCTAATCGCTAAAGGGTACCAGGTTGAGCAATCCAAAGCTAACATCATCACGGCAAAACTGTTCGAAAATCCTGAATTGAGCTACGAGAACTTGTTCTACAATCATGAAAGTGGAAAGTTTTTCCAAACCTCAATGGCCTACGGACAATTTTCAGGATCGCTGACTCAACTGATCAGATTGGCTGGTAAGCGGAATAAAGATATCAAAATCGCCAAAACAGAACTTCAACTTGAAAACCTGCAGTATTATGATTTGATACGCACATTGAGATTTGAATTGAGAAGCACCTTTTATGAGGCCCTCTACACCCAAAGTTCAATAAAGGTTTATGATCAACTCATTGGTTCCTTAAGCCAGCTGCTTAAGGCTTCCGAAAAACAGTTTGAAAGCGGGAACATTGCAAATAAAGATGTCATTCGAATCAAGTCCAGCCTTTATAGTTTGAGGATGGAGTATACTTCCGTTCAAAATAAGCTAGAAACTTTGAAAAGCCGGCTTAAATTATTATGTGGTCTCGATCCATCAATAGAGATTAGATTATCTGAGCAGGGCATAGCGCCAGGAGCGTTTAAACCCGACACAATGCCTTTCCAAATGCTTTTAGATTCCGCGAAGGTAAGCCGTGCAGATCTGCAACTGGCAAAAACCAACCTGACCTATGCACAGGATATCTTAGCCCTTCAGCACGCTAAAGTCGTTCCAGATGTTGCCGTATCATTGAGCTATGACCTGAAAGGTAATTATCCGGAAAAGTATACGGGCATCGGCATCAGTATGCCAATTCCGCTTTTCAATAGAAATCAGGGTGAGATCAAGAAAGCTAAAATTGCAGTAGAAGCCTCTAATGCAGATATCAGTAGAAAAGAAGCTGAAGTAGCTTCAGAACTTTACACCAATTACCAATCTGCAATCACTATTGAACGACTCTACAAGGATGTAGACAAGGATTTCAAGAGTAGTTTTGATCAACTCATGGATGGTGTATACCTAAATTTCAAGCAAAGGAATATCAGTCTGCTGGAATTCCTCGATTTTTATGATGCTTTTAAGGAGAGTACAATTCAGCGGAACGATCTTCAATTTGAATTGATGAACGCTAAAGAGGCACTTAATTATCAAACAGGTACCAACATTTTCAAATAAACACATGCACAAACGATT
>Ga0265798_10011806_pt1 | contig 10610 bp, 10 predicted proteins | sample P3T30metagenome_FD_192430 | JGI IMG/M metagenome (GOLD analysis project Ga0265798, IMG submission 192430) | Plant litter microbial communities from East Loma Ridge, Irvine, California - P3 T30 | ecosystem: Environmental > Terrestrial > Plant litter > Unclassified | place: USA: California... | reverse complement strand
GTCCGCTCGGGCAGCGACCCGGCAAAGTTGCTGACCATGAGGATCACGGGCGGCCCCCCTCGACCGTCCGACAGTTCGCGCGATGCACGCCTCGCCAAACTGATCGCCAACGACCTTGCACTGCCCGCAGAGCGCGTGACCGTCGAGACCGAACCCTCCGCGATGCCGATGCTGGCGGGAGCGCTTCGGCCCCCGGTGCCGATGGGCATGGTCCGATCCCGTCATCACCTCTTCGAAAACGCCTTGTTCGGACCGTTCGTGGTGTCGATAGAGCGGCCGGACGGGCGGTGGCTCGTGATCCGGCCAACCAACGGCACGATCGGGCCCTGGCGCGCGCGCATCGTCCTGTGGTTCCTTGCGGCGATGGCGGTCGTCGCGCCGATCGCCCTGCTGCTGGCCCGCCGCGTCGCGACTCCGATCGGGCGGTTCGCCGCCGCCGCCGAACGGCTCGGCCGCGATCCGCGGGCCGCCCCCCTGCCCGTCACCGGTCCACCCGAGATCGCCGAAGCCGCCAGCGCGTTCAATCTGATGCAGGAACGGCTCAACCGGTACGTCGAGGATCGTACCACACTGATCGCCGCGGTCGCGCACGATCTGCGGACGCCGCTGATGCGGCTGTCGCTGCGGCTCGAAAAGGCGCCGGAAGATATTCGGATCGCAAGCGAAGGCGATATCCAGGAGATGAGCCAGCGGATCGGCTCGGCGATGGCGTTCGTCCGCGACATGACCCGCCATGTCCGCCGCCAGAAGCTCGACCTGCGATCGCTCGCCGAAAGCGTGACCGACGATTTTGCGGATCGCGGCGATCAGGTGGTGCTGCATCCTGGATCGCCGCTGATCATCGAAGGCGACACGCCGTCGCTGAAGGCCCTGCTCGCAAATCTGGTGGGCAATGCCGTCAATTATGCGGGGCATGCCGAAGTCCTGCTCCACCGCGCCGGCGGGATGGCCGTGCTCGAAGTGTTCGATTCCGGCAGCGGCATGGCGCCCGCCGATCTGGCGCGCGCGTTCGAGCCGTTCTTTCGCGCCGAACACTCGCGCAACCGCGATACGGGCGGCAGCGGGCTTGGCCTCGCCAGCGTGCGTGCGGTCGCCCGCGGACACGGTGGCGAGGCGACGATCGAAAACCGCGCCGACGGTGGCCTGCTGGTGCGGGTGACCTTGCCGGTATGACCTGAGCGATACGTCGGGATAGGCGCGGCCCGACATATCGGGGCAACGTTTCGCGTGCCAGTTGGTCATCACGGTATCGAGGAGGCGTCATGCGCACAGTATTTCTTATCGGCTTGGCCGGCGCGCTGGCGGGATGCGCTGCCGACCTGCCGAGACATCGCGGACCTGGCGTGCACGGTGATGCCGCCAATCGCCTTGCCGACGCGGGGTCAGACCACGGCCGCGGGCAGTTGTTCGTCAGTCCGATGGGCGAACCGTTCAGGGCGTCGCAACACCCCGGCGCGGCGGAGGCGCTTTGGTTCGCGGGTGCCGACGCCGACGGCGATGGTCGTATCACCGAAGCGGAATTCCAGCGCGATGCGATGCGGTTCTTCGCGGTGCTCGATCGCGGGAACGACGGCGAGATCGATCCCGACGATATCGCCTATTACGAAAACGTCCTGGTTCCCGAGATCCGTGTCGCATCGGGCGGCGGCGGGATTTCATCGGGCGCACGCGGCCCCGGGGGGCGTGGCGGACGCGGCTCCGGTGGTGGACGGAGGCAGGGCGGCGGCGGCGGCGGCGGCGGCGGCGGCGGCGGTCAGGGGATGCACATGGGCAGCGACGACGGCAAGAAGAGCGATGCCACCGTCCATGAACGGCTCGGTGCCGCGAAGTTCGGGTTCTTCGATTTCCCCGAACCGGTCATCGCGGCCGATCGCAACCTGAACCGCGGCGTCGATCGATCCGAATTCGCGATGGCCGCCGCGACCCGGTTCGCCGCGCTCGACCGCAATCGCGATGGTGCGCTGACCCGCGGCGAATTGCCGAAGGCCGGCGCCGAAACGTGGCGGAACGGGGCGGACCGCCCTTCCCCGCCGCCACCGTCCCCGGATCGCGATACGCCGTAATCGTGGCGACGGCGGCGGATCGGACGCCCCTTTTACCAATATCGCGACCGGGTCAGCCGAGCACGCCCGAGACGATCCAGCGGCGGCTGATCGCAGATTTGACGATCGCTGCGCCGCAGCGTCGACAGGCGGAGTGCTGCACCGGCTGATCGGCCAGATCGCGGTGGCGCGACCGCGGTGCGTGCAATCCCAGGGCGCAGTCGCTGGCGTGTGTCGATAGTCCGCGCATGCCGCCTCCGCCCCAAGATCGAGCATCGGTCATGGCGCGCGATGTTTTCCCGCGTATGTCTGTGCGGTGAAGGGTTTGTCATGCGGCGATCCGGGTGCTCCGGCGTTTGCAGTCGATACCGCACCGCGCCGGTCGGCGCACAAGGGAGCCGATCATGGCCGTAACGGACCTCGTCACCTTCTCGAACATCCAGCTGCGTCCCGATCCGTCGCGGACCGTGATCCGCCCGTTCAACGTCGACTATCCCGGTCCGTTCAAGGTCGAGGGTCATCCTCGCGTCGAACGCGTGATCGACCGCGTGCTGTCGCTGTCGCATGACGAGCTTCACGCCGAACGCGAGCGCGTCACGGCGTCGCTCGACGAGCGCCACCGCGACGTCGACGACCTGCTGCTCCACCGCTTCGGCGAGGTCATGGCGAGGACGCCGGACGCGCGCACGATCACGCGCGACCAGCAGGTGCTGATCGGCGCGTATCTCAGCGAGGAATATTCGTTCGAGGCCGCCGCGCTGTTCAACCCGAGCATGGTGCTGCATCCCGACCAGACCGGTGCGCCCGACGATGGTCTCCGCTTCATCCTGTCGCTGCGCGGGATCGGCGAGGGGCACGTCTCGTCGGTGACGTTCCGCACCGGGAGCTGGTCGCCGCAGGACGGCTTCTCGGTCGATCCCGCCAGCCGGACCGCGGTGCCGCCGCGGATCGAGCCGTCGGATCAGGGCGCGACCGATGGCGGTCCGACCCGGCTGCAATGCGGCAATAGTCGCGAGCTGTCCGAAACCGTGATCTTCCCGATCCTGCCGAGCCAGCGCCAGGGGATCGAGGACCTGCGGCTCGTCCGGTTCGAGGATGCCGGCGAGGTCCAGTATCTCGGCACCTATACCGCGTTCAGCGGCTCCGAAACGCGCTGCGAACTGCTGCGCGGCGAGGATTTCAAGACGTTCGAGATGCAGCCGATGCGGGGCGCGGTCGCGGGCACCAAGGGGATGGCGCTGTTCCCGCGGAAGATCGACGGGCGCTTCGCGATGCTCGGGCGGCAGGACAACGAGAATATCTGGTATCTGACCTCGGACGATCTGCTGACCTGGGACGGGGGCACCAGGATCGTCGAGCCGAAATGGCCGTGGGAGTTCATCCAGATGGGCAATTGCGGCTCACCGATCGAGATCGACGAGGGCTGGCTGGTCCTGACGCACGGGGTCGGCAGCGTCCGCAATTACTGTGTTGGCGCCTGCCTGCTCGACCGGGACGACCCGACCAAGCTGCTCGCGCGGATGACCGATCCGCTGATCGTGCCGAGCCCGAAGGAGCGCGACGGGTATGTGCCGAACGTCGTCTATAGTTGCGGCGGGATCGTGCATGGCCGGACGTTGCTGCTGCCGTTCGGCGTGGCGGACAATTTCGCGTCGTTCGCGACGGTGGATGTCGGGCGGTTGGTCGCGGCGATGCGCTGATAGCCAGACCCCGCTGATCCTTCCCCGCTAGGGGTAGGTGGCTGGCACTTGCCAGACGAAGGGGGAGGACACGCAACGGAGGTTTGCCTTACCTCCCCCTCCGTCAGGCTACGCCTGCCACCTCCCCCTGGCGGGGGAGGATTCGAGTCAGGCCGCGGCCGAGATTTTTACGTGTTTGCCCGCAAAATCTTCCGCCGCAACCACGTCGATCTGCTGTTCGATCCCGCGCGTGAGGCCTGCCGGGACGGTTACCGCAAAGCCCCGCGCGATCAGGCCGTCGACGGCCCAGCGGACGCAGTAATCGGCGGCGACTCCGATCACCGTGACGTCGGTGACACCGTCCGCGGCCAACGCGGTGAAGAAATCATCGCGCAGGATCGTCGGCTTGCTCGCATCGCGCGCGTCTTCGATCGCCAGCCCCGGTTCGGCCCACATGTCGAACACGCCCTTTTCGATCCGCCACGCCGGGATCGCCGGATCGACCAGCGCGACGTCGAGCATGTTGCCCCACCCTTTCGTGCCCCGCACGCAGTGGATCGGGAACATCGCCGCCTCGGGCGACGCGGCGTAGGTCTCGCGGAAATGCGTATCGAAGGTGAAGAGGACTCCGGCAGTATCGGCGGCGGGCAGCGCCGACAGCCACGCCTGCATCGGCGCGACCAGTGTGTCGGCGCCCACCACGCTCAGCGCGCCCTCGCCCGCCATGAAATCCCACTGCGTATCCACCACGACCACGAACCGCGCCATCGCACCTCTCCTTTGCCCGCTGCTTGACACAAACGCGTCTTCTCGGACACCCGCAGCGCCAAGCAACGCAGGAGCTCGCGCATGGCCGTGACCGATATCGCCACCCGGACGTACAATCACAATTTCCGGCTCGATCCGATCGTGCGCAGCCTGCTCGATACCGATTTCTACAAGCTGTTGATGTTGCAGATGATCCGGCAGGTATATCCCGACGTCAGCGCCACCTTCGCGCTGATCAACCGGACGACGACCGTGCGGCTCGCCGAGATCGTCGACGAGGACGAATTGCGCGCGCAGCTCGATCACGCGCGGACGCTGCGGTTCGCGAAGAAGGAGCTGATCTGGCTCGCGGGCAACAGCTTCTACGGCAAACAGAAGATGTTCGGCCCCGAATTCATGGCGTGGCTCGCCGAGTTCCAGCTGCCGGCGTACGATCTGCGCAAGGTCGACGGGCAGTATGAGCTGCATTTCGAGGGCCCTTGGACGGACACGACGATGTGGGAGATCCCCGCGCTCACGATCATCAACGAACTGAAATCGCGCGCGGCCCTGCGCGACCGAGGACGGTTCGCGCTCGATATCGTCTATGCGCGCGCCAAGGCGAAGCTGTGGGAGAAGGTCGAGCGCCTGCGCGAGCTGCCCGACCTGGTGCTGTCGGACTTCGGCACGCGACGACGGCATGGTTTCCTGTGGCAGCGCTGGTGCGTCGAGGCGCTGAAGGAAGGGCTTGGCGACCGGTTCATCGGCACCTCGAACGTGCTGCTGGCGATGGACGCCGACCTCGAGGCGATCGGGACGAACGCACACGAACTGCCGATGGTGACCGCCGCACTCGCCAAGAACGATGCCGAGCTTGCCGAGGCACCGTACCGCGTGCTCGAGCACTGGCGGCAACATTACAACGGCAACCTGCTGATCGCGCTGCCCGATGCGTTCGGCACGACCGCGTTCCTGCGCAACGCGCCGCACTGGCTCGCGGAATGGACCGGCTTCCGTCCCGACAGCGCACCGCCGATCGCGGGCGGCGAGCAGATCATCCGCTGGTGGGAGGAGCAGGGCGTCGATCCGAGGACCAAATTGCTGATCTTCTCGGACGGGATGGACATCGACACGATCGAGCAGACCTATCGTCATTTTCACGGGCGCGTGCGGATGAGCTTCGGCTGGGGGACCAACCTGACCAACGACTTTCGCGGCTGCGATCCCGATGGCGCGGCGGCGCTCGAGCCGATCTCGCTGGTCTGCAAGGTGATCGCGGCGAACGGGCGGCCTGCGGTGAAGCTGTCGGATAATCCGGCCAAGGCGACCGGCGAACCCGCGGAGATTGCGCGGTATCTGCGTGTGTTCGGGGAAGCTGATCGGGCGACGGCGCCGGTGCTGGTGTAACGCCCGATTACCCCCCTCCCTGGCAGGGAGGGTTCGGGGGTGGGACGGTTTCCGGATCAGGCAACGGAGGCGACACAAGCTGGCCTACCCACCCCCAGCCCCTCCCTTTCAGGGAGGGGAGCAGAACTAGGTTAGTCCTCGACCAGTTTCATGAAACGACGCTCGACAGGCGCAAGCACCGGCCCGAGCTCATGCCCGCGCTTCACCACCGCGCCGGCCTCGCCGATCAGCGCCCACATCCCCTGCTTGTTACGCAGCGCCGGGCGTTTCTCGATCCGGAACTCCGGCCGTTCGGCGGCACGGCGGAAGGCGGCGAACACCGCGGCATCCTTGCCCAGATCGATCGCATAGTCGCGCCAGTGGCCCGCTGCGACCATCCGGCCGTAGAGATCGAGGATCCGGTTCAGTTCGAGGCGTTCGAAGCCGACCTGCGTCGCCTTGGACGGTGTGGGGAAAGGTACGACGCCCATCAGTTATCCACCATCATGCGCGGTCGCGACGGTCCTCTGGATGTTCGTCGGCGAGCAGCGCGTCGAGCCGCTTGCGCATCGTCTCCAACTCGCAGCGCATGATCTCCATCTTTTGCGTCGCGGGGTCGAACATCTCGCTGCACGGCGTACCGTAGGGCACGAAGCGCGGTACCTCGGGCGCGTTGCCGCCCTCGATCGTCGTCGCGCGCGCGGGAATGCCGACCACCGTCGTGCCCGCCGGCACGTCGCGGGTGACGACCGCGTTGGCGCCGACCCGCGAGCGCTTGCCGAGCGTGATCGGGCCGAGCACCTGCGCGCCCGAGCCGATGATCGCGCCGTCGGAGATGGTCGGATGGCGCTTGCCCTGCACGCCGTTGTCGGGGCTGGTGCCGCCGAGCGTGACGCACTGGTAGATCGTCACGTCGTCGCCGATCTCCGCAGTCTCGCCGATCACCACGAAGCCATGGTCGATGAAGAAATTGCGGCCGATCGTCGCACCCGGATGGATGTCGATCGCCGTCGTGAAGCGCGACCAGTGGTTGACGCAGCGCGCGAGGAAATAGAGTTTGGCCTTGTACAGGCGGTGCGCGATCCGGTGGTAGCCGAGCGCCCAGACGCCGGGATACAGCATGATTTCGGCGCGCGAATGCGGGGCGGGATCGCGGGCGCGGATCGAATCCAGATAGGCCAGTAATCCGCTCGACATCCGCAGTCCCCTTCGCGATTTCCGTATCTAGGGTATCGAACGACCGATTTCCAGAACCGCACGCAAGGGCCGCCTCAACGCATCGGGATCGGGGTAAAGCCTATCTTTGTTGTGGGATAAGCCCGCGCGTTGCACTCTGCGCGCGATATTGAGGGGATGCCGATGTTCGACCTGACGACCTTGAGCTTCGAGACGCTGTTGCCGTTCATCCTGGTCGGGTTCGCCGCGCAGATCGTCGATGGCGCGCTGGGGATGGCGTTCGGGGTGATTTCGAACACGCTGCTGCTGTGGGTCGGCGTGCCACCGGCCGCGGCGTCGGCGGGCGTGCATACCGTCGAGACCTTCACCACCGCGGTGTCGGGGATCAGCCATGTGCTGCACAAGAACGTCAACTGGACGCTGTTCCTGCGGCTGATGATCCCGGGCGTGATCGGCGGCGTGCTGGGCGCGTACGTGCTGTCGAACATCGATGCGAGCACGGCGAAACCGTTCATTCTTGCGTATCTGACGTCGATCGGCGTGTACCTGCTGTACAGGGGCTTGCGCTATCCGCCGAAGCAGAAGGAGCCGAAGATCGTCGAGCCGCTCGGACTGGTCGGCGGGTTCCTCGACGCGGCGGGCGGGGGCGGCTGGGGCCCGGTGGTGACGTCGAATCTGCTGGTACAGGGCGCATCGCCGCGGACCACGATCGGGACGGTGAATACGGCGGAGTTTTTCCTGACCGCGACGATCTCGGCGACGTTCATCACGCAGCTCGGCTGGGCGGCGTTCACGCAGGCCACCGTGGGGCTGTTGATTGGCGGCGTGTTGGCGGCACCTTTCGGAGCGATGCTGGCGAAGCGCGTGCCGGCGAAGACACTGATGGTGCTGGTTGGGGTGATCCTGACGATCACGAGCCTCTTCGGGCTATACCGCGCGATCTGGCACTAACGGAACTCCCCTCCCGCTTGCGGGAGGGGTCGGGGGAGGGCGTGCCAAATACGACGCCGTACTTGAGGCCGGCCCCTCCCCTAACCCCTCCCGCAAGCGGGAGGGGGACAGAGGGTCACAGCGTGGCGTGGACCGTCGCGACCGCGGCCATCACCGCGCCGATCCGCACCGATGTCTGGATCGCCTCCGCGGTCACACCGGCCTTCTTCAGAATCTGCTCGTGGCTGTCGATGCACATGCCGCAGCCGTTCATCGCCGACACGGCAAGGCTGAACAGCTCGAAATCGACCTTGTCGATACCCGGCTGGCCGATCACGTTCATCCGCAGCTTGGCAGGCATGTTGCGGTATTCCTGGTTTCCGGCGAGATGCGTGAACCGGTAATAGACGTTGTTCATCGCCATCACCGCAGCGGCTGCACGCGCTGCGTTCGCGGCCTCGGGCGAGAGTTTCGGCGCGCATTCGGCCTCGGCGGCTTCGACCAGCGGCTTGTAGCCCGAGCCGTGCGCGCAGGTCAGCAGCAGGCCGTATTTGCGCTGGTCGGTGAGATGCGTCTCGTTCAGCAGCGAGCCGACGTTGAGGCGGATGTCCTTGGCGTAGTCGGGCAGCTGCCCTGCGAATTCCTTGAGCGACATGATAATTCCTTCTGCTCCCCTTCCGCCTGCGGGAGGGGTCGGGGGAGGGACTGGAGACAAAAAGAGAGGGCGGCCCGTATGGACACGCCCTCCCCCAACCCCTCCCGCGAACGGGAGGGGAGTTTCAGTTACGCAGCGAGCTGGAGGACGTCGTCGCCCTTGTTCCAGTTGCACGGGCAGAGCTCGTCGGTCTGCAGCGCGTCGAGTACGCGGAGCGTCTCGGCGGGGTTGCGGCCGACGTTCAGGCCGTTGACCTGGACCGCCTGGATGACGTTGTCCGGATCGATGATGAAGGTCGCACGGAACGCGACATGCTCGTTCTTGTCGACGATGCCGAGCGCGTCGGCGAGCTTCGCACCGTTATCCGCGAGCCACGGGAAGTCCGCAGCGGCGAGGTCCGCATCCGACTTGCGCCAGGCGAGGTGGACGTGCGCGGTGTCGGTCGACGCGCCGATCAGCACGGCGTCGCGGTCCTCGAAATCGCCGCGGATGTCGCTGTAGCCGACGATCTCGGTCGGGCACACGAACGTGAAGTCCTTCGGCCAATAGAACAGCACCTTCCACTTGCCGGGATAGGCCGTCGTGAGGTCGAGCGTCTCGCCGGCGGGCAGCGCTGCGGTGCCCTGCTGGACGGGAATGGTCATCGATGGGAACTGGTCGCCGATGGTCAACATGATGGAAGCCTCCTGGAAATAAACTTGGCTCCAGGCATCCTCAAAGGCGGCGGTTGGCCCGCTCGGGTGTTGTGCATTGCGGTATAGGGGGCTGGTGTAATCGATCCAACGCTCTATTTATCATCTGATGATCGATAGAGGCGATTAATGGCTGCGACCTACCTACCCACGTTGAAACAGTTGCAATATCTTGTTGCGCTGAAGGACCACGGCCATTTCGGACGCGCGGCGGAGGCGTGTTTCGTGACGCAATCGACGCTGTCGGCGGGCCTGCGCGAGCTGGAAACGCTGATCGGCGTGGTGCTCGTCGAGCGGACCCGGCGAGTCGTGCGGTTCACGCCGCTGGGCGACGGTATCGCCGACAAGGCGCGGCGCGTACTGCGCGAGGCGGAGGAACTGGGCGACATGGCGCGTGCCGCCGGCCAGCCCTTATCGGGCGACATGCGGATGAGCGTCATCCCGACGATCGCGCCGTTCATGCTGCCGAGGATCCTGCCACGGCTGCGGAAGGATTATCCCGACCTGAAGCTGTTCCTCCGCGAGGAGCCGAGCGGTCCGGCATGCGAGGGACTGCACAATGGTCGAACCGACTGCGTGCTGCTGGCACTCCCCTATGCGTGCGGCGAAGTGACGTCCGAGACGCTGTTCGAGGATCGCCTGTTCGTGGCGTATCCTTCGGGCGAAGAGCCCACTGCGCTGCCCGCGATCCCGGCGTCGGCGATCGACGAGACTCGACTGCTGCTGCTCGAGGACGGACATTGCCTGAAGGACCACGCGCTCGGTGCGTGCAACCGGCCGGAACTGCGTGCGGAGGCGACGATGCTGGGTACGTCGCTGCACACGATCGTGCAGATGGTCGACAACGGGCTCGGCATCACGATGCTGCCGGAAATGGCGTTGAAGGCGGGGATCCTCGACAACACCAATATCACGGCGAGGCCGCTGGACGAGAAGAATGCGGTGCGGCGGATCGCGCTCGTCTGGCGCCGCGCCAGTCCGCGCGAGAAGGACTTCCGGTTGATGGCAAAGGCGCTGGCGGACGTTCAGTAACCGCACTGTCGTAAAGCCCCGCCCTTACTTCTGCCCCCATCCCTGAAAGGGAGGGGTTGGGGGTGGGTCGGCCAGCTTGCGTTGCTGACGGTCCAAGATGCGGAAGCCGACCCACCCCCTGCCCTCCCTTTCAGGGATGGGAGACCGTTGCGAACTGGGCGCGCTCGGTCTTCACCCCATCCCGAGATCGACACGCTTGCGCAACCAACTCGGCTTTCGATCGTATGTTTCCCAGTTCCCGCTGGAGATCGAACGATGTCGAAGACGCTTC
>Ga0265798_10011804_pt1 | contig 10611 bp, 13 predicted proteins | sample P3T30metagenome_FD_192430 | JGI IMG/M metagenome (GOLD analysis project Ga0265798, IMG submission 192430) | Plant litter microbial communities from East Loma Ridge, Irvine, California - P3 T30 | ecosystem: Environmental > Terrestrial > Plant litter > Unclassified | place: USA: California... | reverse complement strand
ACGTCCAGGCTTTGGCCCTCGCCTCTCCGTACAGACTTCTGCAGTATCGACTTGAAGTCTTCGCGCGTGCCCTCGCAAAACGAATTGGCCAGCATCTCATTCACGCGCCAATAAGCGGGAAATATAGAGGCATGCTCGACATCGTAAGTCTTCATCATCCGGTTGAACCAGCTGTATCTCCGTCCAATGTTGTCGAGCGAGCCAGCCTGGGTATTGTTAGCGCAGCACCAAAGTCGCACGGATTGGGCTACCGACTTCATCGTTGCCACGGAAGACCTGTCGATACTCGCGAAGCTGCGTGTTGCAGTACCAGTTAATAAGTCGGGTACGGGCATGCTCGCCCAGCGCATCGATGACCAGACACGCCTCCGCTAGCATGGCCTTGCGCTGTGTAGTTTCCCCTTTGGCAAATGTCACCTCAAAGTCTTCGCAGACTTGCTCCAGTAATTCGCCCTGCACATCCGCCACGTTACGACTCAGAGTAGCAATCTGGTCTATGGAGCGGTAGCTCTTGAAGTGTGTCACAAGCTGCAAGACCGCCTGCAGCAGCTGAGCGCACTCGCCGTATTGGCGGGCCTTGCTCAAGCTTCGCAATTGCTCGTATGCCGTCGTCAACATCTGTAGGCGTTTCAGGGCCGTCATCGACAGTGTCAGGTTCTTTTTCGTGCTGTCCAGGCGCTTGATGTCTGCAGTCATCTCGGTGATGGTCTGCTCCGTCTGCATTGCGCGCTCCCGTACGCTCTCGATCTTCTTGAAGAGATCGGCCAGCTCTGCCTTTGCCGCCTGTATGCGCTGCACGCTATCGGCATCTGACGACGACTGTGATGCGACGATGCCTGCAATATCCTCGTCGAGGTCATCTTGGTAGCTGCGAAGCGCGTCCGCCGTGGCAGACACGGACGAGAGGGTGGCGGGGTGGGAGAAGATGGCATTCAGGTGGTCAATGGGGTCGTATTCAGCTGCATTGAGCGTCAGCGCCGAATCCATGACTCTGGATACTATGAGGCCGGCGTACTAGATTCTAGCGATGTCGAAGGTGCAGGCATATGGCTCGGAGGGGTTCCGCATCAATCTGCATGCGCTCGCGATACGCAGTCGCAAGTGCAATCGTCTCTTGTTTCTCGTGTCTTGTCGCAAGGGCAGCGCTCAGCAAGACAAGCAGGTACGTGTGATGTAGTGTTCTTGGCAGTTCTGTTAAGACGGTCTATTCTTCACGAGCCATCTGTCCCCTCCACACATCTTCAATCCAGGGTCTCACCATACACAAAGGCCCAAGCTTCATTGCGCTAAATGTGGGGAAGCTTCCATTACAACGACATGCAGACACAGAACTGGTCGAAACACCTAGATACTACACTATCACATCATGCCGCTATTTTTCTTCTCAAGTTACCCTCATTTTATAGCTATCCGTCCGTCCGTCCTATCCCGTACAAATGGGGCTTGTGTTCATCACGCACCATTCCACTTATTGCGGGAACAGTCCTAGGAAGCCATTGTACACCAAACTACGATCCTTTTGCGTAAGGGAACTTGCATCTCCTGTTCCTGTCCAGTAGAAGAGCCCACCAAGTCCGTTTTGTCGTACATAGTTTGCCTTCATCCTGACAGTGTGCGGGGTGTCGTACGTAACCAGGCCACCATCGCCTCCGATGCAGTATGCCGCACCAAGTTGTTCGTCGACGTGCTCCTCTGATCCCGGACGCGGCAAGTCTCGGTACTCAAAGGTACCCTCCTCGCCCGCTTGCCCCGAGAACGGGTGGCCTATGCCATGGGTTCCGGTAAAGCTTCTGCCGTAGGCTGGTACCCCCATAACAATCTTGTTCCTCGGAACACCCTGGTGCAGCATGTAGGATACGGCCGAGTGGCAAGAAATGGCAGCTTCCGGGCTGTGTGGGATATGTGGTGTGAACAGCTGCGCCTGATGACCACACTTACTGACCCATGGCCCTGAATAGTCGTACGCCATCAGGTTGATCATGTCCAGATAGTGCGCGGCGTGCGCTAGGTTGATATGCTGGAGTGCCCATTCGCCAGCAGGAAGGGCCGAAGACAGCGTGTACTGTGGTGCTGGCAGATATTGTCGGAGTATGGCTAGTAGAGCAATATAATCCTGGCCCTGGCTGGCATCTGAAGGGTGTTCCCAGTCGACTGTTGTCTGCTCAGTAATTACACCATCAACTCAAAGGTGAAACTGACTGTCGATTCCATCAATGCCGAACTGTTGCACCAGTGCCAACGACGACTGAGCGAAGCGCTCACGACAGGCCGGGTCCCGAGCAACTCCCGCGAAAGGCTCACTGCCTTTTCCACCACCACCAACAGATAACACTACTCGTAGTCTGGTATACTTCTTCTTCAGCAGCGCAAATGAGTTCAGGCAGCCTTTCGTTGCAGGAATATCGTCAGCGCCTGGCACCTCAATCTGAGCATCTGCCCATTCATCGCTTAGCTGTGAAGAGATTAATGATAAGCTGATGGTTCCCAGCAACCGACCAACTCACGTATACCGTTCCATCGTCCTTTACCCTAAAGCGATATTAGCGCATGTCATTTGCACATCTCAACCCCGGCCTACCATGCAAATGCGTAGAACACGTGCGAAATGACATCGTAGTTCAGAGTCACGGGAGGCTGATCACGATAGATGCGCCAGTTAGGGTAGTAAACGCCGTTCCAATACATGGCTTGCAACGGTGTGGAAAAGGTGGTTTGGTGATCAAGTGGGTTGATGTAGTGTCGGCTCATTGTCGGTCGTCGTCAGCTAATTTCTTAGCTTGCTGCACGTCAGGGCGCCCTGCAGGCAAAGGTCCATACCAGTCTTTGAAGGAGCAAGCCGGACGGGTATCGGAACCTTTACATTATATGTTAGCGGAGCATAATACCAACAAAATATATGTGAGAGAAGAAGTGGGGATGGGTACGTAATGTAGCACACTTTCTGTCGCTGTAGACTGAATTTAGTTGTGTGACTGCGGTGCAGCTGGTTTTAGAAAATGGCCATCGGCTTGTATCGTGTGTCAAAAGGGTTTACGGGGCACGCTCCGGCTGTGCGATGGTATATACATCAAAGGCAAGTGACTGCGGTATCGGTAGCGACTGGTGATGCAATGCATGAGTGATTGGGTTAGACGTCAATAGACACGCACTGATCCAGGACGAGCAAAGCTTTGGATGCGGGACTTGCCATGGCTGCTCTTAGTTCTACTGCGGATGACACGGTGAAGCTCAGACTTTCACTCTGATGGCCTATGAAACAGAGACCAGCAGTGGCGTATCCCTTGTCTCGACGGCCTGAAGTCGGAACATCTCCAGAGAATCCGATATTGTGATGTGGAGGCTAATCCACCAACAGGAGAAGAAGGAGACGATGCCGAACTATTTGGGCTCTAGCGTACGCAGACATGCATATCCAGGGAGCAAACAGGTGGCTTCTCGGAGCGTTGTGAGATAACAAACAGAATATGTGCTGCTTGTAATGCCATCAGGAACAGCTTTCCGGGCGAAATGTGGGGAACGATACGCAAGCGGTCAGAAGAGCTGTAGCCAAAGACATCAAATGCCGTCTTACGAGGCCTGTAGCTAAGTTGAATGGCGAACTCTTGAAGCCAACAATGATATCTGACTGCAGCTACGTTGTTGAAGACGCACACGCCATGCAAAGCGTGTCACCGGGCCAGTGGGAACAGAGTGAGCATTGTGGCGTAGCGCCTGCAACAGCTGCAAAGATCGGTTTGACGGCACGGAGGAAAGAAAAAGCTGCAGGCCGGTCAGGGTAGGTCCAAGTCAAGCGGGACATGACGGCTGTGCAACACGGATGCAGTAAGCTGCAGTGGGATGCGGGACAGACCGACGATCGCCGACGAACAATGGGACGCAGCTTGAGCCCTTGGCGTTCACGTGCCGTGGCGGCCCTTGCGCGACCAACCGTTTGCGACATCACATCACCACAACGCAAGCTAATTTCATTGACCGCGTCAAAGCTGCGCCCGCCGATCTCTTACTGCTGACAGGACATCAATATTGGATTCCTCTCAGGCATCAAGACACGTAGACATGACTGAGGTCATGACGCCAGTGCCGGCACAAGCATCTGAACCGAAGCCTGCGGAAGCTCAACAACCACAATACACCTTCAAGTTCTCCGACTTCCTACGGCGCGAATATCGCTTTGGCCTAAACCCCGATCGCCCAACATGTAAAGCATATTTGCAGGGACATTGCCCAGATGGCAACCGGTGTCCTAATAAGCACAACGTCACGTCATCCTACAACAAGTAAGTAATTCTACGACGATGCGCTGGTTGCTCTTGCAAGCTAACACAGTGTCTAGTCTCGTATGCAAACATTGGCTGCGAGGTCTGTGCAAGAAAGGCGAGACATGCGAGTTCCTTCACGAATACAACCTGCGACGAATGCCAGAATGCTCGTACTACGCCCGAACCCAAACCTGCTCCAACGGTGACGACTGTCTCTACCTCCACATCGATCCCGAAGCCAAGCGACCTTCTTGCCCGCATTACGACCGAGGCTTCTGTCCACTTGGGCCCCATTGCTCACTGAAGCACAATAAGAAGGAGAAGCTATGTCCATTCTACCTATGCGGATTCTGCCCAGAAGGCAAGGGCTGCAAGTATGGGGCGCATCCCCGGTTCCCCACGGATCTTAAGAAACCTGAGGTACGTGTGGAGAAGAGCCCTGAAGAGCTTGAGGCAGAGAAGTTGGAGCGCGAGCGGGAGATGATGAGGAGAGAGGAGGAGGAGCGCGAGCGGGACGAGAGGAATGGGCACCAAGGTGGTCGCGGTTTTAGGGGCAATTGGGATCGCAAGAAGCGGGGACGGGGGAGAGGACGAGGTGGTCGTGGACGAGGTGGAGACTTTTGATTCGTCCATGTTTTGCTTGGGAGAGCAACATCATCTTTAACAAGGAGCGCTCTTGCACCTCGACGGATCGAGGACACCATGTGCCCTCATCATGGACTGGATTCAGGAGGAGCAGGGGGTTGTGATTCAGAGATACAGCCTCAAAGCTTGGCTCTCACACCATGAGTTCAGCGATGGCGTTGATGGTCAGACAGGCTCACTGTCATGGCAACAGTTCTGCAAAGCCTTTGAGATACCCATATCAATTATACATTAATGAAGTCTTATGGCCAAAAGAAGGGGAGAAGCCCAGTCATCATCTCAGAAGGAAGACTTCTTGGAAAGTTATCTACAGTAGTAACGAGTATTGGTTTTACATACCTCTTATCATCACCAACGTTGCTGTACCCTTTTGATAAAGCACACATGCTTCTTTTATTACAAGTGTGACATGCCGTCGACAATTAGGTCAGAGTCTAACTAACCCTGTCTGTTTGTTTTTTGGCATAGTAGCTAATGGTGCGACTAGGATAGTGATTCTACCCCAACCTCACTGTTTCTCTACACACTCCATACACTGAAACGATTTTCCTATCTCGTTCGTTTCCGAATCAATGATAGGCCTACTTGCTGTGGGGTAGTTAACTAATGTTGTAATACTACTCAACGTAGCCGATGTTTTGGTACAGTATTCCTACTGGGACTGCATATGGTTGATATGTTGCGCAAAAGCGTTCGGGCGACACCGCCTTCTTCGAGCTGAGATATGACCTGTGCTGCAAAGTTTTCTGTGCTGAACTAATCAAGCATTCAATGGATTATCATCCATCAGGTCTCCAGAACTCACTCGTCGAAATCGATTATGAAACATTTCCGCTTAGCTATGCGTAAAGGCTTCATTTACGTAGTTAAGTTCGATAAAGCAGAGCACCTAATACCGTACGTATGGTTGATTCGGTACTGTGCAGGAGTTGCTGTACGCAAGGATGAGCTAATCCTGTATGCGGCTCCGTCCGAACTTCGTTGGCAAACCCAAACCAATATCAACCAACATTTTCCACATCGTGCGTTCAATGTTCAAATTCCTCTACCAGGTCTTTGTGGTGAAATGGACGATACTTCAACCCGACAACGTCACGTGATACATCATGTGCAAATCCCAAATCGCATGGACGACAACCAATGCACTGGATAAACCCAAGTGAAGCAACTATTTACAAAAGGTCTTCTTGCTAGTACTCAAGCTCGTATATATGGGGCAAATAGGGTTCCTTCCCTAACACATCACCCGACTCGATTTGACTACTTCTTATCCGTCGTCGTCGCGAACAAAACGATAGGAGAGAAATCATGCCGGGAAAAAAAACACTTGGAAAATAACAAGAATACGAAGCTTTCCCAGCAGCAATACCTCTACATGAAATCAATATCCCTTATAGGCACCTAATTTACAAAACCTCCATCTTACTCTCCTATCTGTTAAGCTCCCTTTTGTTCTAGGGGAAAAAATCTTTGTCGGTTCCACCCTATAAACTACTTCACCTAAACTACATGACGTATTCTAACGTCAAGTTACCCATATACTAGCGTAAGATTTACAAGAGGTGAACATGTTTTCTTCACTAGCGACTTATAAATACTCGATTTTGGTAATCATTTCGGAACATTCACTGAGTAAATACCGCATTCAACTGAGTATAGGGTGCAGGGATAGCGCCTTGACTGCTTTCTTATATTGCTGTTACTATAATACCGCGTTGTGAAAATCTGCTGTTGAGCATTGATATCACTTATAAAACAGTAATTACTTCTGAATAAATACATCGTAATAGGAGTGGTCACTTATTCATGCGGCAAGGGGGCAAGCATTTGCGAAATAAGGTGATGTCATAATCTTTGATTCCACTTGATTCCATCCGATTCCACACAAACTAACAAACGACCCTGCGTCGTACATTTACAAGTGAAGTTCTATAGAGTACTCCTTTGGGGTCGATCTGAGACCCATTCAGACAAGAAGATGAAAACAAAAGTTACCCAAATTAACAAGACAAAAAGACCCTGGCGCTTCTGTAATACCAAAAATGCTCAACTGCTTGATGCGCCGCGGTACTCGATGAAAATAGTGCTTTCCCTTTACCCAGAGATAAGGGATGCGGAACAAAGATGCTTTGGCCGCTGATAATCCGTCGCTCGTCGTGTAAGAGGGATGTTTGTTGTGATGAAGGTCGTGGTGTATGTCGAGAGTGTGCCAATATTTGAGTGCGGTCTGAATTCCTGCTTCAGGATGCATAAGGGGTTGTAGTAGTGTGGGGGACACGCTGATCTTGACGTTGTGAGAGTGTTGTATTGTGAATGATGTATAGACCGTGATTTTGTGAGCGTCGTGAGTGTTGTCGTGAACAATAGCGGTGTGCGTGATGTGGTGATGCACGGGTCGTCTTGCACTCTTCGCGACATTGTGCTCTTTTTGTAGTGGCGTCTAGTTACGCTCACCGCGACGACTTAGACTGATAACTCTCCTAAGGACGCGCAGAAATCCATCTCCAGAAGCTCGCAAGCGTAAAGCTGCTAGTTATATGCTTCTGCTGGTAGAGAGTCGCGGCTTTGTGCAAAGAGAGCACCTGCCTGTTCGAGATTCCACTGGCCTGCTTCCAGACACTGCACGGCGTAATCACGTGTCAGGTTGGTTTCGTGCTGCACATAGGCAATCATCTCCTCCTTCCTCTGCTGCTCTGGGTCGACAAAGGCAGGAGGTGGCGTGGGAGTGACAGATGGGGGTGTCTGCTGTGCGTTTGTGTGGTTGTTATTTGCCGCTGCACCAGGGCGGACTTGGTTGCCGTTGAGAATTTGGAGTTTTGGGAACCATGAGGTGATCTCATCTTCCCAGTTCATGCTCGGGAAAGGGTCGATGATGAGGTGTTCGACATTTCTGAAACGGCCTTTCCAAGGTTTGAGTGCGTCCAGCGTCGCAAATGCGTTATTGCTGAGATCGAGGTTTTGGATGTGACGGAAGTGATTGCAGAGCTGATATACGGCGTGTGTGTTTTGGAGATTGTTTCCTGCAAGCGTGACGCTGTGGATAGCTTGCTCTTTGGCTTCTTGCGTCTCGAGAATAGCGTCGCAGACAATCATGAGGGCCGGGAAGAACTTCTTTTGGGCACCTTCAGAGGCAAACATGCCAGATTGCAGGATTTCTTGGTCGCTAGCGATGGTGGAGAGGTTGAGGAGCTTGGTTGAAGCATCGTAGCGGCGGCCCAGGAAGCCCTCCATGAGTGAGTAAGATGGATTTGACTTGAGCTTTTCCTTGTCGATGGGCGGGTCTCTTGTGCGGTTATCGCTCTGGAAGTGGTTCTGACCGCCTCTGGGGCCTCGCCCGCGGCCTCGCCCGCGGTATCCACGAGACGATTCGCCGTCGACCATCATTTGGTCACCGTCGTTGTTTGCTTGGGAAAAGTTGACGCTCCAGTTGCCGCGGCCGCGTCCGCGGCCACGTCCCCTTCCGCGTGGTTGATGTTGGTCATTCATTTTTGAATGTGTGTTTGAACGAAAATCTTTGTGTGTGTGTGTGTGTGTGAGACAGAGAGAGAGAAGAGTGCAAGTGACTTGAAGAATAGAGAACTGGGCTAGGCCAGACCTATATGGGGTGCGTCCGTGCGCTGCCGAATGCCAAGCTACGCGACTTCCGGTAACAATTACATACTATTGGTCAGCCAACATACATTTTGCAACGTCGCTATTGTCCCCTTCACCTTCACCTATCGCTTATCTAGCCTTGTCTGGTATTACGTATCTATTGCCTTTTTATTTATTGATGAATACAATAGATGTCTCTCTGGTTTCAAGTCTCCGCTCAACCTCCAGTGTTGTTTAGAGGCAGCCAAGCAGGTTGCCTGATGTCAGCCTAAGCAAGTCATCGCGAAAAGTCAAGTGAACATGCGCCAGAGTAATTTTTCCACACAGTGCCAAGTGTTGCATAAGACTATGCCTGGTGGTATTCGCAATATCAAAAGTACCATCTCCACTCACTGACGATACGGTGAACACCTCCTGAGCCAATCACCATGATCACTTAAGACACCTCGTCACAAAGCCATTAGGCCCTTGCTACACCCGAAATCATATATGTAATCTGCGTTTAGATATTCAATCTAGATCATACAGAGCCCGCCTTCTTCACATATCTGCACCGACGGATCTAATTTCCTCGTGACCATCGCGACGCCCGAACTCCAGATACAAATGCACCAAGACTAGAACCGTACCATATCCACGCCCGTTTTTTCCTTTGGATAATTGGCGCATAGAGGCTAGTGCGCGTGACTCTTCTTGATTCGATTCACGCCCTCATACAGCGCACGGTCAATCGCCGCGGCAACGGTAAGTGTGCCACCAATGACGGCACAGAGACCGACGAGGAATCCGGAGAAGGTTTTGTCACGGACCTCACGGTTGATGACCTTCATGGGTGAGATGTCCTATCATATTGTCAGCATTTCAATCACCAAGCTCAAAGAGATCGACTTACATAAGAGAAAAATACACCCGGGATGCCGCCCCTAGCGTGGATCCTCTCCTTGTGGCCATCTTTCTCATCAGTACCACCTTGTAGACTCCGCTTGTGGCTCGTCACAGAATACTGATGCGTCTCAATGCTACCCTTGTATGACGCGTCGATGGTTGTACCCAGGATATCATCGTGCTTGGAAGAGCGAGGAAGTTCCTTTTCCCAGCCAAGTGGCAGATAAGCAGTCGATACGACCTTTATGAAGTACATGAAGTTGTATGCCTTCTCCTCGGTGTGCTGGTCTGTGTTGTCAAGGGGATTGATGTGATGGTTTGACCATCCACCAGGACCAGAATCCTTGTGCTTTTTCTGCATATCCTGGACCACAACGTCGCTGAGCTGAGGGCCGAAGCGGAGTTGGTGGATACGGTGGGTGAAGGTATGCGCGTACTCATCCTTGAAGTAGTTTTCGAGGTCGTGCACGTGCAGGTTGCCATTGGAGAAAGACTTTCCAGGTGCAATGTGGAAGTTGCCCACAACCTTGTTCACCTTGATACTGCCTTCCAGTCGGCATCCTTCTTGGCGTTGTTGGTCGAGGTGTTCGGCATAGTGTTCGCGCTCACATTGTTCTACGCCTTCACCACGACCGAAAGACCATGATATCGAGGCATAGGCATCGCGGACATCGTCGCAGGTATTGCAGCAACCGGCCTTCTTTGCGTTGGTGGGTGCGGGTGCGCCATAGCATTGGCCGCAGTAGTCGGGGGCCAAATGTGTGGCTTCATCCGCGTGCCTGTAGTTGTCGTTAGCACATGACCTTCAAAGCTGTCTCTTGTGGCAAGATCAATCAATGTAGGTGCACTTACAGATCTAAAGCCTTGATCTCAATCACACGGCTGCCCTCGGCCTCGGGGCTCAATCGCACCTTATTGATACCGTGCGTGACGCCCATCTGCAACTCTCCAGACACATCCATAACATCGAGCGTGAGTAATTCGCAGGGTACCCTCGGGAACGATATGTTCAGTGCAATTTCCATGCGCTCGCCTCTACCTTTATCCACCACCAGTTCCGGCCTCACAGTCACTCTCCTGTAGTCTGCCCACTCGCCCCATGACAACCAAAAGATTACCAGCAAGCTGGCGATTGTGACAATTCCACCAGACGTTGTACGTACGCGCGCATCCTCGACCGTCTTGGTAAAGGCGTCGAGCCTGTTGAATCGCGATTTGGCAGGCATTT
>Ga0265798_10011803_pt1 | contig 10611 bp, 10 predicted proteins | sample P3T30metagenome_FD_192430 | JGI IMG/M metagenome (GOLD analysis project Ga0265798, IMG submission 192430) | Plant litter microbial communities from East Loma Ridge, Irvine, California - P3 T30 | ecosystem: Environmental > Terrestrial > Plant litter > Unclassified | place: USA: California... | reverse complement strand
TTAGTACTTTTGCGACATTGACCGCTCACCGCTTCTCCATTGCAGCTCCTTCATTTGAAGAAAATCGCCTGCCTTGGCCCGCCCGGCCAATACAATTGGTCTTGCCGGTCGGAAAAGCGGTAACTCGCATGCCTAGATCACAAGTCACCGGTCAAGAATTGCGCTTTGCCGAACCCAAAGCTCCAGTCGACGTCGCTATTTTCGATCACGGAGAGCATCACGTCCTCCGGCGAAACACCGCAGCGTTCAGCAAGGCCACGCGTCACTATTTGGTAGAAGGTCTGTTTCATTTCCTGCGAGCGGGGACGCGTTGTCATACGGATCAGCACGCGCTGTTCGGTGCGCTCGAAGCCGAGGCCGGTGTCCTCCATGACAAGGTGGGTGGCTTCATGCTCAGTAACGATCTGATAGCGGTCACGAACCGGTACTTGAAACGCCTCTACCATTGCTTCATGGATCACCTGCTGCAATTCGACGATGGCCTTAGCAGGACGGCCCTTGACGATATGGATATTGAGCAGCGGCATTACTGATCCTTCCGATTAGACAGCGTTCAACTCGCGCGCAAGTGTTACAATAAGTGTGGCACCACGCGCGGCGTCAGCCGTCTCCAATCGCCGTTGTTGGGAAAGCTTCGCGGCGGACGCGCTCGGTCACTTTTACTAGCTCGTTCGGCTTTGGTGGGCTTGCTTCCCTAACGTACGCAACCAGAACAGGCGCAAAGATGCGACGTATCTCCGGGTTGATGTTTGGCCGGCTTAGCCTCATCGGCGCACTTGCCCCGTGTCAACGTGGACAAAGCCGTCATGTGAATAATAGCCGACACTACCCCCACACAGCGATATGGCACCCTTTTGCAGGTCCCGCAGCAGCGCTACCCCGGGTATGGCGATGTCGCTCGCCTTGCTCAGCATTTGCTGGCTACGCCGTTCGAGCGGGCATGGAGCGCACGGTTCGTCCTTGGGCACCGATCGACGCTGTTGCGCTGGACGCTTCCAGTGCGAGCGTTGGTTAACGCCGGCGTGACGCTCAGAACCGGAATGTGGCGAAGATCGTTGCATAGTTCAGATCGTCGCCTTCGCCGGTCTGCTTGATAAACCGGCCCGCCTCGACGTGGTTCATGTATGCCCCGACTGTGACGAACGGGGATAGCAGATAGCGCGCGCCGAAGGTGCCGCGGAGGCCGACGTCTCGCGACGTGCCTTCGTTCGCGGCACGCAGCAGGGCACCCGAGCCGAGATAGATGCCGTCACCGCGCGTGGTCCGTCGGAGGGCGTTGACACTGGCGTCGAGCGTTAGTTTGCTCGTGGGGGTCACGGTCAACGAGGGCCCGAACACGGTGAGGTTGGATCGGTTGAGTTCGCCGTTAAGCGTTAGCGGACGCGCGAACAGGCTGAAATAGGTGCCGATCCGGTCGTCGGCCGGATCGCCGTCGCCAGAGCCTCGTTCGTAACGGATGCCCAGCTTAGGCCCCCATGCGCCGCCTAGTAAGTAGGAGACGTTGGCGGTTACGTAATTGGCACGCACCCCCTGATCGCCCCATTGGCCGTTCTGCAACGTGCCCTCGACGTCGTAATCGACATGCGATCCATGCCCGTTGACGCGCAGTGAAAAGGTGTTGCGACGTTCGGTTGCGGTGCCTGCATTATAAGCAGCGTTCTTGCGGTCACTACGAATCCATATCCCCTCGAACGTGTTGGCGAACGTGCCGAGTTGTATCTTTCGTGCGACGCGGGCGCCGTAGAAACCGAAATCCTCGTTAGTGCTGTTATTGAACGGGGTCAGCGTTTCATTCTGTGCATAGCCGCCCAGCAATTCGCCGTTCCACGCCCCCTTTGTGATCATCAGGCGAGCTGCGTCGAGCGAGCGACGGACATTCAGGCCGTCGCGCATATCGAACAGGCGGAACGCCCCAATGCCAATTTCCTGCCGGCCGACCCGCAGATCGAGCGAGCCGTCGTCGCCCAGCCCGGTCCGCGCGTCGACAAAGGCCTGGGCAATATCGATGTCCTTGCGATCGGATACGGTCTGCGTAATGTCGTAGCCCTGCTGCAAGCCGCTCTTCAGTTCGAAGAAGCCGCGTAGATGCTCGCCGACATGCAGGTCAGCCCACGTGCGGAAGCGAAATTCAAGGTCGGCGTCGTCTTGCTCACCCCGGCCGAATCGCTGCGCGCCTCGCGTCTCGAGCCGCGTCCGTGCCTCGCCGCCAAGCGTCAGGAAGGTCGGACCGGCAATCGGAATATATTTCAGTTTGGCCCAAAGGGATGTGCGGGGCTGGTCACGTAGGCCACTGTAATCCTCATCATAAGGCAGGTCGCGATCCTGCGGATGGGTTTGCAACGCGGTATCGCCTGTCCTAACCGGCTCCGTCTTCGACTGGGTGGCAATGTCGGTGGCGGCGGGGGCTGCCTGCGGGCTTCGAGGCGCGACCTGGGGTGCCGTCGCAATCGCGACGACAGCAAATATCTCGAACATAGTATTTCCTAACGTACTGTAGGGCCGCATGTCGGGCGGCGATGGAACAGCGCGTCAGTTCGTCAGGGTCCGTGCGCGATCACGATCACTCTCCAGAGATAATCGGCAACGCCTTGGATGCGATCAGGCATCGTGGGTCGCTCGTTAAGGTTGCGTCACGCCGCCGGTCAGAGACCTCGGTCGAGAAACCGGACGACGGATTTGATTACAAGATCGGGGGCCTGCAACGGCGGTACGTGCGCACACCCGGGCAGGATGCGCAGGTCGGCATGGGGGACAAGACCGGCGAGCTCGGTCGCCATGGCCGGCGGGGTCGCCGCATCCTGATCGCCAACCATCACCAGCAGCGGCATGGTCAGCGCCGCGACCTCCTGCGACAGATCCAAGGTGGCGAGCGACCTGCAGGCGCGCTCGAACACCGCGATGTCGGTGCGCAGGAACGCCGCACGGCGATCGGCCATCAGTTCGGGCTGCGCGGCTTGAAAATCCGAGGCGAACAGGCGGGCCATCGCGGTGTCCGCTACCGTAGCAAGGCCCTTGGTGCGGGCCGCGGCTGCCATGTTGCGGAAGGCCGCACGCCCAGGTTCTGAGAACCGCGCACCGCAGCCGGCTAGGATCAGCGCCGTGACGCTGTCGGAATGACGGATCGCCATCTGCAACGCCACGAACGCGCCATAGCCGTTGCCGAACACCACGGCTTTCCCGTCCGTTGCCAAGCTGCGCACGAATGCCGCCATCCGGTCTGCGACCTCCGTGAGTCCACCCTCCACCGCCGGCGAGTCGCCGAAGCCGGGCAGATCGGGTACGATCACCGTGAAACGTTCGGCAAGCCGCGATGCCACTGCATCGAAACTGGCGCTGTCCGACAACAGAGAGTGCAGCAGCACCAGCGGCGGGCCTGCGCCAACCATCCGGGCAGTCACGCCATCGTTGTTGATTTTGGTGGTCATGCTCGCAAAACCCTTTGAATGAGCAACGATGGCTACGCACCATGACGCCCCGACACAAGCGTAAAAACAAATAATATGCGCTTGCGTGAAATATCACGATTGACCATATGCAACCCAGGATGAGCAATATGCTACTGCGAGATAATGTGTACGAACGGATCCGGAGTGACATTCTGACCTGCGTATTTGCCCCCGGCGAGCAACTCAGGGAGCAGGATATGGCGGCGCATTACGCGACCAGCCGCCAGCCTATCCGTGACGCCCTGCTCCGCCTGGAGCGCGAGCATCTCGTCACGATCGCGCCGCGTCAGGGGTATCAGGTCAATCCGATCTCGCTGACCGATGCGCAGGATCTGTTCCGGTTTCGCCTGGCGATAGAACCCGCCTGCGCGACTGAGGCGATTGAGCGCGCCGACGACGCGGCGCTGGCCGGTCTCGACCGGTTCCGGACGCTGCCGGACGGACAGGATTTCACCGAATACAACCGCGCATTCCACTGCGCGATTGCGAACGTTTCGGGCAACAGGCGTATGGCGATCGTCGCCTGCGACCTGATCTCTCAGGCCGACCGGCTGGTCCGCGTCTCGCTGGGCGCGATCAAGGGCCGCGATCCCGCGGCATTGGTCGCCGAGCATGGCGCGATCATCGACCTGTTACAGCGACGCGACGTGCGTGCAAGCCGCAAGCTGTTGAAGGCACACATCTCCCAGGCGGAAAAGCGCGTCATCACGGCGCTTTCCCGAAGCGCAATCCGCTCTTGAGTTCACAAGGAGTACCGATCTTGAACGTGATCCAGAACCACGACATCGACGTCGAGCAACACGGCAATTTCATCGATGGTCAGCAGGTCGAGGCCGGCGGGGCCGAGATGATAGACGTGCGCGACCCGGCGACCGGGGCGGTGATCGCGCGAATCCCGAATTCGACCCGCGAAGACGTCGATCGTGCGATGCAAAGTGCGCGGGCTGCATTCGAGGGCAAGGAATGGGGCGGGATGGACATCCGCGCCCGTGCCCGACTGATCAACCGCCTGGCCGATGCCTTCGAGGCCAATCTGGAAACGCTCTACCGGCTCGAAACGCGCAACAACGGTCGTCCGATCAATGAGACGCGGGCGCAATTGTCGCGGTTGCCCGATTTTTTCCGCTATTTCGCCGGCCTCGCGCTGTCGCGCCGTGACGACGTCATCCCCGTCGAGGGCAATTACCTCAACTACACGTTGCGCACGCCGATCGGCGTGGTCGCCAACTGCACGCCGTTCAACCACCCTTTGATGATCATGTGCAAGTCGCTGGCCGCCGTGCTCGCATCGGGTTGCACTACGGTCGTAAAACCGTCCGAATATACCCCGCTAACGACGCTGAAACTTGCCCAGATCTTCACCGATGCGGGTCTCCCCAATGGGGTGTTCAACGTCGTGCTTGGCTATGGCAAGGATTCGGGGCGGTTCCTGTCCGAACACCCTGATATCAACAAGCTGGTCCTGACCGGTGGCACCGAGGCCGGACAAATCGCTGGCAGCGCAGCGTCTAAGGTGTTCGCCCACCAGACGCTGGAACTTGGCGGCAAGACGCCGGTGTTGGTGTTCGATGATTTCAATGTCGATCAAGCGGTCAACTTGGCGGCGTTTGGTGCGTTCATCGGCGCAGGTCAGACCTGCGTGTGTGGAAGCCGTCACCTCGTTCAGAAGACCATTTATGACGAGTTCGTCGAGAAGTTGGCGATCAAGGCACAGGGCATCCGCGTCGGCGATCCGTTCAACCCCGCGACGCAGATGGGCCCGGTGATCTCGCAGCGCCAGCGCCAGCGCGTGATGAGCTATGCGCAGTTCGGCCGCGACGAGGGCGCCCGCGCCATCGCTGGGGGTCACGAAGCCACGGTCGAGGGCTTCGAGGAGGGCTATTTCGTCCAGCCGACGGTGTTCGCCGACGTGCGGTCGGACATGCGCATCTTCCAGGAGGAGGTGTTCGGCCCGTTCACCAGCATCACCCCGTTCGTCGACGAGGCCGATGCATTGCGTCTTGCCAACGATTCGCCGTTCGGCCTGGGTGCCGCGATCCGCACCAACCACGTCGCCCGCGCGCATCGCGTCGCGCGCGACATCAAGGCGGGGATCGTCTGGGTCAACGACCACCACCGGCTCGACCCCGCCTCACCCTGGGGCGGCGTCGGCCTCAGCGGTATCGGCCGCGAATTCGGTACCGAGAGCTTCAACGACCATTTTGACGTGAAGAGCGTCATGGTCGCGATGAACGACGAACCGCAGGACTGGTATGGCGATCCCGAGGGTCGTCGCCGCCTCAACTGACCCCTGATGCTGGCCAGCCCACGCAGACGGGCGGCCGGCATCGTTTTTCGATCGATCTGGAGAGATGTCATGGCGGCTTCCGTAAGTGCGGGCGTCAACGCAGGAGCGCGGCTGGACCGTTTGCCCGTTGGCTCGTTCCATTATCGGATCATGTGGCTGATCGGGGCCGGCATGTTCCTGGACGGCTTCGATATATATGTCGCGGGCACGGTGCTCGGCGCGACACTGCACAGCGGGTTCTCGACCCTGGCGCAGAATGCGATCTTCGTGTCGGTCACCTTCGTCGGGATGATGATCGGCGCGGTCGGCACCGGCTTCCTCGGCGACCGCTACGGCCGACGCTTCACCTATCAGATGAACCTGTTGCTCTTCGGTGCAGCGTCGCTGGCGGCGGCATTTGCGCCCAACATGACCGTGCTGATTGTGCTGCGGTTGCTGATTGGGATCGGGCTGGGCGCAGAGAATGTCGTCGGCTATTCGACGATGACCGAATTCGTGCCCGCGGCATCGCGTGGGCGTTGGCTAGGACTGATGGCGGTGTTTGTCGTCACCGGCCTCCCGATTGCATCGTTGGTCGGATGGCTCGTGATCCCGCTACTGGGATGGCGGGCGATGTTCGTGATCGGCGGCATGGGCGCGCTAGTGATCTGGTACATGCGCAAAAAGCTGCCCGAATCGCCACGCTGGCTTGAATCGATCGGCCGCACCGACGAGGCGGAGGCCTTGATGGTCGAGATCGAGGCGGAGGCAGCGCAGACCGCGCCGTTACCGCCGGTGGCGGCGACTACGCCGGTTGCCCCTGCGCCGAAGGTCGGCATGGCCGAGCTGTTTTCCGGCGTTCTGCTGTCGCGGCTGCTGGTCGGCTGCATCTGCCTGATCGTCATCAACACCCTGTTGTACGGCTTCATCACCTGGCTGCCGACCTTCTTCATCCAACAGGGGCTCAGCGTCGCCAATTCCTTTGGCTATTCGCTGATCATGGGTATCGGTGCCCCGATCGGATCGGCGATCGGCGCGATGACCGCCGATGCCTGGGGGCGCAAACCGACGATCATCGGTGCCTCGGCGCTGGCGGTGGTGATGGGGGTGATCTATCCCAACGTGTCCGATCCGGCGTTCCTGCTGCCGATCGGTTTCCTGCTCACCGTGCCGATCTACGTCCTCGTGGCGCTGCTGTTCGCGATCTACATTCCCGAACTGTTCCCGACCGAAATTCGTCTGCGGGCGTCGGGCATCTGCCAGTCGGTCGGGCGCGCCGCGACAATCGTGACGCCGTTCCTTGTCGTCTGGCTGTTCACGCAGCACGGTATCGGCGGAGTGATGGCGTTGATGGTCGGGCTCCTGATCCTGCAGATCGTCGTCGTCGCGTGGTTCGGCATCGAACCCCGCAATCGGCGGCTCGAGGAGTTGGACGGCACGCTGCCGTCGCGCGGCGCGTGATCTTCTGACCGGTGGCGCCGACAGGTGCCACCGGTCAGAAGCGCTGCTGGTTGATCCGCACGACCTCATCGAGGAAATCCACGACGGCACGGATGCGGGGCAGGCGTTGCTGGTCCGCGTGCATCAGCAGCCAGTAGCTGCGCGTCACCTCGACCTCCGGCAGCACGCGGCGCAACCGCCGATCCTGTTCCGCCGCGAAGACGTGCAGGATCCCCAGCCCCAACCCGTTGGCGACCGCGGCCTGTTGCGCGGCGATTGAACTCGACCGAAACACGGTCGGTGCATCGCTCACGATCTGGTCGAAATAGCGCAGTTCCGGCATGTCGATCAGTTCGTCGATATACCAGACCAACGGGTGCGCCTTGACCGCGTCGAGCGCGTCAATCGCGGGATGGCGTTCCAGATAATCGGCCGCCGCGTACAGCCCCAGCCGGTAGTCGACCAGCCGCCGCGCGACCAAGCGACCGCGCGGCGGGCGGGTTAGCCCAATCGCGATATCCGCTTCGCGCCGTGACAGGCTGACCGACCGGCTTTCGGGAGCGAGTTCCAGCTCGATCGTCGGATGGCGGGCGTGCAGCAGATGTACGTTGGGTGCGACTAGATAGGTCCCGAACGCCTCGGGCGTCGCCAATCGCACCGAGCCGGCGACCGTCCCTGCCCTGTCGCCGACCGCGGCACCAGCCCCCATCATCTCGTTTTCCATTCGCTCGGCATGGTCGCGCAGTAGTTCGCCGGCCGCGGTCAGCACCACTCCGCGCGGCGACCGGTCTATTAGCCGCGCATCGAGCGCAGCCTCCAGACCCGACATCCGTCGCGCGATCGTGCTGTGGTCTATTCCGAGCGCCCGTGCCGCCGCCTGCAGCCGGCCCTCGCGCGCCACCGCCAAGAAGAGCCGTACGTCGTCCCAGTTTAGACTCTGCATATTCACACAACCGATGCGGTTTAGTGGAGGTTCCGGTGCCGAATTGTCGAGCTTATGTGCTTAAAAGGCAATCTGAAAGGAGCATCATGCGCACCGTAACGCATTTCATTGGTGGACAGGCGATACCCTGGTCCGGGGCGCGGACCGGCGATATCTTCGACCCGACGATCGGCCGCGTACAGGCACAGGTCGATCTCGGTTCGGCGAGCACAGTCGCGGACGCCGTCGCCAACGCGCGCGCCGCCCAGCCCGCCTGGGCAGCGACCAATCCGCAGCGGCGCGCTCGCGTGATGTTCCGCTTCAAGGCGTTGATCGAGGAGCATATGGATGAACTCGCCGCGCTGCTCGCTTCGGAACACGGCAAAGTACTCTCCGACGCGAGGGGCGACATCCAGCGCGGCCTCGACGTGGTCGAGTTCGCCTGCGGCATTCCGCATCTGTTGAAGGGCGACTATACCGAAGGGGCCGGCCCGGGAATCGACGTCTATTCGATGCGTCAGGCGCTCGGCGTCGTTGCCGGTATTACGCCGTTCAACTTCCCCGCGATGATCCCGCTGTGGATGCTGGCGCCAGCGATCGCATGCGGCAACGCCTTCATTCTCAAGCCGTCCGAGCGCGACCCATCGGTGCCCGTCCGCCTCGCCGAACTGGCGCTCGAGGCCGGGCTGCCCGCCGGCATCCTCAACGTCGTCCATGGCGACAAGATCGTCGTCGACGCGATCCTCGACCATCCCGACGTTAAGGCGGTGAGCTTCGTCGGGTCGTCGGACATCGCGCAATATGTCTATGGTCGCGGCGCGGCGGTAGGCAAGCGGATGCAATGCATGGGCGGCGCCAAGAACCACGGCATCGTCATGCCCGACGCCGATATCGATCAGGCGGTCGCCGACATTCTCGGTGCGGCCTATGGCTCGGCGGGCGAACGGTGCATGGCATTGCCCGTCGTCGTCCCGGTTGGTGAAAAGACTGCCGAGATGCTGCGCGAAAAGCTGGTCGAGGAGATCGCGAAGCTACGCGTCGGCGTGTCGAACGATTCCAAGGCGCATTACGGCCCGGTGGTCAGCGAGCAGCACAAGGCGCGGATCGAGGGCTACATACAAATGGCAGTCGACGAAGGAGCCGAACTGGTACTCGACGGGCGCGGTTTAGTGTTGCCGGGGCATGAGGATGGCTATTTCCTCGCCCCCACTCTGCTCGATCATGTCCGTCCCGACATGCGGAGCTATAATGAGGAGATTTTTGGGCCTGTCTTGCAGATCCTGCGCGCGAGCACGTTCGAAGAAGCGGTGCGATACCCGTCGGAGCATCAATATGGCAACGGCGTCGCGATCTTCACGCGCAATGGCGACTTCGCACGCCGCTTTGCGAGCGCAGTCGAGGTTGGCATGGTTGGCATCAACGTACCGATCCCGGTCCCCGTCTCCTACCACAGTTTCGGTGGGTGGAAGCGGTCAGGGTTCGGCGACCTCAACCAGTATGGCACCGACGGCATCCGCTTCTACACCCGGGTCAAGACCGTCACGCAGCGCTGGCCGGGCGGCGGGTCGGTAATCGACCAGAGCTTCGTCATTCCGACAATGTGAGGGCATGCGTCGGCGCCATCGCCGACATGCCGGCGACCGCAGACCTACGAAACCAAGAGAAGAAACAACCGATGAGGACCGAAACCCCGAAGCCGGACACCCCGGCCACCGAAAAAAGACCGGTCCCGCAACCGGTGACGCCCTATGCGCCGCATACCGGCAGCCCGATGGACGACGAACCTGAACCCGGCACCGATCCGCTACACCAAGGACCATGACCGACCCGTCGCCGGCCGTACCGATGAATTAGGTCACGATGGCCCCACCGGCATGGCCGGCGATGAACGCAGCGAAATCGCACCGATCGAGCGGTATGCCGTCCCGATACCATCTTGCCCTGGTGAACAGCATACCGTTCAAAGCCGCTCACCACGGCTTTTGTAGGTGTCTGCATGCAACCGCTGTTCCCCCTTTTTTGCAGCCTTTTCATCATCGCGCTTTGCAATCGCTGTTGGCACTTATTCAGCCTGCTCAGCCAAGTCGGCCCATCGATCTGCGTCATGCAACGCCCGCAAGCTCCGCAGTCCACCATCTGGTATCATGCCAATGTCGCAAAAGTGGCAACACTCGAGACGCCCAAAACTTAGGACATCAGCGACAGGGTGGTGGATAGAGCCTCTGCGGCGCGGTTCCCTTCGTCGGCTATTATGAAAGCTGTCAGCCCGGTGCGATCCAGCGGCCTACTGACATGGTAACCCTGGATCGTGTCGCACCCTTCCGCGACCGAGAAGTCGAACTGTTCCAGCGTTTCCACGCCTTCCACCGTGGTGGACATGCCGAGGCAGGTGCCCATCGTGATGATTGCACGAACGATCGCCGCACTTTCAGCATCCTCTGGCACCTGCCGGACAAACGACTGGTCGATCTTGATCTTGTCGAATGGAAAACGCCGCAGATAGCTGAGCGACGAATAGCCCGTGCCGAAATCGTCCA
>Ga0265798_10011802_pt1 | contig 10613 bp, 8 predicted proteins | sample P3T30metagenome_FD_192430 | JGI IMG/M metagenome (GOLD analysis project Ga0265798, IMG submission 192430) | Plant litter microbial communities from East Loma Ridge, Irvine, California - P3 T30 | ecosystem: Environmental > Terrestrial > Plant litter > Unclassified | place: USA: California... | reverse complement strand
TACTGTAAACCATGGCAAGAAAATACAACGCCGCAGTGGCTAAGATGCGAGAAGCTGTGCGGCAGAAAGGTCGGTGACACCGCCTACTTGTTTCCGCTACCGCTACTCTTACCGCCCTGTTCAGAAATAGCACCGCGGCGACCACCATCCTGGCTGTACTCTCCATATGTCTCGGGCATTTTGATAGATGTTTGGTTTGACCTGTAGAGTATGTGAGTTTGTGTGGTTGGTGTAGACAAAGGAGAGAAAGAGAAGGTTGATATACAGACTGGAGCGGGAGGTCGTGAAGCCATGTATTATTCTAGAAGGTGGTGAGAAGTGAATGCAGCGGAAGGAAAGCAGTATGTGAATACGTGGGGATACAGGCGGGGAATGCGGCTGTTTCATTATGAACACGATGTGTGTGTATGTGTAAAGATTGTATCATATTAAACAGTGGACTTTATCTAGAAGTGATTACATAGGGTGAAACAGAGTACTGCTATCGAAGGCTTCCAGATCACCGTCTGAGCCGAGGTCGCGAATCGAAAGTGACTCTAATAAGTCTCAATGTTCAGCATGCCAGCCTCAAGATCGTGATTGTCTTCCGCGTGAATATCGAACTCGGCTTCGGTGTGAACATTGTGCTTGTCTTCTGCGTGAACATTGAACTCGTCCTCTGTGTGAACATGGAACTCGTCTTCCGCGTGAACATTGAACTCGTCTTCCGCGTGAACATTGAACTCGTCCTCTGTGTCAACATCGGACTCGCCTTCTGTGTCAACATCGGACTCGCCTTCTGTGTCAACATCGGACTCGCCTTCTGTGTCAACATCGGACTCGTCTTCTGTGTCAACATCGGACTCATCTTTCGCGTCGATCTCAATGATCTTCTGCTTATGGATGATTCCGAAGGTCTTCTCCCTGCTAAGCTCCTGACCACACTTTCTGTAGTCTGCGTAGATGGTTGCATTGAAGAAGTTGCACATGTCTTGTACAATAGGACGGGCGATGGTGAGTTCATCCATTGTGCAGGTGCCTTTGCCACCGAGAGAAGTGGGGAATGCGCAGGGCTCAATAAGCTAGGAAGCGTTAGACGGCATCCTATGTATGCAGACAAGAACAGGAGGGCGCGAGCCGGGAAACACTGTTGGATGCATGGTGGGAAACTTGACGTACGTCAGAGAAGACAGTGTAGTTGATGCAATGGCAGGCGAAGTCGTCCGGTGCGCATCCATCAGCCTTGTTGGCCGAGTCTTGGCACTCGTGCAAGCATTCCGGGAGCCAGCTCTTAAGCTTGGTGCTGTCCCTGATCATTCTCTATTAGCCAAGCCTGCGAGATTGAGGTATTGTGAACAAAAAGAAGGCATGAACACAGCTGGGAGGTATGGCAATAGCAATGTACGTACAAGCAATGGTACTTGTTCCAATTACCCTCCTTATAGGCCTGGGTGAGGTTGAATGTGAGCTGCGCGCTAGCAACAGCAGTAACGGAAAGAATGGCGGCGACTTGAGAGAAACGCATGTTTGCTGTTGCAGTGTTGGTAAGGAATGTGGATTGGACAATGAGAGGAATAAAGTGAGGACGGAGATGAAGATTGTGGATTGAATGTGAAGGCCGGAGTAGCCATAATTATATATTAGAACTCTTGACGTTGTTTTACGCCGTCTTGCTACTCTACCCCACAATTTCCGCTTTCCGTCTCAATATCGTATGTGAAGTATTGATGAATGCGTGAACGGGCTCCCGCAGCAGAACGAGAGGTTGGGAAGCGAGTGCACGGTCAAGAATCCTGTGCGCTGATTCGCGGGCACAGCGATATGCTTTTGGCTAGAAGTTGACCGACAGTCAACGGTACTGGTGAAAATAAAAAAAACTGTAGGTACTTTTTCCAGTGTGGGGCCTGTAATTTACCGATCACGACTAGCATGACCAGCTCAGAGGGCAGTGAGACTGCAAGATGAATGGTATGGAATGTTGCGTTGAAGAGTGTCGCAATGTTTTACTGCGTATAGAATGGAATAGGAACCAGTCGTACCCCCTACCTTCGGGGGGTATCGCTGCGCAAGAAGCATCCTTAGAGGGGCGTACTTCCGCGGAGTGTGGGGAAGAAAAGCAAGTTTTAAAGTAATGCATCGACATTGCGGGATAGAAAAGTTGTTCTGGAGGATAGGATCAATCCTGCGCTAAGTTTCCATCGGAGTTCCGGAACTTGTCTGTGCCCGGGCCAACAGACCGGCACAGCTTAGGTCCCTCAAATTTGATATCGAAGCTGTCGATTTGCCTTTTGCACGGCATCATGTCTGCCGCATCTATGGTGTATTAGGTCAAAGCTTATCCATGTCGCCTATTCTTTCAACAACATACGATTTCAGAAAGGAGTCCAAGACAGCGCCGATAGATGTCTCACCTATCTCTCAGGAGCTGACTGCTGTGATTGTGTCGACATCACTTTGTTTTGCTGGCCATGATGTTATGGAGATGAAAGGTGCGAGAGATGAGGCTGTTCGAGAACGCTTGCCTGTTACAAGCTATCGGTTATACCATGACATCGATGGCTTGGCATTTTTCATTTGACAGCGTACCCTCCGATCTTGCTAGCCTCTCAATAGTATTCCATGTGACCATCGGGGGTATGCCTGAAGCCGTCTCAAAACACGCAACAGTGTCGAAGAATCTTCGATATCTACATTGGCTCGTGCATGTAAACTTCGACCCGTTGATATTGTTTGGTTTAGATTTAGGAAATCCTTACGTAAAAAAAGACAAGACAGAGGATGAAAAATAGTTGGAGATCGCTGACGAGGATCCACACACCGTGACCATTTCTTGGGTTCTTTACATGCGCTATTAGCCGCGAGCCAATCAAACGCTAGCTTACCACGATGGTGATTAACGCAAGAGAACGAGCCGTGATACTTGGTATAAAGCATCCACCTTGGACTGATTTGCTGTGAGCGGTGAGTATTGAATTCATTGCGCACCTTGTAAGTTTTGACTACGACGGGGGAGACGGATGGACTGGACGGACAAGTTCCCATATCCCAATCATCTGCAAGATGCAATCGTTCGTACGCCAAACACAGCTGTCAATAGAGCGTAGGGAACTATTCTACTAGTTATTGGGCGTCATATATACCCATATGATAAGCTAGTATTTTCACTGAGAAAAGAGACGGACCGCCCTACTTGAGGTATACTTTTTGAGCCATTCATGGACGCATCTAGCTTTTCTTTGGAAACCTGTGGGCTTTTAAGCCCTATAGTTACCTGAGATGTCTCTCGAAAGTTGAGCGACAAAGGCTTGGAGGATTAATGAAACGTACCGCCCTTCAAATTAGGTATTTCTATACCTGTAGTCAGTCGTGTTTAGTTGAAATATCGTCAAGATTTCACGCGGGAGATAGTCCAACGACAGTATGCGCGACTTCCAATTGTGGTAGTTCACACTTGGATGACGTAACAATAGACGCACAGTCTCACATTCTGTATCACACGGCGGACAATGCCCCACATATATTCAAAAAAATGTGAGCGTGAAAGTGAGTGGCAAGGAGAGTTGGGCGTGACTAGCGCCGACAATAGGCCCACACAGTCCGACTCTCACCTGTGCACCACATCTAATCTCAACTACTTTGTACCTGCACTGTTCAATCTTTATCATCAACCGCAAGTATGGGCAAACATCGATACAACCACAGTTTGCGCAAGCAGCAACAGCAGCCCGCTAGCGCAAACAACTTCTTCCCTTCTCAGGTCCAAGCGCAAGCCAGAAACCATAAGGAGCCTTTGGAGGGCATCAACGTTCGGGGTCAGGCCCACAATATCAACCAAGGTGGAGAGGTTCGCCGTAGCCGTGGACACGCGCGCAATGATAGGCGCAGCAAGTCACCGGAGCAAAAGAACTATCCCGACAAATCACGCCCCCAGCATCACAATAATAGCGTTCCGTTGCCTTCCATGATTTGTATATCCCGCCATAATACATCTCAGGCTCGGCAAGCCTGCAAAGGCGAAGTCTCAACGCCAGTCCGTCAGCCATCTGCAAAACGCAAACGCGACAACACCGCCAACACCGCCGACGATCAGGAGTCGCAAAGGTCTAACAAGAAGGCACATACCAGCTCAGAAGATATGGTTCCGACCATATGCGTGAGTAATCCCGAAAGTTCCGTCGATCGAGCTGCGGAAAGGCTAACGATGCATAGCAGAAGGCGGTCACAGGATTAGTAGCGATTACGAAACTGAGCGAGGAGGACAGGCAGAGGCTTCGCGCGGCCAAGTTCGGTTCAAAAACAGCTGCACAGACCAAAGCTACGACTGTACCCAGTGAGGTGACTAAAGACACCAACCATCGTGTAGCGGATAGGACTTCCCAGGATGGTCACAAGCCCACACTCACACGCGCCAAGAGCCCAGCTCTACACAACCACGTCATAAATGCACCCCAGAAAGGGGTCCACGTGACAAGGTCAGACATTAAGACACAAGAACAGCCTTCTTCAAAAAACGATGCTCCAAAGCAGAAGACTGTGAAGGCCAAGTCCGCGACACCAGAGAAGAAGGTCATAGAACCAAAGACTTCTACTCCACCACCATCACTAGAGGTTGTCTCGAACATAGCGAGCACGCCATCAAAGAAGCGTAAATCGGATGATGCTGAGAATACCGTGAGCAGCTCATCCAAAAAGACGAAGTCCAGTTTCAAGTCGAGTTCCAAACTTGCGCCTGTGACACAGAGTGTTATCCAGGCCAACATTGAAAAGCGAACTGCTAAACTCAAGGATCTCATGGGCATTGACTGGATTGGGGAAGTTGAATACCCACAAAAAACTGTAGAGTATGTCGACTACAGCATCTACAGCATCCCCGTCTTATACTCTACTTTTATAGAGCATGAGTACGAGTTTGAGCCCATCGACAAGCCACCGGAGGATCTTAAGAAGACCATGACCGAAAGCGAGATTGAACTGTTTGGTCGCAAGATGCTTCTCATACGCCAGGCAGCGCTCCGCCTAACAAACAAGAAGAAACGAAGATTGTCCGAGGTATTGGGCCGTAAAGATGTCCCGATGAGTGGGCCTCTCAAGGTCATTGAGGACTGTGATCTTTACCTGCATGATTACAAGATTCACGTTGCTACCGAACACGGACTTTTGACAGTACCGAACTACCTTGAGCTCATCAAAATTCCAGAAACACAGCCAGTACGTTTTGAAGGACGCAAACCCTCGTGGATGAAGCAGGTCTTAGAGAGGAGGGTCTGTCGTCGAGCCGCGATCCACTTCGATCCTTCAGACATACTGCTAGCTGAGGGTTGCATCATGCTCCCAAGTGAGGCAGTTTTGATAGTCCTCGATCAAGGCATCTTTGATATCAACATTGCCAACGGCGAAGAGTCGAGAATGGCATATGGCTTCCGCGTCCGTGATGGTGTTGAAGGTTGGTTCCCGTACGAAGCTACGTGCCGTATAGACTGGCTCCAGGAACCAGGTGAGGAGACGAAGCCCGACCCCAACGTTATTGATTGGAGCACCTTCGATTACGGTCCTGCCGCTCGGGCTGCTACACTACGGCAACAAGGAAAAACACCTGACCAGATTGCCGCGACAGAGGCGGCAACTACTGCTACCATGACTACCGTTCCCGCACAAGCCGCAGCTAATCCAACACCAGCCTCACCAGTCTCACAAGCGTCAGCACCTGGATTACTCACTAGTCCTGTAATACAGGCAGATGAAACTGCTCAGCACCTTGACGAAGTGCCGTCTCTCACGACTGAATCTGAAGGCTCTACTTCACGTCCAGCATCGCCACAGTCATGCCAGTCACAGGCTGAGACCATTCCCATGTCGAGTGCGGCCGCCAAACCCCTCTCCCAACAAGATAGTCCTCAGACTATATCGCAGCAGACTATGTCTGGGGGATCTCGCGACAGTGCGAAAGAGAACTACACACCGCACAACAGTGCGACCGTCACAAACGGCAACAACGGTACAGCAGATACCTCCCGTAGAGTCCTTGATACGCCATTGAACGCCTTCACCAAGCCTCGCAACTCCCTTCCCGGATTCCCGGGGTCCACAAAGCCGTCATGGAAAGAAGAAGATGACGTCGACTACGATGACGACGAGCTTTGAACATCCACTGGACATGGGATCACCATTGAGCAACGCTCCATAAAATTCGATCCATATGGTCATATCACGCTGCCAAAGCAGATTGAGCGTGTCTGAACCGAAATTTTATCCTCTTGCGCATGCGCTACCGTCAGAGTTTCCTTCAAAGATTTGGACATCCAGCCAGCGCGCTATCACGGAACTCTACCACGCAGACACCATTTTCCGTGGATCTATCGACATGCTTCTCCATCTGAGTAGCTTGTTGCAACATGATTTGAACCCCGAAGAACACAAAAAAATGGGAAAAGCAAAACCCTTAAAAAACAATTGTCGATGCTGGAGGTTGGGGGTTGGGGGTTGGGGGTTCACATCACACTATAAAAGCTCTGATTCTTTGACCGATTTTCTTTTCCATTCCTTTTATAGCAAAGCACATAGGCTGTATGATTGCGCTTCTACCTAGGCATAGCATTAACGCATTGAACGCTGGTCGTTTCACTCATCCGTTGCAGCCTCAAACAGATAACCACAGCACACCCTTCTTTTTTTGATTTCAGCGTTAGAAGAAAGATCCACGATTTTTGTATTGCGATGCGAGACTTGGCAGTATTGGACGAGCGGAAAAAGACGATGGCGAATTATTCAATTTAGTACATGCATGGAGGAGATTAATGACTGAGGAACGGCTCTAAAATAGAGCGGTGCATGGTTTCACTGTTCAAATCAGTCATCATTAGAGGGCTCTACAGATCTCTGTCCTACAAAAAAAATCAAACGTGTAAAAAAAAATCAGTGGTAAATGTCTGAGCGAATGTGATGTAGAAGACACGTGAAATTGTGAAGATGTGGGAGGCAAATTAAAAATGGCAGGTCATGAAAGAAGATGACATTCTTATAGACCTCATATTGAGCTAGTTGGCTTCAATTTTATTTAGCGGTGTAGTCACCAGTCGAAGAGTTATGGCTAGGACGATGGTGGAATTGTGGCAGTGTTGCCGGGACCAAGTACATGAGGCGGAAGATGCCCTGGATCATTCTTCTGATATGCTTCCTGGTGTCTCAAATGGTTGGTCTCCACATCTTCCGCAGTCGTAGTCTGAATCGTTGTGCGAACAAACTTCTTGCCCTTTCCGACATTTAGAGGAAAGCCGGTGAATGCTGCAGATGTACTTCCGTCCCTGCGCAGGCCGGTCCAGTGTCTGATTGTATGACCCAGAACGGGGAGTACGGGCGGCATTATATATGTGTCTTGCAAGTCTTTTCTGCGTCTCACAGGTTGCTCTGCGTATTCAAGATACCTTCGATGCGATTTCCTGTAGTCGGTCTCGATCAAATCATCTGGGCTCGATCCGTCTGCTCGCTTGCGTTTGCTAAACCCTCCCGGTACTTTGGTTGGAGGCTCACCCGCGTCATCCCTAGGTGCTTTCAAGGACGCAGAACCTGGATTTGTGCGATCTTGTGGGGTTCTAAAAGCATATGTGCCGGCGAAATGGTTCAGAACAGGGTCAAGAATAGCCAGGCCTTTCGATTGGAATCGGCCAATTGTCATCTCCACAGTATTGAGATGGCAGGCGTTGAGGTTCGTCTCATACATCTGAAGGACGAGCGCGTCGATTAGCGGTTTTTGTACGGGCTTTGGTAGACCAAGCTGTGACATCGCATTGTAAAGATGGATTTTACGCAGAAGATCATCAGGGATCCGGATTTGGGGAAGTTTGTTTGAGCTTGCTGGAGTCGGGTTTGGCTGGTCTGAGCCTTTTTTTACTTTTTCTTCCGCCTCGCGAAGCCAAGGGATGATAAAGTCCTTGATTTCGTCTCCGCGTATGTATGCCATGTGGCTATCGTTAAGGTTGATCAGCTTCCCGGTGATGGCTTGACCAGGAAAATCAGCCGCAAAATCCGAATCCGATTTGTCACTCCCGAAATGGTGAAGTCGAGGGTATCGAACAGGTAGACGCAACTGACTATCGCCTGGATTATATTGGAAATGGTCTTCGGCCAAACTGGAAAAAGCCATCAACGTCGCCCGATCAACACTTGCTAAGCTACTATCCCCTGGGTGGTTGAACGCATCCAAGTTTTCCCAATCACTCCCCGCCTTGTCACACAGGGCCGTTCTGAAACTCTGCTCTTCAATGATGATCTTGACTTGGTCTTCGTTGGTTGGGGCTTCATTCCTCCGATTGTATAAATCGACTTGGTTAATGTATCCGTAGCCCTGTGCCTCTTTCTGAGCAAGGTGTTCCAGATATCTTTCGTGTGCAATTACGACTCTTCCATTTGCGTGGTACAGTACCATGACGACGTCTGGATGAGGCAAGGCAGTGCGGTAAAAGGACTGTGACTTTATCCCACTATATGGGGTATCAGAAATTTAAAAAAAAATCCAAACAGGTAACAAAGTCTCTAGCCGGCAACACAGAAAAGTGGTAAAATGTGAGTTAACACGTGATCAAACTTGAAAGTAGAGGGATTGTAGCCTGGATTTCGATATTGCGACATACGGCAGAACTCGGAGTCAGACCCTTGACGATATTATATCAATGCCCTATCTTCTTTGTCCAAGCCCCGATCGGTCCAAAAGGGAGGCGCTATCCCAAGTCGTCGATGCGCTCCTTGGATGCTCCTTCGGAGAACAAAGCAGAAGTTGGGTGAGGGCTAGGCCCATTTCAAAAATCCCTAAGTCATAACAGGGTTTCTCTTAACCTAGTGCAAACTACATGGTATCGGATCTGGAAATAATGTGGAAGTGATATGGTTAAGATGACACAATGACACAACTTCGGCGAACTCCGGATGTGGTTAGTACAAACAAAGACGTAGGGCTGCGGCAGAATGCTTTGGTCGATTCCGAGAAACGCAAGGGAGTAAGCATTGGGTATGCACAAGGTACATTAGCATCTCAAATCCAACAACATTTCAATCAACATATCAACCCCTCACTTCCATTCTCGAGGGTCCAGTCCAACAGCCTCGTGTTTCATCATTTCACCCTGTCCAACCTACTTCTTGCCTCCCGCACCACAAGCTCTCTCTAGAGTCAAAAACGCAAAGTGTCCACCAACTACTGGTCTAGCAAAGAACCATGGCCCCGGAAATCCGCCATCCCCTTCTGTGACATATAGATCTGTAAAGGGTCTGTCGGTGACAGTCTCGTTCAACCAAAGGGCTACGCGGTCCAGAATCTCGGAGCGCACTTTCTTGTTAGCGACGGCTGCGGCTTCGAATTCCCAGTCGGATTTGGTGTATAGATGTCGGCTGTCGAGGGGTAGACCGTACTTTTGCATAACATTAGAATACCAATCACTCTGGAGATTGTAGATTGAGTCCGGGATAAAGTCAGAGGTGATGGGTATGCGACCTGATGAGTCCTTGGATGGTGTTAAAGGCCTCTGTGCGTAATCATTGCCAGATGCGTAGCCTGTCACTTCAGATGTTGAAGATGAGTTTGTGATAGTGGGATGGAAGCAGAGAACGGCATCTGCGTAGAGCGAATACAAAGTCGTCCAGCTCCCGTACCAGTCATAGGCGAGTTTAGCGTGAGTTTTGTCGCGTGACATGGCAAATTCCTCCCACTTCTTGATATATGTTTCGGAGATGTTGCGGTAGTGTTTGGCGTCACCAGGACGGTCCATGAGATCCGCTATTTCGCTGAAAGCTTTGATGCCGACGATACCCTTCAATGCGAGATTAGTCTGGAGTGGCAACCATCCAGCAAAATCGTCAGTGCAAACTGGACAGGTTAGCGTATGGCTTACAGCTCTCTCCTTCAATACTCACGCTGATTATGGGGCTCAAGAGCATCCTCGACTAAATATCCAGTCCATTGCTTCCACAAGTCATAGCTTCCTTCAAGCCATTTCTTTGCTGCGTCGACCCCTTTGATGCTTCCACCCCATGCTTCGTCGATATAATCCACTCCATTGTGCGAACCGGTGCTCGTCAGCGTGAAGGGCTTATCGGCCTTGGTGCTATCTCTACCATTACCCACGGTAGACCAAATCGATTGAGCTTCCGCATCAGAGTCATAACTGAGCGAGTTGACCAGTGCGAGACCCATGATGAGCATGTCGCCACACTCCTCAACCGGCATGTACTCGTCCCGTCCGTCAGCATGTCCAGTCAGGTTCGGGAAATGAGCACCAAGGTCGTGCATAGAGTACTTGTTGGGATACTGCCCGCTCAGCTGATGCTCGAGAAGCGGTTCGAGAAGGTATGCCAACCACCTAGGCTGTGTGTAGAGAAAGAATGGGAAAGCCGGGAAGATGACGTCTACAGTCTGACTGTTACCATTAGAAGAAATCTCCTTTAGGAAGAGCAAAGGGTTTTCTTGGGTCCCGGAAAAACTGGTGGCGCCCATCACCTGTCGTGCAGACAAGGCGACGATGTCTACATAGTTGGTCGAGCCAGATGCATAGGCATCAATGCGCAGTTGTTCGGAGTAGTTGCTGGCCAGACTATTGGCCACAGCAAAGTCACCATAGTGAAACTGAATGAGCTTGTCATCTTGG
>Ga0265798_10011801_pt1 | contig 10613 bp, 9 predicted proteins | sample P3T30metagenome_FD_192430 | JGI IMG/M metagenome (GOLD analysis project Ga0265798, IMG submission 192430) | Plant litter microbial communities from East Loma Ridge, Irvine, California - P3 T30 | ecosystem: Environmental > Terrestrial > Plant litter > Unclassified | place: USA: California... | reverse complement strand
CGCGACAGCGTTCCAGCTCGCCGGAACCGACATTTTCCAGGACGACGGGACGGGGTTCATCACCGTTCTGACGGGCCTGATGCTCATGATGCTGGCCCTGTTCGCGATGCCGGCACTCCTGCGATTTGTGACGCCCCTCGTCGGCTCGATGGCTGCCGGTGGTGCCGGTGGCGCTCTCGGCGTCGCGGCTCTCGCGGCCCTGCCCTCCGGTGCCGCAGCGCTCGGCAAGCTTGCCTCGGGCGGCGGCCAGGGCGCGAATAAGTCGAACTCTGGCGGTCCTCCGGCACCTAGTAAGGAGGGCCCCTCCGGGGCCAACGGCCAGGCGGGTGCGACGGGTAGCGGCAACTCCGCACCGCAGGCCTCCCAGGCTGCGTCTGCACCGCAGGGCGGCGGCCAAGGTGCCGCTTCCGGTGGCGGTGGAGGTGGCGCGGCCGCGGGTACCGGTGCGGGTGCCGGCGCAGCGGGCGGTGGAGCCGCCGCAGGCGGTGGAGCTGCCGCCGGTGGTGCCGCTGCCGGCGCCGGTGGGGGCGCGGCCGCGGGTGCGGCTGCTGGCCCGTGGGGTGCCGCCGCGGGGGCGGCGCTCGAAGCAGGAAAGGCCGCCGGTCAGGCGGCCTCAGGTGCCGCGCGCAGCGTCGGTAACGAAGCAACTGGATCAGGGGAGGATCGCTGATGGCGACCGCAGACACCACTCGTAGAGGGCCGCGCACGTACGGCAACTGGCGGCGGCCGACGTCCCCGGGGCTGCTCGGTCTCGGGACCGTCGGAACGGGCCTCATGTTCGTGGCCCTCTTGATCGTCATCGTCGTTCTGATGACGACCGGCCTTCTGGAAGCGTTCGTGACCGCGGCCGTGTTCGGCGGCATGATCCTGCTGCTGACGATCAAGAACGGCGACGGCCGGTCGCTGCTGTCGCGGATGGCGAACCGGGTCGCGTGGTGGTCTGCCACCAACCGCCGGTCGAACGTCTACCGTTCCGGCCCCCTCGGGCGCACCGAGTGGGGCTCGTACCAGCTCCCCGGGCTCGCCGCGCAGACGCGCCTCAGCGAGCACGAGGACTCCTACGCGCGGCCCTTCGCGATGATCTACTCCCCGTCGGCTAAGACGTACTCGATCGTCATCGGGACCGAGCCCGACGGTGCCGCCCTCGTCGACATGGAACAGGTCGACGTGTGGGTGGCGGACTGGGGTCACTGGCTGTCGAACCTGGGCGACGAGCCCAGCATGGAGGCGGCCTCGGTCACGATCGAGACGGCTCCCGACTCGGGTCGTCGGCTCCGTCGCGAGGTCGAGACGAACACGGACCCGAACGCCCCGGACTTCGCCCGGGCGATGCTCGGTGAGGTGGTCCTGAACTACCCGGCCGGGTCGTCGACGGTCAAGGCGTACGTGACGCTGACGTTCTCCGCGGTCCCGCGGAAGAACGCTAAGCCGCGTCCGCCGGAGGAAATGGCCCGCGAGCTCGCGGCCCGCCTCCCCGGCCTCACCGCGACGTTGCAGGCCACAGGTGCAGGAGCGGCGCACCCGCTCTCGGCTCAGGAGCTGTGCGAGACGATCCGCGTCGCCTACGACCCGGCGGCCGCGACCCTCATCGACGACGCGCACGCGGACGGCGAGACGCCGGAGCTGATGTGGAGCGACGTCGGCCCGACGGCCGCTCAGGCGAGCTGGGACGGCTACCGCCACGATTCGGCCCGCTCGGTGACGTGGAGCATGACGGAGGCCCCGCGCGGCCTGGTGCAGTCGGGCGTCCTCGCTCGGCTGCTCGCGCCGAACCGCGACATTGCTCGCAAGCGCGTGACGATGCTCTACAAGCCGATCGAGCCGGCCAAGGCCGCAGCGCTCGCGCAGAACGACCTCCGGGCCGCTGAGTTCCGCGCGTCGTCGACGAACAAGCCTCTGGCCCGCGACTCCCTCGCTGTGCGTGCCGCGGCCGCCACGGCTGCTGAGGAGGCCAGCGGCGCCGGCCTGGTGAACTTCGGCATCCTCGTCACCGCCACGGTGCTCGACCCACGCAAGGAGGTCGACGCTCGCGCCACGGTCGACAACCTCGCCGCCACGGCACGGCTGAACCTGCGGCCCGTCTACGGGTCGCAGGACAGCGCATTCGCCGCCGCCCTGCCGCTCGGTCTCGTGCTCTCCAAGCACGTCGCCGTCCCCGCCGTCCTGAGGGAGCAAGTCTGATGAGCATCGACATGATCCTGCTGCTCGCCCTCGGCGGGCTGATCGTCGTCGTCGTGGTCGTCGGGGTGCTCGTCGCTCGCGGCGGCCGATCCAAGACCACCACCGAGACGACCGGCGCAGTCCGCCCCTCCGGGCGCGGCTGGGCCGGCCCCGGCGGTGGCGCCTCCACCTTCGTGCAGCCCCCGGCTGAGTGGCGCGGCACGAGCGTGCAGGTCTGCGGCCTGTGGCCGTTCTCGATCGGCGCCGGTACCCCGATGGTCGGGGTGCCGCTCGGTCGTCACATTCAGACCGGCGCGACGCTGTGCTGCGACCCGATTTCGTGGTTCCAGCGCGCGAAGCTCATCAGCAACCCGTCGCTGTTCGTGCTCGGGAAGCCGGGTCTCGGCAAGTCGACGCTGGTCGCTCGGATGGCGACCGGTCTCGCCGGCTACGGCGTGATGCCGCTCGTGCTGGGCGACCTGCGCCCCGACTACGTGGACGTCATCAAGGCCCTGGGCGGCCAGGTGATCCGTCTCGGCCGCGGCCGCGGGTACCTCAACATCCTCGACCCCGGCGAGGCCAAGTCCGCAGCCGAGCGCCTGCGCAAAGCCGGCTACGAGAACGAGGCCAACGAGGTGCTGGAAGATGCGCACGGCCGCCGCCTCGCGATGGTCTCGTCCCTGCTGACGATCCTCCGCAAGACCGAGCCCGACGACGTGGAGGAGTCGATCATCGACCAGGCCCTCCGCATCCTCGATCGCGACTTCGACGGGGTGCCGATCCTGGCGAACCTGCTCGACGTCGTGAAAGCCGGCCCCGACGAGCTGCGCCAGGTGGCCGTCGACCGCGGCGACTTCGCGGAGTACCAGAAGATCACCCGCGGCCTCGAAGCGTCGCTGACGAGCCTGTCGCGCGGCGGCCGCCTCGGTGAGATGTTCTCCCAGCACACGACGGTCGCCATGAAGATGGACGCCCCGGTCGTCTACGACGTCTCGGCCATCGGTGAGTCCGAGGGGCCGCTGCGCGCGGCGACCCTGCTCGCGTGCTGGTCCAACGGCTTCGCGACGGTCAACATCGCGAACGTCCTGGCCGACGCCGGCCTCGAACCGCGCCGGCACTACTTCGTCATCATGGACGAGCTGTGGCGCGCGCTGCGCGCCGGGAACGGCATCGTCGATCGCGTCGACTTCCTCACCCGACTCAACCGCCAGGTGGGCGTCGGCACGGCCATGATTTCGCACACGATGGCCGACCTGAACGCCCTCCCCGAGGAGGACCGGATGAAGGCCAAGGGCTTCGTGGAGCGCTCCGGCATGGTGATCTGCGGCGGTCTGCCGTACACCGAAATGCCGGAGCTCACGAGCGTGGTCCCGTTCTCGTCGGCCGAGCAAGAACTGCTGACGACGTGGCAGAACCCGCCCGCCTGGGACCCCTCGACGGGACGGGAGGCGGACCCGCCCGGGCGAGGCATGTTCCTCGTCAAGGTCGGCACCCGCCCAGGCATCCCGGTCAAGGTCGAGCTGACGGAGGCTGAGAAGGCGATCCGCGACACGAATCAGCGCTGGAACGAGCAGAGTCGCGTGGCGCAGCGGGCGCTGCACGTCGTCGACCAGCTCGTCGAGGAGCACGAGGAGAAGGTCTCATGAGCACCCCCAACAACCGGCGCCGGGACCCGGGCGGCATGGGAACCGAGACGCTGCTGCTCGTCGTCATCGTCGGCCTGGTCGGCGCGACGATCCTCTCCATGAACCTCGCCGTGCGGCTCGGGCACCAGCTCGACGCCACCGGCGAGGTTCTGCCAGCCGACTGGTTCGTGCTGCCGATCAACGTCGCCACGGGCAAGACGCCGTGGCCGGCGTCGGGCACGTGGATCATCGCCGTGCTGGCGGCGATCGTCGTCGCCCTCGTGGTGCTGATCGCGGTCGCCACGGCCAAGTACCGCAAGGGCCGCACGCGCGTCGACCGGGTGTCGCAGTACATGGGCCGCGGCAAGGACATTGACGGCGTGAGCAAGCGCAACGCCGAGGCGCAGGCCGCGCGGCTCGGAGTCACCGGCTCGTTGGGCGTACCGATCGGCAAGACCGTCGGCGGCGGCGCTCCGCTCTGGGGCACGTGGGAGGACATGCACATCGACATCTGGGGTCCGCGTACCGGTAAGACCACCTCGCGCGCGGTGCCGGCGATCCTCGAAGCACCCGGCGGGGTGCTCGTGACGTCGAACAAGCCCGACGTGGTGGCCGCTACTCGAGACGTGCGCGCCGAGCGCGGGCCGGTGTGGGTGTTCGACCCGCAGGGCATCGCGCTAGAGGAGCCGACGTGGTGGTGGAACCCGCTCAGCTACGTCACCGACGAGGTGAAAGCGAGCAAGCTCGCTGACCACTTCGCCGCCGCGAACACCGGCGACAAGAAGGACAGCCATTTCGAGGACAACGGTCGGGATCTCCTCGCCGGGTGCCTGCTCGCCGCGGCGATCGACGGACGGCCGATCACGGCCGTCTACACCTGGTTGACCCGGCCCGGTGACGAGACGCCGGCCGACATTGTGCGGGAGGCCGGCTACCCGCTGACGGCCGACCAGCTCGCCGGCATCGCCACGACGCCGGACAAGGAACGCGGGTCGATCTACAGCACCGCGCGCCGCATGACGGCGTGCCTGACGTACAAGCACGTCGCGGCGTGGGTGACCGAGGACGGGCGCGGCCCGGCGCGGCCGCACTTCGTGCCGGCCGAGTTCGTCAAAAGTGACGCGACGCTCTACAGCCTGTCGAAGGAGGGCGTCGGCAGCGCCGGACCGCTCGTGATGGCGCTGACGGCCGCGGTCGTCGAGTCGGCCGAGGAGCTGGCGGCAACGATGCCCGGCGGGCGGCTCAGCAAGCCGCTGCTGGGCGTTCTCGACGAGGCCGCGAACGTCTGCCGGTGGCGCGAGCTGCCGAGCCTCTACAGCCACTACGGCTCCCGCGGGATCGTCCTCATGACCATCTTGCAGTCGTGGTCGCAGGGCGTCGACGTCTGGGGCGAGTCCGGCATGCGCAAGCTGTGGAGCGCCGCGAACGTCAAGGTCTACGGCGGCGGCGTCGCGGAGGATGCGTTCTTGGAGAGCCTGTCGAAGCTGATCGGTGACTACGACCGTCAGGCGTCGTCGGTGTCCTCCGGCCGCGGTGGCCGGAGCGTAAATCAGCAGCTTCACCGTGAGCGCATTCTGGACGTCGCGGACCTGCAAGCGATGCCGAAGGGGCGCGCCGTGGTGCTGTCGTCCGGGAACCGGCCGACGCTGATCCGCACACAGCCCTGGATGACCGGCCCGCACGCCGAGAAGGTCAAGGCGTCGATCGCGGCCCACGACCCGCAGGCTGAGCGCACGATCACCGAAGCCGAGCAGTCCGTGCAGCTCGTGGCATCGAGCCTCGGTGAAGCGGCGGCACGCCGATGAGCGACGACTGGGGCGACGTCCCCGCCGACCCGGAGCTGACGGACGTGCCGGCCGACGACGATCCCGACGAGCGCCCGGCACCGCGCGAGGAGCGCGAGCCGGGCCGTCTGCTCGGCGTCGACGTCGACGAGCTGGTGCGCTCGCTCGTGGGGCCGGCCATCCGCCAGGTGGTGCAGAAGGCCGTCACCAAGGAGGTGAAGGCCGCCGTCGAGGGTGCCGTCGCTGACGCGCTCGACCCGACGGTGATCGAGGAGCTGGAAGCGCAGGCGGCCACCGCCGCGACGCGCGCGGTGAGCGACGAGCTCGACGCGCTCGACGAGGCACCGGACGACGACGAGGACGAGACCCAGGCGCTGTACTACGGCTCCGTCGACGAGTTCCTGCGCGAGTACCTGCGCGGGGCGTACCGACGTCGCATCGACGGCCGGCACCGCATGTGGGCGGCGCGCTGGTGGGAATACGACGAAGCCGTGATCCGCCTCGAAGCGCTGTGGAGGGCGTGGGAGGAGCTGCGGCTGGACCCCAGCACCGGCATGAGCATCTGGTGGCGTGACCACGCCGACCACCACATGCCGATCCTGATGGCCCCAGACGGTCCGTTCGCGGAGGCCACCGACGGCGACCAGAACAAGTGCCGGCAGGGCGCGCCGCTCCCCTATGCTCAACCGCCGACGGGTCTGTTTCCTGACGTTCGAGAGGCTAGTGATGAGTGATCGTGACACTCGTCCGCTACCTCAGAAAGCGGGGCTGAGGGCACAGACGAAGGCTCAGCGGCTCACGTCACGGCACTGGGTTTGAACACTGCGCGACCGGTTCGGGCCTTCGGTGTCCATGTGCCGACCGCGGCGGGACAGTCCGCTCGGGCCATCGTCGGTGCCTGGCCGGACACCGTGGCCTAGCGCGTACAGATCGCTGGCGGACGTTCAGGCCCGCTGTCCGGCTGGGCAGCGGGCCTGAACTTGTTCTACTGGGCAGGAAAGCCCGGCAGATCGAACGGTAGGTGCTTCACCGCTCGGATGATGCTGATGATCGTCTTGACGGCCAGGAGAGCGGTCCTACACCAGGCGTCGATGCGATCGGTCAGGTTGACGGGTCCCCGCGAGCGGGTACCGTTGAACGGGCTAGTCATGAGATGAATTAGCCTTTCCACCGCAGCAAGCTGCGGTGTCTAAGTTGCAGCTGGCACTGCAACTTGGGTGGAACCCCGCCTTGGCGGGGTTCTTCCGCGTGGTGCGGAAGATCTAGGGCGAAAGAAGTCGGGGCGACTCAAGACTCATTGCTGCTCTCGCTGCTCGCCTTGAGCCGGCGTTGCCGCTCTCGCTTCGCCCTCGCGCGTGTCTTGCTACGGGCCGACTGGCTGTAGGGGCCGGTAAGCGAGTAGTACTGGCGTGTGGTCTTTCCCGTGGGCGAAAGCGGTGCGGTAACCAATTCACGGCGTCGCTCCAACAGGCCCAGCTCGACGAGTTCCGTGAGGCCGTTTTGTGCCGACTTGGGCTTGATCCCGTACCACTCTTCGGCGTTGTCGTAGGTGAGCCAGACCTCATCCTTCAGGTTGGTCTCCTTGAGGACGACGAGCAGCATGACGAGCGCTGGCAGTGAGAGTTTCGCAAAGTGCTCCTCGTTCCAGAACTCATCTGGAAGCACGAAGTAGGCGTTCCAACGGTCAGTCCGCCCACCAGGGGCCTCGTAGTCATCCCCACCGTCTTCTCGTCGAGGAACGGTCCGCGCGAAGCGGCGTTCCCTCTTCTTTGTCACGAGCCCGAGTTCCTCAAGGTCAGCCCAGGCTCGCGAGAGCGTCGACGGAGACCACGTAGGAGCTCCGTCAGCAGTGAGAGCTCGAATCCACACGTCAGCCGCCAACGGCTCGCGGCGGTCGTGGAGCCACGGCCACGCGGTCAGCAGCAGAACGTAGAGCAGCAGGGCGCGGTGTCGTCGTCCGCTCAGCATCTTGCTTACAGTTGACGGGCGCGGCTTGTCTCGGTCAGGCAGCTGCACAAGAACATGCCGTAGCTGGGTGTAGCCGCGTGCGGACAGGCGGGTCATCTCGGCCCGAGTCTCTGCCGGTTTGTCTTGTTTTGATTGCTTGCTCATGTCGAGAAGTGAACCACAGCAGGGTGTAGTGACTGCCGCTTGAAGGGACATGCGACTTGCTGCCTCACACCAGATAGTGCGACACACCGTGAGACACCCGTTGCGATGCACGGTGCGAAACACTTCGAGACGCCATAGCCGGATTCCACTTCGCGGACGCTCGGTGTCGATGCCGGCCACATGTCCTCACGACTTGACGCCATTTCTCCCACCATGCTGTGAGAAACAGTTCCGCCCGCGCGGAGGCGCCAGGACCCCCTACTACTTGAAGCCGCAGGGGGTGACTTACTCAGGGCCGAGAGAAGTCATCGGCTGGCGATCTTCCTGCTCCTTATGGGTGCCAAGCTCCGTCGTCCAGACGACCCTCCACTCGATGAAGTGACTGGGCAACAACTTGGGGGGCTCGACGAAGCTTGGGGCAAAGATCGACCCGATACTCGACACCCGTGGTTGTTGTGACTCAGCGAGCCTGCGCTCGTAGTCGCGCTCTTCGTCCTGCTCCTGCTCGTACGTCCGCCTGGCGCCCGGGAAGTTGAGCTCGAAGTCCACGCCGGGCTCCAAGGCCTCAAAGGTGGCGGTCTGCTCTTCCTCGTCGACGGAGACCCTGATGCGTCCAGCTTGTGTCGAGCTAGTGCCGACGTTCCGAAGGACGTAGACGCCGGGCCGGACCCATCGGCCTTCCCACTTCGCATCGTGCCGTTCAGCTGCTCGCTGCTCAGACTTACTACTGATTGCGTTGGCCTCGCGAGCAATTTCGTTCGCCTCGGCGGCGATGGCGTTCGCTGCCTTTGCCTCAGCCCTTGCGGCTCGCGCCTGCACGAGGCCGATCGTTCCGACTACCGCGCCGCCAGCACCAAATGCACCGGCGATGATGTTGCCCCAGCTGTCCGCATCCACGCGATGACTGTAGCGAGGGTCTAGGCGCGGAGCAGGTACCTGCGTAGTCGTTCGTCCTCGTCACTCATGGCAGTAGCCGGAGAAACCTGAGCGGACGAGTAAAGATCGTGCCAGAGGAGGGCGACGGCTCGCCTGCGATCCCGGCGGGCCCCCTCCCACCACATGAGGAGCGCAACGGTAATGAGCACTCCTATGCCCGATGCAACCGCCTGAAAGAGGCCGCCGAGCAGGCCTGACGACGCCGCCGCGTCAGCTTGCGTGAGCTGATCTGACAGGCCCAAGAAAGCCGCGAGGATCGCTGCAACGACCGCCGTGATGATCGTCGCCACCCCCACAAGGCCGGTGATGAGGGCCGATGCTCCCACCCCTCGGTTACCCGCTTCGTGCGTCATAACGTCCTTGCGTAGCAGGAGCAGAACCGCACGCTGCACCGGCGCCGGTTCTAAAAGGAACCGCTCCACGCGTGTATCGATATGTCGCACCGTCTCGTACCCGGTGTGCTTTTTCGCAGCCTGAAACGACGGATCGCGACGGAACATCTCTCGCAAGCGGTGACGCCTGGTGCTCATGAGCTAGCGACTGACATCGCCGCGCTGTGCCTGGGCGCTGCGCGATCGGTTCGTGCGGGCCTTGGGCGCCCTCTTCCCGGCCGCTCCCGCGACCGCCTCGGTGGCGGGCCGGCCCTGGCTGACGTCGGCGCGCATGCGGGTCGCGACGGTCTCAGCGTCGATGCCCTGGCCCTCTAAATTTGCCGCGGTCGCCTGTCGGCGGTCGGCCGAGTCGTAGAGCGGCTGAGCGGCCTCCTGTGCGCCCTTCGACCGCGCGTCGTGTTGCGACGCCTGCTTACTGCCGACTCGCTCGCTGAGTCCGCGAGCGGAGGCTGCCTCGGCCTCCTTGGCATCGATGTACTCGTGCTCGGGCGGCATGTTGGCGCCCCACCGCTCGGGGCGCACCTCGTGGTCCGCAGCGCGTGCCGTGCGGTCCAGTCCCTCACGGACCTGGCCCACCTCGGCGTCGGTGAGGGTCGACGTCTCGCCGGCCGCGTGCTCGGTGCCCAGACGCTCGCTGAGGGAGCGGGCGTCCTGGGCGTGCTGGGCCTTGTCGTCGATCAGGTCGTACTCGGGCTGCGTGCCCTCCCAGAACTCCTTGGTGGTGTACCGCTCGGCGTCGGTGGCGTTGCGCCTGAGGCCGTCCTGGACCAGGGCCAGCTCCTCGGCCGTGAGAGCGATCTGGGTCTCCCCGGGCTCGGGCTGTGCGTCGGCATGTGCGGCGTCGGCGGACCGGTCGGACTCGTCGGCCGAGAGCATGAGGCTGGCTGCTTCCGCTTCCTCGCCGGTGCCGCGCTGACGTTCCGCGTCGGCTTGCTGGCGCAGCACGTCGGCCTCTTCGACGGCGGCCTGCACTGCGGCGGGGTCGGCGCCGGTGTTGGCGACGTCGACGCCGTAGCGCTCGCGCACCTCGTCGCGGATGCGGCCCTCTGCACGGACCGCTTCGGGCTCCTCGCCGGACCAGGCGCGGGCGGTGGTGTACGCCTGGCCGATCTGCTCGGGGCTGGCGTTGTCCCACCAGTCGGGCCGGTAGACGTTGCCCAGCTCGGCGCGTGCGGCCAGGCGCTCGGCGTCGAGGCGGGAGGACAGCTCTCGGGACTGCTGCTCGCTCGCGGCCTGCGAGCGGCGCACGGCGTCCTCGCGCATGCGGGCGAGCACTTCTCCGATGCGTCCTGCGGCGGTGAGTGCGACGCGCAACTGCCCGTCGAACGCCTCCGCAATGCCGTCAGATTCCTCAGCCATGATCGGTCCCCTTCCTATCGTTCCGTCCCGCGATCGGGGGCGGGCTTGCTGGTGGTGCGCGGCCGCATCGGCTCGATGCGGTTGGGTACCGGCGACCCGGTGGTGCCGGCGCGGTGCTGCTCGGCGCGCTCGATCTTGTCGAGCGCTTCCTGCACCGGCTCGTCGACGACCACGCGGCGGTCCTCGGCGGCCTTCTCGGTGGCGACGGGGGTCGCTGCGACGGCCGTGGCCACGGCCGCGCCGGG
>Ga0265798_10011800_pt1 | contig 10614 bp, 8 predicted proteins | sample P3T30metagenome_FD_192430 | JGI IMG/M metagenome (GOLD analysis project Ga0265798, IMG submission 192430) | Plant litter microbial communities from East Loma Ridge, Irvine, California - P3 T30 | ecosystem: Environmental > Terrestrial > Plant litter > Unclassified | place: USA: California... | reverse complement strand
GTCGGAGGTGGAGGCGGCCGAGGCGGAGCTGTCGGAAATGTCGGGCACCCCGCGCGGGCGCCTGCGCGTGTCGACGCCGCAGTTGACGGGCCTCGTCATGCCGACCCTGACCGGCTTCATGCGCCGCTATCCCGACATCAAGCTGGAGGTGGACCTGTCCGAGCGCATGGTCGACATCATCGAGGAAGGCTTCGACGCCGTCATCCGCACCGGCACCCAGCACGATTCGCGCCTGTCGTCGCGCCGCATCGGCAGCTGCGCCCAGGTGGTGGTGGCTGCGCCCAGCTACCTGGCCGTGCGCGGCACGCCCGCCCACCCGCGCGAACTGGCCAGCCACGACTGCCTGTTGCACCGCTTTCCCGCCACCGGCCGCATCGAGCGCTGGCCGTTTATCCGCGAGGACGACGAGCCGGAACCGGAGCTGCCGCCGCGCCTGACCTGCAGCACCATCGAAGCGGTCACCTACGCCCTGCTGCAGGGTGAAGGGATCGCCTTCCTGCCCACCTTCATCATCGCCGATGAACTCAAGGACGGCCGCCTGGTCACCATCCTCGACGACTACATGAAGGAAACCGTCACCTTCACCATGCTGTGGCCTTCCAGCCGTTACGCCTCGCCCAAGCTGCGCGCCTTTATCGACTACGTGGTGCAGAACATGCGGCTTTGACGCAGGCAGATTGAAGACACGCGGGTCCGCAGTGATGCGCCCTGCGGCCCGTTTATCTTTACGGCGCCCGTCCCTACACTGGGTTGATCGAGTTTTTACTCTTCAACCCGGAGTACCGCATGGACCGCAGCAAAACCTTCGGCAACGCGCCGCTGTACTGGATGGCGCTGGGCGCCTTCGCCGTCGGCACCGAGAGCTTCATGATCGCGGGGCTCCTGCCCGGGATGGCGCGCGACCTCGCCGTCAGCACCGCCGCCGCCGGCCAGCTGGTGACGGTTTTCGCCCTGGCCTACGCCATCAGTTCCCCCGTGCTGACGGCGCTGACGGGACGGATTGGCCGCCGCGCCCTGCTGATCGGCGCCATGAGCGTGTTCGCCGCCGCCAACCTGCTGGCCTGGCAGGCAAGCACATACTGGCAGCTGATGGCAGCGCGCGTGCTGCTCGCCTTTGCCGCCGGCCTGTACGTGCCCGGGGCGAATGCCCTGGCCAGCGCGGTGGTCGCCCCGGAAAAGCGCGGCGCCGCGATCGCCATCGTCAACGGCGGCCTGTCGCTGGCGATCGCCTTCGGTGTACCGCTGGGCGCCCTGCTTGGCGAGGGCGCCGGCTGGCGCGCCACCTTTGCAGCCGTCGCGGTGCTCGCAGCGATGGCCACGCTGGGCCTCACCATCGGCCTGCCGAAAGGCTTCGGCGCCAATTTGAAAGTGCCGACCCTGGCGGCGCGGCTGCAGGCGGCGGCGCAGCCGGCGGTGCTGTCAACCTTGCTGGTCACGACCCTGTGGGCGATGGCCAGCTACACCACCTACACCTATCTGGCCCTCTTGATTGGCGCCGCTACCGGTATTGAAGGCGGCAAGGTAGGCTGGTTCCTGTTTGCCTGGGGCGCCGCCGCCGCGCTTGGGCTGGCGATTGCCGCACGCCGGGTTGACCGCCACGGTCCCCAGTCCGTCATCATTCCTTCGCTGCTCACGTCTACGGCCGCTTTCATCGTGCTCTCGGCCAGCGCGCTGTATCTGCCGCAGCGGCTGGCCGTACTGCCGATGCTCGCGGCGATTGTCGCCTGGGGCATCGCCCACTGGGCCTTTTATCCGGCCCAGCAGACCCGCCTGGTCGGCGTGGCCGGCGTCGCCGCGGCCCCCATCGTGCTTTCGCTGAACGCGTCCTTCATGTATGCCGGTTTTTCACTGGGCGCCGCTTTCGGCTCGCTCACCATCACGGCATTGAGCGTGGCGAGCATCGGCTTTGCCAGCGCCCTGTGCATGGCTGCCGCCCTGGCGCTGTCGTTTGCCAACGCGCGCCGCCCCGCTTTTTCAACCTTTTTATAAACCCTCCGCCTGAACAGGCACTTTGAAGGATCTACCATGACCAGCAATAGCAAAATCCGCGTCGGCATCGTCGGCGTCGGCAACTGGGCCGAGTATGGCCACCTCCCTGCACTGAAACTGCTGCCCGAGTATGACATCAGCGCGGTCTTCAGCCGTGACGCCGCCAAGGCGACGGCGCTGGGCAAGAAGCACAACATTCCCCATGTCGTCGATTCGCTCGACGCGCTGGTGACCCACCCCGAAGTGGACCTGGTATTGGTGCTCAATCCTGCCCCCAGCCATGAAGCGGCAGTGCGCGCCGCCATCGCCGCCGGCAAGGATGTTTACAGTGAGTGGCCGTTGACGCCATCCACCGCCAGCTCGCGTTCACTGGTGGCCGCGGCCGAACAAGCCGGCGTGCGCCACCTGGTGGGCCTGCAGCGCCGCCTCGGCAGCGGCTACCGTTACGTGCGAAAACTGATCGAAGACGGCTACATCGGCGAAATCCGCTCCGTGCGCCTGCATGTGAGCGTGGAATACTTCCAGAAGCAGCGCCCGGCCAAGCTGTACTTCACCGTGCCGACCGAGAATTTCTCAAGCCTGCTGTCGATCTACGGCGGCCATTATTTCGACGCGATTTTTACGATGCTGGGCTATCCGGACAAGATCAACGCGCTGGCTATCAACCAGTTCAAGGAAGTTACCCTGGTCGAGACGGGCGAAACCCTGCCTCATGCCCTGGCTGACCAGGTGATCGTGGCGGGCACGTTTGCCAACGGCGCCGTGTTGACCCTGCAGCTGGAAGCGGGCAAGCGCAATAACTACGGCCTGCAGCTCGATATCACGGGTTCGGAAGGCGACCTGAAAATCTCCAACCACACCAGCTTCGGCGACGCCCTCAACACCATCGAAGGCGCGCGCGGCGATGCCCAGCCGATGACGGTGCTGCCCGTGCCGGCCGAATTCGACTGGCTGCCGGAGAATGCCCTGGGCGGCAGCCCGCGCGAGCTGGCCAGCCTGTACGCGGCCTACGCGCGCGACCGCAAGGATGGCACGCACCTGGCGCCCACCTTCGCCGACGCCGTGCGCATGCACGAACTGATCGACGCCATCGAAAAAGCCAACCAGGGCGGACAGAGAATCACCCTGCCCGACTGGTCGGCCTACGATCTTACGCCGGCTGCATCAGCGCTTCGTTGAACTGCTGAACGAAGTCGTACTCCTTCGGTCCCGGGTTCGCGCGCATGAAGCGGGCCCGGTCGACCAGCACTTCATTGCCGCCCTTTTCCAGTTCGGCCAGGGTTTCGGCAATGAAGTCCGCCAGCGGCATGGCGCGCGGCTCTTCGCGGCTGTCCAGCAAATCGGTCTGCACCCAGGGTGGTGCGAGTTCCAGCACTTCCACGCTGCTCTCGCGCAGGCGCCAGCGCATCGACATGGTGTAGGAGTGCACGGCGGCCTTGGTGGCGCAGTACACGGCCGTCATCGCCATCGGCACAAAACCGAGCACCGAGGACACGTTGACGATGGTGGCGCTGGGGCGCGTTTTCAGATGCTCCAGCAAGGCGGCCGACAGGCGGATGGGACCGAGCAGATTGGTGGTGACGGTCGAGACCAGCATGGCCTCGTCGACGCTGCCGCTGGCGTCATCGAACTGCATGATGCCGGCGTTGTTGATCACCACGTTCAGGGCGGGAAACTGTTCGATCAGGCGGGCGCTGACCTGGGCGATGTCGCGCGGGTCCTCGATGTCCAGGCGAATCGCCTGCATGCCGGGACGGGCCCCGATGATTTCATCGAACAGGGCCTGGCGGCGCCCGGAGATGATGACCTGGTTGCCCAGGTCATGCAGCGCTTCGGCCAGCGCGCGGCCGATGCCTGAGGTGCCGCCGCTGATAAAGATGGTGTTACCGGTGAGTTTCATGTCATTTCCTTTGGGTGAGATGGCGCCCGTTGCGTGTAGCTATTACGCGACGCAAAGGGCGGACATGATAATGGACTTACCGGTCCTGTAAATCAAGGATTTTGTGGACCGATCGGTATTTTTAAATTTAGGCGGGTATTGGTTTATTTGCCGCTCGCCGCCCGCTCGATCAGCGCCGCCGTCTCTTTCGGACGCGAGATGTAGACGGCGTGGCTGGCCTTCACTTCCACCACTTTCGCGTTGGCGCGCTTGTACATGAAGCGTTCCAGTTCCGGGTTGATGGCGCGGTCCTCGGTGGCGACCATGGCCCATGTCGGCTTGCTCTTCCAGGCCGGGTTGGTGATCGGCACGCCAAACGCGGCGCCGTTGGTAAACACCTGCGACAGGGCCATGAAGCGGGTCAGGTCCGCCGGCAGGTCGGCCGCGAAGTCGGCGCGGAACTGGGCCGGGTCGAGCTGCAGGTAGCCGTCGGCAGTGGGTTTGACCGCTTTCGAGGCCGCCGGGATTTTCTGCAGCAGCGCGCCGGCAGCTTCCCCTTCATCGGGCATCATGCCGGCGATGTAGACCAGCGCCGCCACCTTCGGGTCGCTCCCCGCCTGGGTGATCACGGCGCCGCCATAGCTGTGGCCGACCAGCACGGCCGGGCCGTCCTGCATGGCCAGCACCCGCTTGACGGCAGTGACGTCGTCGGCCAGCGAGGTTTCGGGATGCTGCACCACGCTGACCGTATAGCCATCCTTGACGAGAATGTCGGCCACGCCGCGCCAGCCGGAGCCGTCGGCAAAGGAGCCATGCACCAGGACGACGTTCTTGATGGCGCCGGCCGGCGGGGATGCGGCGGCGGCACTGCCGGCGGCCAGGGCAAAGGCGGTCAGCATGAGGGGGGCAAATGATTTCATCGTGGTTCCTTGGGTGGTCAATAAAATGGTTGGAAGGGGGTCAATTCGGCGTGGGGCTTGGATAAGGCGCGGCGATCCAGCGGTAACTGGCGCCCGAGGCTTTGACGCGGCCGAGGCCCGGGAACGGCAGATGGGCGCCGGCGACCAGGGCGTTGCCGCTGGCGAGAGCGGCAAACAGGCGCTTGCGGTCGGTCACTGCGGTGGCCGGGTTACTGTCAAAGGCCATCGCCACTTCCGGATGGATCATCTGCACCTGCACCGCGTGCACGACGTCGCCCCACACCAGCAGTTGCTGGCCGTTCGAGCTGAACTGGAAGCCCGTGTGGCCGGGCGTGTGGCCGGGCATGGCCAGCGCCTCCACGCCTGGCGCGACCGTCTCACCGGGCTTGAACGGCTGCCAGTGGCCGGACTTCAGGTAGGGCGCAGCGCTCTTGCGGGCCACTGTGAAAAAGTCGCGGGCTTCTGGCGGCGCGCCAGCGGCGATTTTTTCCGACAGCCAGAAGTCGCTGTCCGCCTGCGCCACCCGCACCACCGCCTTCGGGAACACGGCCGCACCACTGGCCGTGACCAGTCCGCCCACATGGTCCGCATGCAGGTGGGTGATCAGCACCAGGTCGACCTGGTCGGGGCGCACACCTGCCGCGCGCAGGTTGGCCAGTACGTGGCCCAGCTCCGGCGGGCCCCAGTTGCCGCCGCTACCGGTGTCGACAAGGATGAATTTGCCGCCGGACTTGACCAGATAGGCGTTGACGGTGGCGGGAAAATTGGCGCCCGCAATGCCATCCTCGCCCAGCAAACCAGTGATAACGCTTGCGTCGCCCTGCAGCACGCCGATGGGCAGACTGCCCACGCCATCACCGAGCGCCGTCACTTCGAGCGCGCCGACATTGGTGCGGAAAATGCCGCCGGGCGCGCTCGCACTGGGCGCCGCGGCAAAGGCGGGTGCGTGGGCGTGCAGCAGTGCGCACGCAAGCAAGGTAAGAAGGTGCTTCGGTTTCATGGTGGTCCTTGCTGTGAAAAAAATGTCAGGGTGACTTTCAAGACCGTTCGGTCCTATAATGCCGAGCGATCGTGCAGCTGGCGTCAGCTGCACAGGCACCATTGAACCAGCCGCCTGCCCCCACGTCGTCTCCCATTCGCGCGGTTTTCCCTCTCCCGATCGACAGAGGCAGGCGGGCCGGCAGCGACTGCACTGCCCAATGCGAGTACAGTGACGTGCGGACAGGCCATGACCATGCTTACAATATTAAAAACATTGCATCAATATCAGCACCGCGCCATGCGCGCCGGGCTTGCAGTCTGGCTGTGCGCCCTTGCACCCATTGCAGCGGCGCTCGATCCCCACACCCGGCTGGAGGATTACAACCGCACCGTGTGGACCGCGCGCGACGGCGCCCCGGACGGCATCATCAACATGACCCAGACGGCCGACGGCTGGATCTGGATTGCCAGTGCGTCCGGCTTTTACCGTTTCGACGGCGCCCAGTTCGAGTCCCATGCCCTGCCCGGCCAGGCGCAGCCGAGGCGCAGACGGGTGCACAAGGCGTTGGCGGCGCCCGATGGCGGCCTGCTGGCGACCTACGAGATCACGGGTGGCCTGAGCTGGCTGAAAGCGGACGGCAGCACCGTCGACCTGTACCCGCTGGGCGCTGACCTGGACTACGTGAACCAGTTCGCCCGGGCGCCCGATGGCGTGCTGTGGGCCGCCACCGAGCGGGGCCTGTACAGCTTCGCCACTGGCGCACACAGCTTGACCGGGCCGGCCCAGGGCGTGCCCGCGGGGTCCACCAATGGCGTGATGTTCGAGCCGGGCGGGCGGCTCTGGCTGGTTCACGAGCTGGGCGTGTTCAAGCGTGAGCCGGGCGCCAGCCGTTTTACCAAGGTGGACACGACGGCCGCTCTCGATACCCTGGTGCGCGCGCCCGACGGCAGGATCTGGCTGACGCCGCCCCGGCAGGACCGGGTCGAGCTGCTGGCGGCGCCCGATGGCAAGGCGGCGCCGGACGTCATTGAATCGCAGACCACTTCAATCTTCGACCGCGATGGCAACCTGTGGACGGTCACCTGCCCACGCCGCCTGTGCGTGCTGCGGCCGGATCAGATCAAGGGCCATACCGTGCTGCATCCGGCGGCGCAAAACAAGGCGGTGCTGCCCGAATTGGGCGGCCAGCCGCGCACCATCATGGAAGACCGCAACGGCGCCATCTGGATCGCCACCGACAACAGCCTCATCCGCCTGCGCGACAGCCGCCTCACCCCGGCCCGCATGCCGGGCGATGTCGGTGTCAGCATGGGTGTCGATCAAAATGGCCGGGTGGTGGCGATCGGTCCCGCGGCGCCGCTGGCCTGGGTGCTCGATCCGGCCGGGCCGGTTGCAGCGCGCAGCGAGCGCCTGCAATTTGTCACCAACCGCAAGGATGGCGGGGTGCTGTTTGCCGGACCGCGTGAACTGATCCGGCGACAGGGTGGCCGGGAGCAGCGCATCGCGATGCCGCCCGGCGCCGAAGGCATCTTCACCGACCTCGATGTGCGCGGCCTGCAGGACGACGGCAAGAATGTCTGGATGTTTGCCACGCAAACGGGCCTGATTGCTTACGCCGGCGGCCAATGGCGTCCCCGCAGCGCCTTCAGGCTGCCGCCGCACATCATGCTCAGTACGCCAGGTGGCGAGGGCCGCTTCTGGCTGGCCGACAATGCGGGCGGACTTTTCCTGTATGAGAACGATCGCCTGCAACGCTTCGACGCGGCCATGGTGGGCCAGCCCACCCTGCTCGATGCCGGTGCGCCCGTGCTGGCCGCCGGACCGGAGGGCATCGCCATCCTGCTCGGCGCCACCCTGCACAAGCTGCACGCGGCCAACCCTGCCGTCTTGAACAATGTGACCGGCATCGCCGTTAGCTCCAACGGCGACCGCTGGCTCAATGGCGGCATGGGCGTGATCCACGTGCGCGCCGCCGACTGGCGCGCCAGCATGCAGCATCCCGAACTGGCGCTGCGCTACGAATTGCTGGGAGCGCAGGACGGCTATACGGGCCACGCCTTCCTCAACAATCGCCTGCCGAACGCCTTTGCCGACAAGGACGACCAGCTCTGGTTCGGGACCACCGAGGGCATCCTGCACCTGGACGGGCGCCGCGTCGCCCTGCCCGATACGCCGCCGCCGGTGCTGATCACGGCGCTGGACGTCGACGGCGCCGCGCGCTCCTTGCAGGATGGACTGCTGCTGCCAGCCGCGCCCCGCGCCATCAACATCAGCTACGCCGCACCGGGCGCGGCCCGCCCCGAGCAGCTGCGCTATCAATACCGGCTTGCCCGTGAAGACGCGGCCTGGCAGGATGCGGGTGCGCGCCGCACGGCGTTTTTCACCGGCCTGGCGCCGGGCCGGCACCGCTTCGAGGTACGGGCGTTTTCACCGGACACGCTCGGGCAAGGCAAGAGCGCTACGCTTGAATTTGTCGTCGCGCCAACCCTGGCGCAAAGCTGGTGGTTCCGCTGCCTGCTGGCCCTGCTGGTGACCGCCTTGCTGTATGGCCTGCATCGCTGGCGCCTGCGCCTGATCGCCAGCAAATACCGCGCCCTGCTCGACGAACGGCTCGATGAGCGTAACCGCATCGCGCGCGAACTGCATGACACCCTGCTGCAATCGGTGCAGGGCCTGATGCTCAAGGTGCACAGCGCCGCCCTGCGCCTGCCGCCGGCGGAACCGGTGCGCGAACTCCTCACCGATGCGCTCGACCAGGCTGAAAACACCGTCAGCGAGGGACGCCTGAAAGTGCGCGAGCTGAGGGGCTCCGCGGACGAGGCGGGTCTGTCGCTGGCCCAGCTGCTGGCGGCGGTGGCCAGCGAATTGTCGGTCGATGGCGGCACCCGGATGCGCCTGGAAGTGCTTGGCGCGCAGACCGCACTGGCGGCTGGCATTGGCCCGGAATTGTTTGCCATCGGCCGCGAGGCGATGGTCAACGCCTGGCGCCACGCTCAGGCCAGCGAGGTGGTGGCGACGCTCGATTTTGCGCCGCAAGCGCTGACCTTGCGGGTGGCCGACGATGGCGCCGGCATCCCCGAGCCATACGCGACGGCGCAGGGCCGCCAGGGTCACTGGGGCCTGACCGGCATGCGCGAACGCGCGACGGGCATCGGCGCGCGCTTCGATGTGCGCGCGCGCTCCAGCGGCGGCAGCGAAATCGTCGTCGGCCTGGACGCAGCGCTCGCCTACCGCGCGGGCGCCACGGTGCGCCGCTGGCGCTGGCCAGTGCGCGTATGAGCGATCAGGAAGGAAAGCTGTCGCCGAACATGGGCAGCCCGCTCAGCGAACTGGCGCGGGTGGCTTCGTCCTGCAGCACATCCCAGTGCTCGGCAAAGAGGCCATCTTCGATCCTGAAAATATCGACGGCGATCATCGAGGCCGTGGCCAGGCCCGAATAGCGGCCATGCATCATCACGTAATCGCCTTCCGCCATGATGAGATTATTGTCGTAGCGCGCGCCGGGCGGCAAGGTCGCGATCAGGGCAAACAGGCCTTCCCGCCCCGGCCCGATGATGGCGCTGTGCTGGATATAGCCGGGCGACCAGTAGCGCTCGGCCGCTGCCGGGTCGCGCTGGTTGAAGGCGGCCTCGAAGGCGGCCAGCGCCATTTGCTTGTTGTGTGCCTGCTTGTCCATGGTGGCTCCTTGTTTAAATAGCCAGTATGCGCAAAGCGGCCAGCGCGCGCCTCTGCCATCGGGGGGAGCCGGTTCAGGAAAACAGCGCCAGCTGCGCCAACAGCGCACGCAGCCAGGCCTGCGCCGGATCAGCATCGACCCGTGCATGCCAGATCGCGCATACCTGCGCCTGGCGTGCCGCATACTGCAGGCTGGCAGTAACGGGGCCATGCTCGCGCACGAACGCTTCGGCAAGCGTCCATCGGGTGTGAAAACTGGTTCAGCCCGGACGCCTATTTAACGCAAAAAGCGCCAACAAAAAAGCCGCGCACCCCAACCAAGGGGTGCGCGGCTCAATGCTGAAACTGCGAGTCTTAGATGCCGTAGTAAGCGCTGTCAGCCAACACCGCATGGCGATCGCCATGCACTTCCTTGTTCACGACGGGCGTCGGCTGCGCAGGATAAGCGCGTGGATTCAGTTCACGGGCCGTTTCGCCATTTTCACCAGTCACCAGGTCGCCAGCGGCCTGGGCAGCGAGGAATTCCGAGCGCACTTCACCGCGGGTTTTCTTTGGCAGATTCGCGGCAGCCGTGTCGACGGGGTACAGGCGGGGGTCGAGTTCGCGGGCCGTTTCGCCGTTCTGGCCGACCACCAGGTCACCAGCGGCCTGGGCGGCGAGGAATTGGGCTTGCACATCGGCGCGGGAAAGCTGTTTGCCCTGGATCACGACGACTGGACGGGCGGTCTGTTCGGTCACGACGTCGATGTTGCTGGCTGCGGCGAAGGCGTTGACACCGGCAAACAGGACGGTGGCGACGAGTGCGGTTGTAGTGGTTTTCATGATGGTTCCTTTTCCCTTTGGGATTTGTTGTCGAAAAGTGCAGTGCATGAATCACACTATATCGAGCAAACCCGTCGGGAAAAATAGCACTGGCGGAGAGGGACCATTCCATTCTCGACAATAATCCCGCAACCGCCCGCGCTTTGCCATCATTCAACAACATGATTGAACACCATGACTTGGGCGCCTCAGCCCTGCCCCGCCGCGCGCCGCACCGTCAAGCCAATCGCCGACCAGTCGATCTCCGGCCCCTCCTGCGCAATGGTGCTGCGCAGGTGGTCGCGCAGCACGCCCAGCACGGGCATGGCGACGTTCGATCCCGTTGCCGCCTGGTCGACCAGGTTCAG
>Ga0265798_10011798_pt1 | contig 10616 bp, 7 predicted proteins | sample P3T30metagenome_FD_192430 | JGI IMG/M metagenome (GOLD analysis project Ga0265798, IMG submission 192430) | Plant litter microbial communities from East Loma Ridge, Irvine, California - P3 T30 | ecosystem: Environmental > Terrestrial > Plant litter > Unclassified | place: USA: California... | reverse complement strand
CTGTATATGCATGGTTTGAAACTGCTCGTTGACAGTGTGTGAAGCGATTCAAGAATGCTATCACGATGACCGCCTCCCGTGATTCATTGTCGTGCAGCATGGAATAATTTAATTGACGCTTCAAGGACGATGGCGCCCGCGCCGCGCTGCGCCTTCGCCGACGATCAGGTATCGTAGGGCCCATCGACACGCATCCGAGAGCCACGCCCCATGAACACCAAACCCCTGAAACGCCTGCAGCCAGCGCTGCGCGACGATATCGGCGACCTGATCACCCAGCGCCCGCTGCCCTCCCCGCACCTGGAGCAGATCGACCCATTCCTGTTCCTGAACCACCATGGCCCCCAGGTCTACCTGCCCAACAACCATGGCCTGCCGTTCGGTCCGCACCCGCACCGCGGTTTTGAAACCGTCACGTTCATCCTCGAGGGCATGCTGGCGCACCGGGACAGCGCCGGCCACGAGAGCATCATCCGCAAGGGCGGCGTGCAGTGGATGACGGCCGGCAGCGGCCTGGTGCATGCCGAAATCTCGCCGCCTGAATTTTTGAAAGCGGGCGGCCCGCTCGAAATCCTGCAGCTGTGGGTCAACCTGCCGCCGCAACTGAAGATGACCGCGCCGGCCTACACCGGACTGCAGCAGGCCGACATTCCCGCCATCGCCATCGATGGTGGGCGCACCACCGTCAACCTCATCGCTGGCGAATTCAACGACGTCACCGGCCCGTTCAGGTCCCTCACCGGCGTCTTCATGAGCACCGTCGCGTTCCAGGCTGGCGGCAAGCTGCACCTGCCCGGCCTGGCGGAGCGCAGCGTGTTCCTGTACGTCGTGCGCGGCAGTGTGGACATCGGCCCCGACCGCGCCGGCGCGATGCACCTGGCCGAGTTCGGCGACGACGGCGAGTCGATCGACATCTCGGCTCCCGAAGATGCGTTGATCCTGCTCGGCCACGCCGAGCCGACCCACGCGCCGCTGGTGTCGCACGGCCCGTTCGTGATGAACACCCGGGCTGAAATCAACCAGGCGATCACGGACTACCAGAACGGTTTGTTCAGCTGAGTTGAAGCCCCCGCAGCCGGCCCACGCATATTTTTGAACAGCGTGCGCCCGGCTGCGTCAATCGTGCGGCCCGAACTGCACAGGCCTTGACGTCGTCCTATCTGTATTGCTTGTGCAGATCGCGATGAATGACGACCAGAACCCTGCTTTGTATTGCCCTGCATGACAGCGCCGGCGCGCGCGCTGTCTGCGCCAGCCTGACCGGATGGCGCGCGCAGGTCGCCGAGACGCTGGACGCGGCGGCTGCGCTGCTGCGGCTGCATGCCTCTGATGCCGATGGGTCTGGCAGCCCTGGCGGCGTCGGCCTGCTGTTTGGCGTGGCGGCGCCCGATGTTCCCGCCCTCGAGCAGTTGCTGTGCCAGCATCCGGGCATGGAGTGGATCGGCCTGTTTGACACCCCGGCGCTGGCAAGTCCCGCGTGCCGCGAGCTGGTCGGTGATTACCTGTACGATTTTCACACGCTGCCGGCCGACCTGGCGCGGCTCGGTTTTTCACTGGGCCATGCGCATGGCTGCGCCGCACTGCGCCGGCCGCTGCCACAGAACAGCCTCGCTGGCGCCAGCACCGACGGCCTGGTCGGCGCCAGCCTGGCCCTGGTGCGCCTGCGCCAGCAAATCCGCAAAATGGCGCGTGCCGACGCGCCGGTCCTCATTTCCGGCGAGAGCGGCAGCGGCAAGGAACTGACGGCCGTGGCCATCCACGCCGGCTCGGTGCGCGCCCGCGGCCCCTTCGTGACCATCAACTGCGGCGCCATTCCAGCCGGGCTGATCCAGTCCGAATTGTTCGGCCACCTGCGCGGCGCCTTCACCGGGGCGGCCCGCGACAAGGCCGGCCTGATCGAAGCGGCGTCGGGCGGCACGGTGTTCCTCGACGAAATTGCCGACCTGCCCAAGGAAATGCAGTCGAACCTGCTGCGCTTTTTGCAGGAAAAAACCATCTATCGCGTGGGCGCCACGCGCAGCACCAGCGTCGATGTACGCGTGGTCGCCGCGTCCCACGTTGAACTGGCCACGGCGGTCGCGCACGGCGCTTTCCGCGAAGACCTGTACTACCGGCTCGCGGTGCTGCCCCTGCATGTGCCGCCGCTGCGTGAACGCAAGGACGACGTGCCGCTCCTGGCCGCGCATTTTTTCCACCACTACGCCCGCGACCGCCCGGGTCGCCTGAAAGGCTTCAGCCGCGCCGCCCTGCAGGCGCTGCGCGCCCACGACTGGCCCGGTAACGTCCGCGAACTGATCAACCGCACGCGGCGCGCGCTGGTGCTGGCAGAGGGGCGGCTGATTGTCCCGGAAGACCTCGGCCTGGCCAGCCCCGCCAGGACCACGCATCCACTGCCTGCGCAGGCGCCTGGCCTGGGCGAATCGCGCGTGCTGGCGGAGCGGCTGGCCATCCGCTGCAGCCTCGATCGCGCCGGCGGCAACGTCGCGCAGGCCGCCCGTGAGCTGGGCGTGTCGCGCATGACCCTGTACCGCCTGCTCGACCGCCACGCCATCTCCCACCGCGATTGACGCTGGCTTCACCACCCGCCTGTCACAGCGGTGCGACAACGCCAGCGTTTGCCTCGTCGTGTCACAGAACTGTGACAGCGAATCAGTGGATGAAACGTGGGCGTGCACGGGCCTGCACGGGCGTGAATGCGCCTCACGTGCGGGGATAACACGGAAAACGGTCGACCCATGTCACAGCCACGCGACAAATACTGCCGGGCTTTCCACGAAACAAGCGCGTCAGGATCGATATCACGCACCTTTCTGCTTGCGATTCAACGCCTTACGCACCAGTGCAGGGCGCTGGCACTGGAATTGCTAAATAGCCGTCACCGCACCAGCGGGCTGACCTGCCACCGACCTTGCTTCTTCTTATTTTTAATTTTCTTTTTTTTTCTTTCACTACGACTATGGGGCCACTATGAAACGCACTCTACTTGCCGCAGCCGTGACGCTTGCCGTCACCAGCTCTGCCTATGCAAGCCCAACCAACACTGGCGACACCGCGCTGGCGCAATACGCTACCGCGACCACCACGCAAAGCGGTTCGGCGCCATCGGCAAATGAAAATTCCACCGCCACCGACGACAACTCCACCCACCACAACGACAACAGTACCGGTCAAAACAACGGCACCGGCGATGCAGCCGCCAGCGCCCTCGGGACTGCGGCGTCCAACAATGGCGGCACCGCCACCTCAAATCTCTCCAACGCCTTCAACACTTCCACGGCCACGGCCGCCAGTACGCTCAACGGCACCGTCAGCGGCAATACCGTCTCCGGTATCGGCAATGTCGCCACGCAAAATGGCGGCAGCTTCGGTGGCATCGGCGTCGGCGCTGCCGGCGCACATGGCGTCGGTGGCGAAGCCCGCGGCACGGGCGGCAACGGGGCGGGCGCCACGGGCGGGGCGGCCGCATCGGGTTCCGTCGGCGGCAACGCCTACAACGGCAGCGCGTCCAATGGCCCGGCCACGGTTGGCGCCAGCACGGCCGGCAACGGCGGCGCTGGCGGGTACGCGTCCGGTTCCGCCAGCGGCGCCGGCGGTGCGGGTGGCGCGGGCGGTGCTGGCGGTCTGGGTGGCGCGGGCGGCCTGGCGGCGGGCGGCTACGGCGGCGCGGGCGGCCACTCCGGTACAGCCTCCGGCGGCGCCGGCGGGCTGGCTGGCCCCACTACCGGCGGCGCCGGTGGCGAAGGCGGGCTGGTGGGCGATGCCACCGGTGGCGCCGGCGGCTCTGGCGGCACACCTTCCGGCGGCAATGGCGGCTATGCCGGCAGCACCACGGCCGGCGGCGGTGGTGGCGGTGGCGGCGCCGGCTCCACGGTCTCTGGCGGCAGTGCCGGCGGCACCGGCTCTGGCGGCACGCTGTCGGTTGGCGTTGGTGGCACCGGTGGCACCGCTGCCGGCGAGGCCACGACCGCTGGCGCTGGTGGCGTGGGTGGCACCGGCACGGGCGGCACAGGTGGCGCGGGCGCCGCACTGACCAGCACGGGTGGCGCGGGCGCATCGGCCACGGGCGGGACAGCCGGTGCGGGTGGCGCGGGCGCATCCGGTACCAGCACCGGCGGCAGTGGCGCCGCAGTCACGAGCGGCAGTGGCGGGGCTGGCGGCAGCGGCGCCACCGCGTCGGCTGACGGCGCCGCTGGCGGCACCGGCGCCTCGGGCGCGGCTGGCGGTACCAGCGGCTCGGCGTCCGACACGGGCGGCAGCGGCGCCGCGGGCGGCACGGCCAGCAACGGCAGCGCCAGCAATGGCAGCCCCACGGTCGGCGACGCCAGCGGCGGCGCGGGCGGCGCGGGCGGCAGCGGTGGCGGCTCCAACACGGGTGGCGCGGGCGGCGATGCCGGTTCCAACACGGCCGGCACCGGTACCGGTGGCGCAGGCGGCGCCGGCACGGGTGGCGCTGCGGGTACCGCCTCGGTCGATGCCGGCACCTTCAACCTGTCCAACTCGATGACCAACGTCGGCCAGTCGGCAGCCGGCATTACGGTGCTCAGCCAGAACTCCGGCGTGTCGTCGCTGGTGCAGCAAAGTGTCAACGTCCAGGCCAACCTGGGCATCGGCAAATAAACACCAGGGCCGGCCGACAGGTCGGCCTTGTTCTTCCATCCGTCTGGCCAGGCTGCTCTCGCAGGCAGCCTGGCCGCCTCATCACAGGAGCTGGCATGCATCGCACCCGTATCATCTGGACCTTCCTGCTGCTCGCATGGCCGATGCCGTTTGCGCTGGCGGCGCCGCCTGACGCCGGGCCACGCCAGGCGCCTGCCTCCACCTCAGCTTCGGCCTCGGCTTTGGCCCCGGCGTCAACGCTCACGCCCGGGTTTGCGCTTGCGCCCGCCCCCGCTTCCACGCTTGAGCAACTGCGCGGTGGCAGCGAATCGGTGGCGCCACCGATCAACAACATCGCGAGCGATACCCAGTTGCGCGGCACGACCGACAACAACGTCGCCACCAACGTCGTCACTGGCAACAACGCGATTCAATCGAGCTTTTCGAACGCCGCGGGCGTTCCGGTCGTCATCCAGAATTCCGGCGCCAATGTGCTGATTCAAAACGCCACGGTCGTCAACCTGCAATTCAAATGACTTCGCCAATATGACTGCGCCAATGCCCAACAACATCCGCGCGCTCGCCGCGCTGCTGGCCGGATTCTTCGCCGCCTTGCCTGGCGCACTTGCCGCACCTGCGGCGGCGCTCGAGCTGCAAGGCATGCACGTGCCCGTGAACAGCATCAAGCAACTGCGCTTCCAGCAAACGCTGCACCAGCAGTACGATTTCAGCTGCGGCTCGGCAGCGCTGGCGACGCTGCTGACCTATCACTACGGCGTCAAGGTGACGGAGCAGGCCGTGTTCGAGCAGATGTACCAGCACGGCAACCAGGCCAAGATTCGCGCCGAAGGTTTTTCCCTGCTCGACATGCAGCGCTACCTGACCAGCCGGGGCATGCGGGCCGACGGATTCGTCTTGCCGCTGCAAAAGCTGATCAAGGCGGCGCTGCCGGCCATCGTCCTGGTGACCGAAAAAGGCTACCGCCATTTTGTCGTCATCAAGGGCGCACGCGACGGCCGCATATTGATCGGCGACCCTGCCAACGGTACGCGTGCGATGGCGCGCGAGGCCTTTGACGCGATCTGGCAGAACCGCTTGCTGTTCGTGATTCACGACGTACCCGGCCAACCCCGTTTCAACGCCCTGGCCGACTGGCGTGCGGCGCCGCGCGCGCCACTGGCCGACGGCCTCAATCCTGGCAGCCTGGCCGATATCACATTATCCAAACATGGCGCCAGCGCCTTTTGACCACGCCACCATGCGCACCCTCTCCTCCCTGTTGTTCGCCTGCTGCGCGCTGCCGTTCAAAGCCGTGCTTGCCGATGGCGTGCCGGTCGAACCGGTGTCACCGGCATGGCAGGCTGTCGATGCCGCTGCACTCGACGCCGCGCGCGGCGGGTTTACGTTGCCATCGGGCCTGGCAGTTGGCTTCGGCATCGAACGCCTGATCGCCGTGAACGGCGAACTGGTGACGCAGGCCCGGTTTGCCATCCCGGATGTACGGATGCTCAACGCTGCCCAGGCAGCAATGGTGCGTGAAGCGATGTCCACCTTGCTCGTGCAAAACGGCCGTGTGACCAGCCAGGACACTGGCGCCGCGCAGTGGCCGGCGCCGGTCGCGTCGGTGCCCAGTCCGCTCCCCGGCCAACTCAGTGGCCAACTCACCGGCCCACTCACTGGCCAACTCACTGGCCCACTCACCGGCCCACTCACCGGCCAACTCACTGGCCAACTTCCCGGTCCGCTCACGGGCCAACTTCCAGCATCCTTGCCAGGGTCGCTTTCCGGCCCATCATTCGTCGCCATGCCAACGGCCCTCCCCGTGCCCGCCGCCGCCGCGATGTTGATCCAGAACAGCCTGGACAATCAACGCATTCAGAGCCAGCTTGTCATCGATGCCAGCGTCAACACGCTGAGCGGATTCAAAGCGCTGAACTTCTCGTCCAGCGTCCTCGGTGCGCTCGCAAACGCCGCACATCAGCATTGAAATTGATTCCGCACCTGTAACCGTTGCGCGACCGGGTTCCATGCAATTCAAATAGAGCCGCAGCGTTCCCGTATTAATTTGTCATCAGCGCTACGCGGATTACCCACGCTGGATAAATGCACCCAATGCGTGTCCGCTGAAAACAACACTCATCCATGTTCCTTTATTGAACCGATTATTTACCAATATCGGTCATTAACATCGCTTTTAGATGACAAAACCCAGAAGTACCAAAACAAGTAAGCAAACTTGAAGCTTACTTCTAATTAATTTGTCAAAATTTCTTAAGGTTATTCCTAAACGCATAGGACAATTCCTACTCACCAAGATAAGATTATTATCGCTCACATGTTACCATTGAGAAATAACCGGGAGTCAGGCGGTTGGATCGGTTTCATGAGGTTCGGCACGTTGCTTGACGCTGCAGTTTGAACATACGGATATCGCCTTGAGAAATTTAGCTGCCCGATGGATCGATCGTTATACCTCCGCCATTCAGTGGTTCATCCCACTGGCGGCGCAGAACGATCCGGCGCAGCTGACCCGCGCGCAAACGGTGGTCAATGCCGCAGTGATTGCGGCATTGAGCGGTCCGCTCTTTGCGATGATCTATGTACTGCTGGGTTTTACCGAAGCGGCTGAACAGATCATCGTGTGCTGCATGTGCATGTTCACCGCGCCCTTCCTGCTGCGCTGGACCGGCAGCATCGTGATTGCCCGGGAACTCTTTCTGACCGCCGTGTTCTGCAATTTCAGCTGGCTCAGCTATCACCTGGGCGGCATCCATGCGCCCACCGCGGCATGGCTGATCACCGGCCCCGTGGTGGCGATGTTCCTCGGCGGCGTCGGATGTTCCCTGTTCTGGATGTGCATGAGCTGCGCCGCCGTGGCCGCGTTCTACGTGATGAGCAAAACCGGGATTCCGCTGCCCCATCATCAAGTCGAACAACAGGACCTGCTGTACCTCGCCTGCAACGTGGGCCTGTTCGTGGTGATGGTCATCTTCATGCTGCTGTTCGAATTGACCAAGACGCAAGGTTTCATCAAGCTGGAACGGGCCATGCAGATCATCAACGAGCTGGCGATCCGCGACGAGTTGACCGGCAGCCACAACCGCCGCCACCTGATCGAGCTCATCGAAAACGAAAAGGAGCGCACATCCCGCCATGGGCGCCTGTTTTGCCTGTGCCTGCTCGATATCGATTATTTCAAACGGATCAACGATACCTGGGGCCATTCCACTGGCGACACGGTCCTGCGTGAATTTGTCGGCACGGTGCAACGCCAGATTCGCGAGACCGATTCGTTCGGGCGCTACGGCGGTGAAGAATTCCTGCTGATGCTGCCGGAGACGTGCGTCGACGAAGCACTCAGCCTGGCCGAGCGGGTCCGCATGAGCATTGAGAAAATGACGATGGCCGCGCTTCCGGGCATCGACATCACGGTCTCGATCGGGGTGGCGCAGTTCCGCTTGGGCGAGTCGATCGCGGAAACCGTGGCACGTGCCGACGAAGCGCTGTATCTGGCCAAGTCGGGCGGACGTAACCGTGTCGTCAATTACTCCAGCGACGCACCTGCCTCCTCTCATGCCAGTGCGCTGGCGGCTTCGCAGTCGCCATCGGCAAACGATCATGATGGCCTTCAACAGGTCACATCGCGCGACAGCGCGCAGTGCGATTCGCTGACCGGCCTGCTGAATCGCCGCATGCTGCGCGACCGCCTGGGCCATGCGATGGAGCGCGCCATGCGCAACCAGGCCACCGCCGCCGTGATGCTGTTGAACCTGAATAAATTCAAGGAAATCAACGATGCGCTGGGCTACGAAGCCGGCGATCTGATCCTGTCCCAGAGCGCCCAGCGGATTCGCCAGGTGCTGCGCGAATCGGATACCACCGCACGCTGGGGCGGCGACGAATTCGTCGTTGTCCTGGAAGACCTGACGCAAGCTGGCGACGTCGAACAAGTGGCGGAAAAGATACTCGATCAGTTCGCCATGCCGTTCGCCGTTGGGGAGCGCGAATGCTTTGTCACGCTCAGCGTCGGCATTGCCACCTACACGGGCGCCGGATGCGATATGGATGCGTTGATCAAGCGCGCGGATACCGCCATGACACGCGCCAAATCCTGGGGCGACAATATCGTGCAAGTGTATTCGGCCGACGCCGTCATGCCGCCGAACGAACGCCTGGCGCTGAAAAACGGCCTGCGCGAAGCACTCGGCGGCGGCCAGTTGTTCCTCGAATACCAGCCGCAGGTCGACCTGGCCACACGCACCGTGGTGGGCGTTGAAGCGCTGATCCGCTGGCAGCACCCGGTCTACGGGCGCATCGAACCCATCCGTTTCATTCCGCTGGCCGAAGAAACCGGCATGATCGTGGCCATTGGCGACTGGGTCCTGCGTACCGCTTGCGAGCAGAACCGCAAATGGGTCGCGGCCGGCCTGCCGAGCATCAAGATGGCGGTCAACCTGTCGGCGCGCCAGCTCAAGGATCCTGGCCTGGTGGCCAGAGTGCTGCGCATCGTCGCCGAAACCGGCATTGCCGCGGGCGACCTCGACCTGGAGCTGACCGAAGGCATCCTGATCGATAACCTCGACGACAACCGCGGCACGATGGTCGACCTGCGCGCCGCCGGCCTGAAAATTTCCATCGACGATTTCGGCACGGGCTATTCGAGCCTGAATTACCTCAGCGAATTGCCGGCCGACGTCCTGAAAATGGATGGCTCCTTCGTGCGCCGCCTGGGGCAGCCGGGCGCGCGCGGCCGCTCGTACGTCATCGCCGAAGCGATCATCGCGATGGCGCACCGGCTGCAATTGAAAGTGATCGCCGAAGCCGTCGAAACCGTCGAGCAGCTCAGCGACCTGCAAAGCATGCAATGCGACGAGGCGCAAGGTTACTTTTTCAACCGGGCGCTGCACCCGGACCAGGTGGCCGTGCTGCTGGCGCGCCAGGCGAAGCAGTCGACGCAAAGCAAGCATTCCCATTCCAGCGCCGCCGCCGCGGCTTGATCACGCAGTAATGCAGTTCACGAGACTGTTCTTAGGAAAGCCATGACGCACAATCAGACCCAGCCGACGCAGGAATTACCATCTTCCGGCTTTGACCCACGCAGCGCAGACCACGCCTGGCAGCAAGAGGTGGCAGCCATGATGGCCGGTGGCGCGCTGGCCGGCAACGCCGCCCAGTTCGCCCAGCCGCGCGGCCCCGACCTGCTGGCCCGCACGGCCCCGCTCGAACGCTGGCAGCGCGCGCGCGCCGACCACGGCGTCTGGCAATATTCGCGCGCCCTGCTTGGCGCACCGCATCCGATTGCGAGCATCCAGGATGAGTCCGGCCAAGTCGCGCGCGGCGTCAATTTCGCGTCCCAGGATTACCTGTCGCTGGCTTCCCACCCGGCGATTGCCGAGGCGGCGCAGCAAGCCTTGCGCGACGCCGGTCCGCACAGCGCCGGCTCCGCCGTTTTGCTGGGCAATACCAAACAGTCGCTGCTGCTTGAACAGGCGATTGCCGGCCTGGTGCAGCAAGAACATGTCACGCTGTTCCCCACGGGGTGGGGCGCCGCCTTTGGCGCGATCACGGCGTTCGTGCAGGCCGCCGACCATATCGTCATCGACCAGTTCGCCCATGCGTCGCTGCGCCAGGGCGCCAGCGCCGCCACCGGGAACGTGATCATCAACCGCCACCTCGACGCCAACCACGTGCGCGACCTGGTGGCCGCCATCCGCGCACGCGACAGTGTCAATGGCATCCTGGTCGTGACCGAAGGCCTGTTCAGCATGGATTCGGATGCGCCCGACATCGCCGCCTTGCAGGACATCTGCCACGCGTACCGCGCCACGCTGCTGGTCGACGTGGCCCATGACCTCGGCGCGCTGGGACCCGGCGGCGGTGGCTGCATCGCGGCCCAGGGCATGCTCGGCAAGGTCGATATCGTCATGGGGGCGTTTTCCAAGACCTTCTCGTCGAATGGCGGCTTCGTTGCGGTGGGCACCCGCGCCGCCAAGCGCCACCTGCAACTGTATGCCGGCCCG
>Ga0265798_10011797_pt1 | contig 10616 bp, 10 predicted proteins | sample P3T30metagenome_FD_192430 | JGI IMG/M metagenome (GOLD analysis project Ga0265798, IMG submission 192430) | Plant litter microbial communities from East Loma Ridge, Irvine, California - P3 T30 | ecosystem: Environmental > Terrestrial > Plant litter > Unclassified | place: USA: California... | reverse complement strand
GCGGCCTGCAGTATGTTCGCGCGCTCCGGCCCCTCCCCGACGATCACGAGGCGAACCCGCCCGGAAACGCCACCGACCGCACGCACCAGCGCAGTCAGGTCCTTCACGTCTCGAAGGCCCGCCAGCGCGCCGATCACGACTTCCTTTGCGTTGGGCGTAAATCCCGGAATCGCCTTGGGTTCGGGCTTCTGCGCGTAATAGGCGGTGCCGATTCCGTTGACGATCCGGTGGACCCGCTCGCGCGGCTGCTTCCACGTCTTCAGCGCGATGCCTTCCAGCACCTCGGACGGCACCGCCAGCGCATGCGCCGCGCCCAGCGCGAGCCGCCGGTAGATGTTGCGCTCGATCTTGAGCCCGTTCGCCTCGTCGGCGTTAAACCCATCCTCGTGATGCACCAGCGGCGGCGCGCCTTTGGCGAACGCCCGTCGCGCCATTGCCCCGTCGATCGCGCCCCAGTTGTACGTCAGCACCAGATCGAACCGCCGCATATACTGCGCTATCGCCTCGTAGCGCGCGACCGAAGGCTTGCCCGTCAGCGGCGGCGGGTTCTGCGCGATCTCGTAGCGCACCCCCTTCGCGATCGAGTCCCGCGCGCTCAGCGCATCGGGCACGCCCGACACGATGGTGTGTTTCGCGCGATCGCCGAACGCATTCATCAGCCGAACCGCGCGCGCTTCCTTCCCTCCTAGGTCGAACGAGGAGTGGAGGTGGAGGATGTTGACGGGAGCGGCCATGGCCGACGCGATGCCGATTTTCGCGAGCGCTTTCAAGGGCGCGTGCGGACTTACCGTGCGCGAGCGCTGGCAACACAATCTGCATCGGTACAGTATTGCCGTCGAATCGGACCATTCATCCAAGTCTTTGCATCGATAGCCAAGCGAAACGGACAATGTTCGCGTTGAGCCTTATGCGACCTAGCCCGTAAAACAGCTGAACCGGAATACCGGCAATAAAAGGATGACCGTCATGGCTGCCTATGATTTCGACCCAAAACAGATCCAGAGTGCTCTCGACGCCGCTGCGCAACATGCAAAGTCGGCCAATATTGCTTCGGTTAGTGCGGAGACCGACGTTTCCAATGGCGGCGCCTTGGTACTAGCCGGCGGGTGTATCAGCGTCACGGTTAACAACGGACAGGTCTGCGTCAATCTGCCACTAGGGTTCGGCTCGATCTGCCTGCCCATTCCGTCGATCTTCCCCAGCGGAACCGCAGCGCAGGCTTGCCTCGACATCTGCACGACATGGGGCATCCCTACCGGCGTGAAGGTCACGATCTCGGTCGCCGGCCATGTCGTCGTTTCGAAGTCGTTCGGCCGCTGCTGACCCGACTTTCCAGGAGGGAGGCTGCGCACCGCGTCCTCCCTCCGGGCTAGCGCTCAGCCTGCGAACACTTCCTTGGCGATGTGCGTGATCCGGCATGCCAGATCCGCCTCACCACTGACCACCACGTAGAAGTCGCCCGCGTCGGCGATGCCCGTCGTGAAGACGACGTTGTCGAGGTACATGCTGTCCTTCAACGGCTCGGTCAGCGCCGGGTTCGGCTCCAGCAGTGCGGCATGCTCGGTCGCCACCGTGATCGAGGGATCGTCCTTGTCGAGGATCGACCAGTACGTCCGGTAAATCCCGACCACGCCCGATGGCTCCACCCCGTGCCACAGCGTCAGCCACCCGCGATCGGTCAGGATCGGAGGCGCGCCGCCGCCCATCCGCGCGGTCGAGACGGTGGCCGCATGCGGCCGGATGCCGGGCTTGTCATGCGGCTTCCAATGGAGCGCGTCCGGAGACCGGGACAGGTTGATCGACGGTCCGCTGCGCCACTCGCTGCCCGGCGGATAGGCGAAATACAGGTCGCCGAGCGGGCGGGTCTGCGCCCAGTACTGCCCGTCAATCAGCCCTTCGAAGATCAGCATGTCCTTGTTCTGGTGATCGAGCACGATCCCCTCGAGCTGCCAGTCGAGCGCATCAGCGGACGAATATAGCGTCGTCGAATGCCGCTCCGGGCTGACCGAGCAGGTGGTCATCAGATAGCGGTCGCCGACCTTCGAGATCCGCGCATCCTCGACGCCGTAGCATTGGTATGACGTCCGCGGCGCGATCGCCTTGTCGTAATGCACCGCGACCACCGAGCGGCCCTCAGGCTCGAGCTCGACCGGCAGCAGCCACGACAGCGACGTCAGCGCCATCACCTTCCACCCGCCGCCGGGGATCAGGAATTTGCGTGGATCCTTGGTATCCACCATCGTCAGCGGCCAAGCGTCGAGCACATACGCGCCGTCTTCCCAGCGGATCGCATGGACGTTGCCGTTCTTGACCGGCTGCTTAAGCGCCTCCGCCACGCGCACCATCAACAGCAAATTGCCATTCGCCAGCCGCGTCATCCCGGGATTGAACGCACCGAGCACATAGGTCTCCGCGCCGACCTTCCCCGCCAGTGGCGAGCGCGACAGATCGATGTCGGCGGGGGTGAAGACGAGCTGGTCGAACATGGAAGCCTCCTAAGTGGTTACCTCAGCGCTCTGGCTGTTCCCCCGCGAAGGCGGGGGCCCAGGAGCCACAAACGCCGTTCCCAGTGACCCTGGGCTCCCGCCTTCGCGGGAGAACAGAAGGGATTACTCCCCCTCGAGCGCCCGCGGGACGATCACGATCTGCTGGATCACGGTCCGGGTCGGCTGCGTCAGCACGAACTCGACCCCCGCCGCGATGTCCTCGCCGCGCAGCATCTGCTCCGCCTCGATCATCTGGCGCTGCTTGTCGTCGGGCACGTCGGGATACTGCATGTCCGACCCGACCTTGCCCGGCTCGACCAGAGACACACGAATACCCTTCGGCCCCAGTTCGCGCCGCAACGCTTCGGAAAAACCCGCGATACCCGACTTGATCCCGGCATACACCGTTGAGCTTGGCCCAAGTATATGCGCGCTGAGCGAGCCGATGATGACCATGTCGCCGATCGGCGTCATCCGGTGCGCCGCATGATGCGCGCTGAGCAGGTACGCGGTAAAATCGACCGCGATCGCGTAGCGCAATTCGTCCTCGCTCATCTGCGTAAGGCCACCGGCCGCTACCGCGGCGTTGATGACGGTGATGTCGAACCCGCCTAGATACGCCTCGCCCGCATCGAAGAACGCGCGGACCTTGTCGGGGTCGGCGAGTTCGGTGATCATCCCGTCGCCTTCGCCGACTTCGCGGATGTGCGTCAGCGCATCGGCCAGGAACCGCTCGTCGCGCCCACAGATATAGACCTTGGCACCGTTCGCCGCGAGCATCACCGCGATCGCCCGGCCGATCCCGGTCGTGCCCCCGGTAATGATCGCGCGACGGCCCTTCAGCGGGCGGGCGGTCGTGTGGAGGTCGGCGCGTTCGGTCATCGAGTTTCCCGGCTTGTCAGTAAGGTCGACGCCAAACGCGCAGTCCCAGCCGGATGTCCCTAAGCGCGGATCGCCGCCCCCTCAAGCGCGCGCGCCAGCAACCGGTCGATCGGCTCCTGCAGCATCGTCTCGCTTAGCGTCGGCGCGTGGCCGACACCCGGCACCGTCACCAGTTCGGCCTGATCGAGCGATGCCGCCATCCGCTCCGCCGTCGCCGCCGAGAGCAGGTCCGAGCGTCCACCGCGGACGATCAGCGTCGGCACGTCGCGCAACGACGCCAGCGCCGGCCACATATCCGGCCCCGCCTCGTTCCCCGGCACGCGGAACGGCTCGGCGATCTTCAGGTCGTAATCGAGCACGATCCGCCCCGAACTGTTGAGTCGGTACAGCCGCTTGGCCATCGCCAGCCAATCCTCGATCTGCCAGTCGGGATAGACGTCGGCGTTGTTCTCCGAAACGCAGCGCGCGGCGTGCATCCAGGTCGGGAAGACGCTCGCCTTGCCGACATAGCCGCGGATCCGCGACAGCCCCTGCGCATCGATCTCCGGCCCGACGTCGTTGAGCAGCGCCGCCACCATCCGGCCCCGCGATGGCCCAGCCATCAGCATCGTTACGATACCGCCCAGCGACGTCCCGAACGCGATGTACCGATCGATACCCTGGTCGGTCAGCAATGCCTCGACGTCCTGCACGTACGTCAGCGGGACGTACGACATCGGGTCTTTCGCATACGCGCTCTCGCCGCGCCCACGAAAGTCCACCGCGATCAGGCGCCAGCGCCCTGCCAGCCTGGCCGCGAGCGCATCGAAATCGCGCGCATTCCGCGTCAGGCCGGGCATGCAAATGATTGGCGGCTGGCCTTCCGCGCCGCCCGGATAGTCCCTCGCGTGCAGTCTCAGCCCGTCGTTGGACCACCAATAGAGGTTTTCGTAAGCGGCCATGGTTGCGTCCTTCGGGTAGCGGCCACCATATCGCCGCATGCCCATCTCCCCGCAAGCCTATCGCCCCGAAGCAAAGCTCCTCGACCTCGGCGACGGCTTCTTCGACCCCGTCGCGCCCGCCGACTTCCCCGAGACGCGAACCCGTTTCCGCAACGATCGCGCCGCCGCGCAGATCGGGGTCGACACGCTCACCGACGACGAATGGACGCGTCATTTCGGCCGGTTCGAGCCGCTCCCCGGCACGCTCCCCCAGCCGGTCGCGCTCCGCTACCACGGCCATCAGTTTCGCAACTACAATCCGGATCTCGGCGACGGCCGCGGCTTCACCTTTGCGCAGATGCGGGATGACCGAGGCCGGTTGATGGACCTAGGTACCAAGGGATCCGGCCAGACGCCGTGGAGCCGCGCGGGCGACGGCCGCCTCACACTCAAGGGCGGTGTCCGCGAAATCCTCGCGACGGAGCTGCTCGAAGCGCTCAACGTCCCCACCTCGCGGACGCTGTCGCTGATCGAGACCGGCGAGGAACTCCAACGCGGCGACGAACCAAGCCCGACGCGCTCGGCGGTTCTCGTCCGCCTCAATCACAGCCACGTCCGCATCGGCAGCTTCCAGCGTCTCGCCTACCACCGCGACGAAGCCGCCTTACGCAAGCTCGTCGGCTACACGCTGCGCAACCTCTACGACGAGGACAGCGACGATCCGGTCCGCCTGCTCGGCCTCGTCGTCGGCCGCACCGCGCGTCTCGCCGCACGCTATATGGCGGCAGGGTTCGTCCACGGCGTGCTCAATTCCGACAACATCAACGTCACTGGGGAGAGCTTCGACTACGGCCCGTGGCGCTTCGCCCCGACCTGGGACCCGGCGTTCACCGCCGCCTATTTCGACCATCAAGGACTCTACGCGTTCGGTCGCCAGCCCGAGGCGATCCACTGGGACGTGATGCAACTCGCCGTTGCGCTCCGCCAGATAGCCGAGAGCGACCCGCTGGTGGCGGCGCTCGACCAGTTCGGTCCGCGCTATCAATCGGAAGTCACGGAGGCGATCCTCTGGCGCCTCGGCGTCCGCCCGCGCGATCCCGATACCGACCGCGACCTCGTCCAGGCCACCGAACGCGCGCTCCGCACCTCCGGCGTCGGGATCGACCGGTTCTTCTTCGACGCATTCGGTGGGGATCTGCCCGGCACCTACGACGAACCCTGGGCCGAAGTCCGCGCCGCACTCGCGTCCTACGAACCCCGGAAAGACCGCTCGCACCCCTATTGGTCGGGCGAGCCCTGCAGCATGCTCATCGACGAGGTCGAAGCGATTTGGGTCCCGATCGCCGAGCACGACGATTGGACAGCACTAAATGCAAAAGTGGCCGTGATCCGCGGCATGAGCCAGGCACTGGCCGATTAATTGGAATCAAACCCGATTTGGGGCAAGAGCGGCACCATGTCCGACGAGATCATCTCCTACGAGCCAGCCACCGGCGCGGTCCTCTGGCGCCATCCGATCGGCGACGTCGATGCCGAGGTCGCCTGCGCGCGCGCCGGCTGGTCGAGTTGGGCGTCGAAACCACTCGCCTTCCGGATCGAGACGATGCGGCGTTTCGCGAACATCGTCCGCCAGCGCAACGACGCGTTCACCGACCTGATCGCGCGCGAAACCGGCAAGCCGATCTGGGAAGCACGGGGCGAGGTCGAGACGGTCATCGCCAAGGTCGACATCTCGGTCAGCGCCTATGCTGACCGCACGGCGCAACGCCGCCTCGAAGCGACGATGGGATCGCGGATCGCCGTCCGCCACAAGCCGCACGGCGTGCTGGCCGTGCTCGGGCCGTACAACTTCCCCGCACATCTGCCCAACGGCCACATCGTCCCCGCGCTTATCGCCGGCAACGCAGTCGTCTTCAAGCCATCCGAAAAGACCCCTGCCGTCGGCGCGTTCCTCGTCGAATGCTTCCGCGCCGCCGGCGTACCGCCCGAATGCATCCGTCTCGTGATCGGTGGCCCGAACGAGGGCAAGGCACTCGCCGCACATCCAGATATCGATGGCCTGTTGTTTACCGGCTCGGCACGCACCGGCCTCGCGCTCAATCGCGCGTTCGCCGACAAGCCCGAGAAGATCCTCGCGCTCGAGATGGGCGGCAACAACCCGATCGTGGTCTGGGACACGCCCGATCTGCACACCGCGGCGATCCTGATCATCCAGTCGGCCTTCACCACCGCCGGTCAGCGCTGCACCGCGGCGCGGCGACTGATCGTCGACACCAAGCTCTATGACCCGCTGATCGCGACCGTCGACAAGATGGTCGGCCGGATCATCGTCGGCGAACCGCACGCCAACCCCGCCCCGTTCATGGGCCCGGTGATCGACAACGAAGCCGCCGAGCAGCTGACCGAGAGCTTCCTCGAACTGCTCACGCGCGGTGGCCGCCCGATCCGCCATCTCGAACGCCCGGTCGGGGACCTGCCGTTCCTGAAACCCGCGTTGATCGACGTCACCGATATCGCAGACCGCCCCGATATCGAGCTGTTCGGCCCGATCCTGCAAGTCGTCCGCGTCGACGATTTCGACGCCGCGATCGCCGAGGCGAACAACACGCGCTACGGCCTGTCAGCCTCGCTGATCAGCCAGACTCCCGCGCTCTACGACCGCTTCTGGGCGAACATCCGCGCCGGCATCGTCAACTGGAACAAGCCCACCAATGGTGCCTCGAGCGGCGCGCCGTTCGGCGGCATCGGCTGGTCGGGCAACCACCGCCCAAGCGCCTATTATGCAGCCGACTACTGCGCGTATCCGGTGGTCAGCAGCGAGTCCGAAAGCGCGCGTGCGTCGATTGGGATCGGACTTGCCGACGGCTGATCACCTCATAATCTGATCCTCCCCCGCCAGGGGGAGGTGGCTGGCACTTGCCAGACGGAGGGGGAGGTAAGCGATTACGCCTCTTCCGTGTCCTCCCCCTCCGTCGCTACGCGCCACCTCCCCCTGGCGGGTGAGGATCGTCCGGTTCGCCGACAGCCACCTTGATCTACCAGCGCAAAAGCAATCCTACCTCCCGCCAAAGCATCATTCGGTTGCAGCGCAGCGCCCATCCGCCCATCTCCGGTCGCATGGCAAGCCTCCTAGACCCCACCGCCCGCGGGCGCGTCATCCTCGTCGGGGCGGGCCCGGGCGATCCCGGACTCCTCACCGTTCGCGCTGTCGAGGCGCTGAAGACTGCCGACGTCGTCGTGCATGACGGGCTGATCGATCCGCGCGTGCTCGACATCGCGCCGCCGGGGGCTCAGCGCATCTCGGTCGCCAAGCAGCGCGCGCGCCACACGCTGCCGCAGGAGGCGATCAACGCGCTGATCATCGCGCACGTGAAGACCGGCGCGATCGTCATCCGGCTCAAGGGTGGCGACCCGTTCGTGTTCGGCCGCGGCGGCGAGGAGGTCGAGGCGGTTCGCGCTGCCGGTCTCCCCGTCGAAGTCATTCCCGGCGTCTCGGCTGCACTAGGTTGCGCTGCGGAAGCCATGCTGCCGCTCACCCACCGCGATCATTCCAGCGCAGTCAGCTTCGTCGCGGGCCAGTGCAAGGGGCTGACCGAGCAGGACTGGTCCGGGCTCGCCGGCCAGGGCCGCACGCTCGTGATCTACATGGGCATCGCCACCGCGACCGAGATTGCCGACAAGCTGATGGCCGACGGCGTCGCACCAGACATGCCCGTTGCCGTGCTCGAACGCGGCACGTTGCAGGGCAGCCGTGCGATCCGGACGCTACTCGCCGATCTCGGCGCCATGGTAGCGCGCGAGGCGGTGAAAAGCCCCGCGATCATCGTCGTCGGCGAGGTCGTCGAACTGTCGGACGCCAAAGACAAACTCGCCCGCTGGGCCCGCGTAGCAGAGGACGCCGCCGCATGAAGCTGCTGACCGGAAACGACCTTCCCACCGGCGATGTTGTCTGGTGGACCGGCAATGGCTGGTCGCGCCACATCGAGGACGCTGCCGATGTCGGCGTCGCGGGTGAGGCCATCCTCCAGGCGGAGGAAGGCGCGCGCCGCGTCAACGTGCCGTATCTGATCGAGGCCACGCTGACCGACGACGGCCCCCGCCCCGCCCACATCAAGGACCGCATCCGCGCTCTCGGGCCCACGATGCGGCCCGACCTGACTCTCAAACCCGCCGACCCCAACGCCGGCAGCTGGGTAATCTGACATGTATAAATACGACGAATACGACCAGGCGATCGTCGACCAGCGCGTCGACGAGTTCCGCGACCAGGTCCGCCGCCGCCTTTCGGGCGAGCTGACCGAGGACCAGTTCAAGCCGTTGCGGCTGATGAACGGGCTTTACCTGCAATTGCACGCGTACATGCTGCGCGTTGCGGTGCCGTACGGGACGCTCGACGGGCGGCAGATGCGGATGCTCGGCCACATCGCGCGGAAGTATGATCGCGGGTACGGCCACTTCACCACGCGGCAGAACATCCAGTTCAACTGGATCCAGCTCGACCAGACCCCGGACATCCTCCAAGAATTGGCGACGGTCGAGATGCACGCCATTCAGACCTCGGGCAATTGTATCCGCAACATCAGCTCGGATCAGTTCGCCGGTGCTGCCGCGGACGAGGTCGCCGACCCGCGACCCTGGGCAGAGCTGATCCGCCAATGGTCGACGTTCCACCCGGAATTCACGTACCTGCCGCGCAAATTCAAGATCTGCGTGATCGCGGCGAACGAGGATCGCGCGGCGATGCGGCTCCATGACATCGGCATCGGGCTGCACGTCCGCGACGGTGAGCTCGGCGCGAAGATCTTCGTCGGCGGCGGCATGGGCCGCACGCCGATGATCAGCCACGAAATCCGCGACTTTGTCCCCGCCGACGATCTGATGAGCTATCTCGAGGCGTGCCTGCGCGTCTACAATCGCTATGGCCGGCGCGACAACATCTACAAGGCGCGGATCAAGATCCTGCTCCACGAGATCGGCCCCGACGAATATCGCCGCCAGGTCGAGGAGGAGTTCACCGCTGTGAAGGGCCTTGGGCTCGATCCCCCGCGGGCTGAGTTGGAGCGCATCACGAGCCACTTCGGTGCGCCAGCGTTCGACACGGACGCTGGCACGGACATCGATCGCAGCGACCCCGATTTCGCCGTCTGGCTCGACCAGAACGTCCGCACCCACAAGCAGGATGGTTACGCTATCGTAACGATCAGCTTGAAGCCGGTCGGTGGCATCCCCGGCGACGCCTCGGCCGACCAGATCGACCTGATGGCCGACCTCGCCGAGCGCTACAGCTTCGACGAACTGCGCGTCACGCACGCCCAGAACATCGTCCTGCCACACGTTCATAGGCGTAACCTTCATAACCTTTGGACCGCGCTGAACGAGGCAGGGCTCGCCGAAGCCAATCTCGACCTGATCAGCGACATCATCGCCTGCCCCGGCCTCGACTATTGCAGCCTCGCCAACGCGCGATCGATCCCGCTCGCGCAGAAGATCGCGACTCGCTTCGGCAGCCTCGATCGGCAGCGCGATCTCGGCGAACTGAAGCTCAAGATCAGCGGCTGCATCAACGCGTGCGGGCATCACCATGCCGGTCACATCGGCATCCTCGGCGTCGACAAGAAGGGTACCGAGAATTACCAGCTCTCGCTCGGCGGCTCGGGCGCGGAGGACGTCAGCCTCGCCAAGATCACCGGGCCCGGTTTCTCCGAGGATGGCGTGGTCGACGCGATCGAGCGCGTCACCGATCGGTACCTTCAGGTCCGCGATCCCGGCGAGCGCTTCCTCGACACCTACCGCCGCGTCGGCTTCGAGACGTTCAAGGAGGCGATCTATGGTTGAGTATCCGGACCAGACGCTGCTCCGCTTCCGCGACGACGAGCCGCATGACGAGCCTGCGGTGACGCTCGATTCGTTCATCGGGCAGAGCAACGCGGCCGCCGTTCGCCTGGAAGCGGGCGACGACGCACGTGCGTTGTTGCCGCAGATCGACCAGCTTGCGCTGATCGAGGTGAGCTTCCCCGGCTACCGCGATGGGCGTGGCTATTCGTCCGCCCGGATCCTGCGCGAGGCGGGCTATACCGGCGAACTGCGTGCGCAGGGTGACGTGCTGGTCGACCAGATTCCGCTGATGCGGCGGTGCGGGTTCGACAGCTTCGCACCGCAGGCGCCGATCGATATCGACGTGCTGCGCGCGAGTCTGGAGCGCTACGATACGCCGTACCAGAAGGCGGCGGACGGCGCGGTGCCGGTGTGGAAGCTGCGCCATGGGTGAGCCCGCGCGCCAACTCGACATGATCGACGTCACGCCGGCGTTCACGCGCGCCGATGCGAT
>Ga0265798_10011796_pt1 | contig 10618 bp, 6 predicted proteins | sample P3T30metagenome_FD_192430 | JGI IMG/M metagenome (GOLD analysis project Ga0265798, IMG submission 192430) | Plant litter microbial communities from East Loma Ridge, Irvine, California - P3 T30 | ecosystem: Environmental > Terrestrial > Plant litter > Unclassified | place: USA: California... | reverse complement strand
TGTTGCATGAGGCGAAAGCGCCGCCCAGAGCCCGAAAGCGTGCTGACCCAGGCACCTATGACCGAAAAGACTCTACATGAAAGGCCGGGCATGACGCTTCCGCAACGACCCTCTTCTGCTCAGTTCCGAACGGAATCGGGGAACACGAGCAACACTGGCCGTCTACAGAAACATCAGAGGCAAGGTAGCTGGATCGACAAGCGGGCTAGAGCAAGCACGCAAAGCTTTGGGAGTGCGAATGGTCAGATGGTGCAGGAACCAAAGCCCTTTGTATGAGGCCTGGGCGAAACCAAACTCGAATGCACTGCACACTTCTCAACTGCGGGGAACCCAGCGACTCAAGAGTTCACCAAATGAGGAACTCTACGGCCCTTTGGTCAATATGACCATTATGAAGCGCCGACACCAGTTCATCGGAGCTGGCATCCAATGTCGAGCAAGTCTCCATACTGGTGCCTGGCACACCAACGAAATGTGGGCAAGGTGCGCCAACGCATTCTAGAGGCTGCCTCGTGTGCCGTAGCTGTACTCTTAGCACCACGGGACAAGACGGTTGAACCAACAAGGAAACGGCATGCTCCTGCCTCATGTGTAGAAAGTAGAGGGATGCAGGACGACGAATCGCGACCGGCTCAGCGAGGATGACGATGGAATTGGTCTCCACTGTACACTAGTTGAATGCGGGACATTTGGATAGAGACCGGAGTTCTCTTCCGTAGGACACGAAGTTACGACACATGGCGAATGAATCCCCTGACTATTCCAACTGTGCCCAATACCAAACATTGCAGACCGGAACCATAGAAGGTGCCGTGCCATACCCATGACACAATTTGGACCATGTGAGCAACAAAGAGCGAATGGTGAACGTCATCGACCTTGTACATGTACCTAGGTAGTGTGTTGTATTGAGTGAAGCCGATTGGCTATGCCGGCGCATCATGCAGGTCGCGGACGCATGTTCATGTGAGGCTCACGGGTTCGAGGATCTAACCATGACCCTAGCAGTGGGGGTGGGGTGCTGAAGTGTGATTTCCATTCGTGAAGGACAACAGAAGACGGCATGATGTTTACATGAATCTGATACCGATTGCATCGCATGCAAGATCCAACCCTTTGACGTTGCACACGGCATCGGCCTGATTGTTCGACCGGCGGTGCAGGTTAGATTTCGGAGTTCCGCTCTCTTTATCTCCGTATCGCAATCACAAGTCGCGTCCTGCCGCCACCCGGAACTCGTCCAGCGGCTGCCTACGTCAGCATATTGTACCAGGGCAACATTGTCGCGGGCGGCGCCTCCAGGCGCTCTGCGACGTAACAAATACCGCCACAATTCCACCTCTACCCCCCTTTTCGCGCTCATCGACATTGTTCTCGCAAGCCTTGTCGTCTTCGTTTCCGCGTCTGCGAATGTTACGAAGCCACTTGACACGACCAACCGCTCGACGCATCATCCACAAGAGCGTTGGATTTGGCGGGGCAAGTTATATCAGCTTGAGCCTGAGTACCCCGATCAGGATCGAGAGCAAACCGAACTCGACAATGGCCAGCCAAGACAGCGAGGAGGCAAGACAGACAGGGCAGCAGAGCATGCTCGCGAGCCAACGCGCAAAGGAGCAAGGTGAGGCCACGGGTCGCTTCTCGAAATGGTTCCCTCTTTCGGCCAAGTCGGGATTTGACCAATGGTGGGCTGGACTCTCGCCCATGGCGACAGAGCATCGCGTGCTCTCCTTCATACCCCATCTCCAGAGCCCGCCGACACATACGCAGACTGGCGCCTCCTCCACATCCGCAGCTCCCTCATCCACCGATCTTCACGCACCCCCAAAGCATTCCGAGGACCAGACGACGACCAACACCACAAACGACCCGTACGGTCCGCGGCGATGGAACTCACAGATGGTTGAGCTGAGTGGCAAAGATCGCGCCTTGAACGAATTCTCGGTTGAGCGTCTGGGCGAGCATGTGGAGAACAACCTGGTCATGCTACACGGCTATGGCGCAGGACTTGGCTTCTTCTACCGCAATTTCGAATCCCTCTCGCGCGCCGAGGGCTGGAAAGTCTTCGCGCTGGACCTTTTGGGCATGGGCCGGAGCAGTCGACCACCCTTCAAGATCCATGCCAAGGACAAGGCGGGTAAGATTGAGGAGGCTGAATCCTGGTTTGTGGATGCGCTCGAGGAATGGAGGATAAAGAGAGGTCTGGATACGTTCACGTTACTGGGACACAGTCTAGGCGGGTACCTGGCCATTGCATATGCACTCAAATACCCCGGGCATCTGAACAAGTTAATACTGGCGTCTCCTGTAGGCATACCAGAGGATCCGTACGCGGTCGACGAGGAGATGCCTGACCCGCAAGACTCAACCATGGCGAACGAGTTTACCCAAGACGCTGCAGAGACAAACAGTCGTGGTGTACAACCGGCCACTGCAGACAACAACAACTTTATGAACCAGCAGACCAAGGGTATGTTGGGCTCCATGGACGAGTGTCGCTCCATAGCTAACAAACCCCTAGCCGATACCACAAAAGATGCAAAACAGCCACCCAAGCGAAGACTGCCATGGTGGCTCTATTCGCTCTGGGAAGCCAACATGATCTCGCCGTTTACGTTTGTGCGCTGGTCTGGGCCTCTCGGGCCACGCCTCGTATCCGGCTGGACGTCGCGGCGGTTCTCACAGCTACCCGAAGAAGAAGCACAAGCACTACATGATTACAGCTACGCGCTGTTCCGCCAACGGGGTAGTTCGGAGTATGCGCTAGCGTACCTACTTGCTCCGGGTGCTTTCGCGCGGAGCCCAATGATTCGGAGAATCCAGGGTGTGGGTCGGCAATGGATACAGGCACATGACGCGCCAACAGTGGACGGTGACACTCCACCCAAGGTGTCTGCTGCCAACTCACAGCAATCGCTCGCGGCCAATTCGGCCGCGAAACGCGAGGCTGGCTTTCCAGTTATCTTCATGTACGGCGAGAATGACTGGATGGACGTCGCCGGCGGCTTCGCAGCCGAGGAGAAGATGAAGCAGGAGCGTGAGCGGATACTAGCAACTGCGTCGCCAGAGGAGCGGAACAGCGATCACGGCGTTGGCAAGGTAATTATTATTAACAAGGCCGGACACCATGTTTATTTGGATGGTTGGGAACAGTTCAATCGTGTTATGCTGGAAGAAATGGATGAAGTTAGACGGAGAGCGCAGGGCCAGAAAGCCACATAGAAGTTGGGGAGCATGTGTCTTTGCACGACGGCAGGCGTTTGGGTCATGTTCAGCGATGCGATCCGTGAACGTGTTAGATCTTCCATAGCCCTCAATGCGTTACACGAGGTCGGAACCGGGGCACAACAATGGCACTTGTTACTTTTTCTTCATCTTTCACATGCAAATTCTGTTTACTTCTCGTGTGCTGGTACCCCTCACCGTCCGGATCTCGAGACCCCCTCACATGCGCCCCTGCATCCTTCACCCCCGCTCCGTCCCGTATACATGCCACACTACTGCAGGACGAAGGACGTGTCAGACGATCTGGCAGCAGCACATCCTATACAATGTTAGTCTTGTGGGGATAAACACTTGGTGCCAGCAATCCCCGTCCACACCGCCCCGGCCCCGGCGAAGCGAGAGGCAGCATCGTCAAGGGACAGGCGCAGGTTTGCAAATACACAGCACTCGCTATATGCCTTAGCAGCGCCGCCTCCACGTTGTGCAACATATCCGTATCTGTACGCAACTGCGGGAACGCTTTCCACCGAGACACACACGAATACGAGCTGGGGGTATCCTTGTGGCCGGCACTCCCGACATAGTTCCCGTCTGCCTTCACATGACGCAGCCAAAAGTTCCCGCACAGCACCGCGCTCCACCATCGGCCCAACCCACCAAAGGGGAGAACGCATTCGAGGGACCAGAAAACATAGGAAAAGATATCAGGTCGGGGCCATGGCGCCTCAGACGCTAGACCAACTAGTCAAGGGTGCACCAGCGCCCAACACCAACGTAGAAAAGGTGGCAGAGAGCATCGAGAGAGCGCCGCCGCCATACTCTGCCTCGATCCTCAGCGACGCACCTCACGACGCAAACGACCGGCTGCCAACCCTCAAGCTGCCCCGGCCGCCCGTCCTCAATGACCCTACCGCCCTCCTTCCGTCGTCACCACCGCAAATCTACCTGAATCTACTCATACTCGAGGCCAGTCTACGGAGCCAATACCTCACGCTGCGCGCGCGCCGACGACAGAACACGTTCGTTCTTACCCTGCTGGCGGTATGGATAGGCTTCTGCTTCTACCTCCTGTGGCTGCGACCGCGGGAAGATGGCAAGGGCATTGGCGGGTCGCAATACTGGCTGCTTGACATGCTGCAGAAGGTCGGCTTCATAACAGGCGTCGTCACCGCCCTCTTGTTCTGGGCAACCGGGCAATGGGAGAGAGGTGTCAGATGGCCACGGCGCTGGATCGGTGTCGCGAATCGAGGGCTGAGGGGCATGAACGCGAAGATTGTCGTCATCAGGGGGCCATGGTGGAGGGAACTTGTCGAGTGGGCACACTTCATCGTCCCGTTTTCTGGCGGCCTATGGGGCGGTGAACAAGGAGGCAGTTCGTACCATTTCATCAATGTCGCACAGGAGAACAAGCACTCTCTAGACGGCGGTCGCCCGCGAAATCGCATCGTGGAAGACGGCAAGGAATATGCAGAGGAGGATATTGCGCCCGGCGGGGACTACATCAAGCTGCTATTGCTTCCCAAGCCCTTCACACCGGACTTTAGGCAAGAGTGGGAGGTTTACAGAAACGAGTACTGGGCGACCGAGAACGAGCGGCGGGCAGAACTACGGAAACGCGTGCGCGCGAGGCAACGCGAGATTGCCCGGGAAGAAGGAGGCTGGCTGTGGTGGACTGGGTGGCGAGGGTGGAAACGCGCTCGTGGTATCAGTGGACGGAGTGCCGATGTCGAGAAGAGCGGACACCACAGCCACGGCCGTACCTTTTCAAACACCGGTTCGCGCAAACGAAGAGCAAGTCTCCTACAAGGCGCCAGGGGAAGGGAACGATCGAATTCGCGGAGTAGCTCGCGCAGCACGACACCAACACCCGACCTCGACCTTGACGGCCGTCTTCGGCCTATAGAAGGGCACGAAAGGCGGTGGAGTAACACATCCAACACCACGACTACCAGCCGCAAATCCTCCCTCCGCTCAAGCTCCACCATTACACAAGGCAACGCGCAGTCTGCGCGCCAGCCTCCACAGCGATCTGGCACAAACTCGCGTCCGACCACACCAAGCGAGGGTAATCTTCCCTGGCAAGCCAAGAGAGCGAGCATGCTCAGCAATGCATCGAGTATGAGCGAGCTGGAGGAAGATGGCGGATACGAGGCGGCGCCCGAGGGCAGGGCTGATGCAGGCCTCAGGCCGATGATCAAAAGGAAGACGAGCCGCGAGGACCGTGGCAGTGGACGAGCAGAGAGTGCATAGGCGTCGGAGAGTTTGCTTTCTTCTTTTTCTTCCTTGGCGGCCTTTGGGTTCACGGTTTACGCATTTACGTTCTGGTAATGTTTTGATGATACTTTAGCTTCGAGGGCAGCTTTGATTGTAAAGAAGAATCTTGTATAGTTTGAGAAGGCTGATTGAGTCGAGTTGGACCTCTCCCTGCCACACATGGTGTGTATATCAATGTACATGAGTGATGCGATGATCAGATCATGCAGTTTGCTCTCGGAAACTTGTTGCTGTCATGCGCACAGACTTGCACCTCCCCACCCCCACGGCAGAAATCGGAATACAGGCAAGGGAAATTTTCTCTGGTACAGAAGGCGGGCAATTAGAATCGTCCTTCACAAGCAGGCCCCCTCCTTATTCCTTCAGTTGTCTGCGTATATTTACCTTCTACCGCCAAAAACTTGCATCGTCAAATAACTGGCCGGTTGGCGCAATGGTAGCGCGCAGCCCTCCTATAGGACTTCCTCCTTGTTACGGACAGGCTGAGGCTGTGGGTTCGAGTCCCACATCGGTCGCTCCTTTTTGCTCTTTTTGCGCCTATTTTACGCTGTGCGGCGAGATGGCATCGATGAGGGTGCAGCGAATTTTTTTGCATGTCATTGTGGATGGGCGGGGTAGCTGGAGGGTTGGTGGCTTGGCGAGCGGGGGCTTTGGGGAGAGGGCATTATTAGTACTGAGTTTATTCCAGCTTGAGCAATACAACAAACAGGATGGAATGGTTCAACAGGCCCCGTTTTGCAAGCCGAACTCGCCGAGGAAATGATTTGTGCACAAACAGTACGGGTTTATTACTTGTCACCCTTACACTTAACTTGCCATGTACCGCCCAAGGATACGGTGATTGGCCTGCTTGGCGTGTTTGCTGCATTATCACGTCCAGGAGAATTCAAGCAAATGTGAACTCATTGCTCAGACGATCTGGGTCTATTAAGATGAGGTCCAATCTATACGAATCATGCTAGCTAGGGGAATGCTTACTTACTACACCCAAGGCAGGAGATGGCGGATGTTGAAGTACATTGTCGCGATACCTAAGCGTGACACCGATGTCAGAGTGTATATAGGACGAAGAAGAGGACAAGGCCGTCTTCAACAAGTTTCTTTGAACGATCGCGATTCAGCACTTTGTTGGGCAGTGTTGACCGAGTTCTCGACTCCATGACTTTCTCGTTGGCTGTACAATTAATTGGTACTGCTCTGCCTGCGGCGATACACAGTTCGACCATACCCAACCTTTTGGCTGTCTGAGCGGTTACCGAATTTAACAGGCATGTGCACCCGACGGCGCTATGCACGCTCGACCCACTAAGACAGCGACCAACCTCCTACATTACTCCTAAATATTTTTTTTCTTTAAAAAAAAACACACGGAATACAAACCGCAATTGCAGCTCTAAGATTTCAAAGCTCAAGGAAGATGTGCTCAGCCACCAGCCACAGGCGTCGAGGTCGAAGGATTTCTCACTAGGCTCACAGCGCCTCAGAACCGTGCAAGAAGGGCCGAACTCGTTTACTCCAACCAACGCCCCACCCTGCACAAATAAGCATGCCGTGTCTCCGAGTCGTATGTCTTACACGACGACCATCAAGTAATAGTTGCAGCGTTATCGTCAAGCAACGACCACAAGGGCAGGTGGATGCTCGCCAAGCCAGTGGAGATGACCAAGCTAACCCGAGAAGGAAGTCCGATATGTGATTTGCCATGACCAGAGCGTCATTGCTTCCATCGACGCAGCTACCAACATGGCCAAGTGCGGATGTAGTGTTAGTAGCCCCATTGTTGGGAATGCAGGTACAAGTACTTTGTTGCCTACTTTCCACATCTTCTCTCTCCCTTCACTCCTCCCGCAACCTCTGCTAGGAGTCACGACTGGAGGGATTGATAAACAGAATGATGCACCAGAAGCCATCGAGCGCCCCGGCCATGGCCTTTGTAGGCACGATGCTTCAGATCGCGTTGGCCGCTGTAGTCCCTCGCCAGAGCTCGCCTTCAGACCCTTTCGCCCCGATAGATCCGCAGAACTGGGTCAATCCGGACAACATGACCTGGGACGGTATGTCTCAACACCGCCCTGTTAGGCTTCTCAAAGGCACACCGCTAAGCAGAGCGCAGACTATGTCGCGCCCCCAACGACCAACTGGGCAGATCCCTCGCGCAAAGGCCGAGACCGCAACTTCAACATCGCCATGGTTACCGTTGACTATCCAGACTCGCCCTTTGTAGTCACCCTTCCAGCCAATTCGGATATCTTTGGCAATCCGCAACCGCTGACCGCTGGATTGAAACGTGAGGATGTGCCCAAGTACTACCACGACTTCCTCAATGTCCCAAGTGATGTCAACCAGGGGCATACGCTCCATGAATATTGGATGGGTGATTCGTTCGGAAAGTACGGTGTCGACCTTACAGTGTTTGGCCCATACCGCATGCCAGCAAAGAGTTACCAGTATGGCATTGATGATGAAGAGGGTGGTTTTAACGAAGGCGGCTGCCCCCAAGGCCCACCCTGCTCAGCAAATCTCCGAACCGATGCGCTTGGCGCATGGCGTGCCGAAGTTGGGAATGAGACTGCGGATGCGTTCGAGCTGGCTTTCATTCTCTCCGCCGGCCAGGATGAATCGTCTACATGGCAGGAGTTTGGAGAGATGAAGTTCGCCTCCAAGGAAGACGTTCCGGAAGCGTTTGGGCCGCCCGCCAACTCCTCGCTCCCAAATTGGGCCAAGACGCGATATGTTGAGTGGTCTTCGTGGGCTGCAGCATCGACCATCTGGCCAAATGCTGGAGACGGCTCTTCAACTCAGGGCGAGTCCAGCGGCATGGCTACTTTTGCTCATGAACTGTCGCATCTCCTTGGCATTGGCGACAACTACAACAACCCTTTCAGCAACCCTGCTCGCCGTTCGTACACGGGCCCGTGGAGCATGCTTTCTCGTGGCAGTTTCAATGGACCTGGCGGGCCTCATACGCGCTGGCAGATTCCCCCGGTAAAGGGCGGTTCCATGGGCTCTCTGCATTCGATGCGCGACAAGCACCAGATTGGCCTTATCGACTCTACACCTATCCTCCAGGTTTCTCGTGATGGGCTCGCCTCTTCCGGTCCGGTTATTGCGAAGATTACGGCTCGCTCTGTCGACCCTTTCGGCAGTCTTATGGGCTTCAATATCTCTTTTGGCGCTGCTGGCGATCTTGCGCCGCCGTGCAACACCAGTGTTGACCCACTGTGTGATGGCCGTGGCTTCAACAACTACAACATGGAAGTTATTGACCGCATGGGGCCAGACTCCTTCTGTCCCGATTCCGGTGTCATGATTAGCAAGACGAAGAACAGCGACCGTGTACAGCCGTTCCAATGGACCATTGACGCGAACCCGCAGGATGCACGACAGATTGATTTCTACCTTCCCAACGGAACGGCGAGATACTGGACCATTGGCGACTACAGGCAACTAGCCGACGCGCTATTCCATGCAGGTACCAACTCTGGCTCACAGTACGAGTACAGCGACGCGCCCAACGGCCTTCATTTCTACATTCTCGACACTAGCCGCGATGATGCTGGAGTATTGCACTACACCGTTGGTGTCGCATCGACCGCTACCAACGTCACAACCACTGCCAAGCACGGTATTGAGCTTGGATCTGGTAAGATTGCAAACAGCTCCAGCACCGCTACCGGCACGTACTGCACTTTCGAGCTGAAGAACACTGGCCAAGCCGCTGCGCTTGGCACGAATCCCCACCCCCAGGATCTCTCTGCCTACCTTGGATCCGACATCTTCCGTCTGGAGGCAAAGGTTGAAGGAGAAGGCTGGAAGGTTGCGTTGCCAAATGCGTTGGCATATGCTGGGGCAGGCAAGCAGACGACGGTCAAGGTAGCTGTTGGCCATGGAAGTGGAGCGTCGAAAGAAGCGACTGTGACGCTGACGGCTACGAGCGAGAGCGACAAGTCAGTATCACGTGTCAAGACGTGCAAAGTACGGCTATAGAGAGTAAGCTTAACGTAATACAAAAGCTAATCGTTCGGCTTTGGCGCAACACTTCCTTCGGACGGTAATAAGTTAATGCATTACTTGGTAGAGGCGCGAGTCGGGCCTCCACATTCCGATATTGAGAGACAATGAATACCTGTCTGTGTCTGTACTTTTGCTTGCATCTCACCAGCGTTCGGATTTGGTTTACTATAGAAGACAACGATGTTGCCTAATCTCTCAGTTGTGCTTCTTTTCAGTCAAGTGCTAGTTGCTACTAAAAGCATCGCCGATACAACATGGCCTAATTCGTTTCCTAAGCAACTTGCTGTTGTCCGGCGACGTCAAGGTTTGACTATTTTGGAGTATCTGTACCACCGTACGCTAGTTCATGACCGCAAATCATGAAACGCTCCTGACGGTCTCGACCAACCACTCGCCTATGTCCAGGGGCACATTTTCGATTCTGCTTATGGAATCAATACCACGGCGAACAACCCGCAGCGCTCATATTTCAGCCACAGCGATATGATAGAGCTGTATAGTCGCTCAGAATCAGCGTTTGCAACGTCAACACCGAACAACTACACTGCTACGTTCATTGGCCCTGACGAAAATGCTTTCAGTGACTTCTCGGCAGCCATGAGCATATACGCTTGCGAAACCTTTAAGGATGTGAAGATTACCTGTCGGCTTTCTGATCGCTTTGAAACCTACAACGCCTTCTACTGGGTCATTGCAGATGCATCCAACGCAAACACATCTTCATTCGACAACACTACCTTTGCAGCCCACGTCATGGACAATCTTCTTGCGGGCCTCCCTCACGGCAACATCTACAATGCTAGCATCCACGCATTGGACCCTGGCCTCGACTCTCGCGGCTACTATCGTGGATACAATAACCCAAGCCTTGACGCCGTGTTGAAATTCTGGCTTTGCGATGACAGCCCTTCGATTAGTGCTTTCAGGGATGTGCAGGCTGGCCTCGTTATGAAAAACAAGGATCTTGGGATTAATCTCGATGCGAGCTTTGTTACTTTTACCCACACAGTCCTTATTTACGATCGTAGCAAGGGCATCCCCTTTGACAATTCAAGGGGTAGTTACGCTTTCCTTACAGACCGGTTCCGCGGAAACGCTGCTCAGC
>Ga0265798_10011792_pt1 | contig 10619 bp, 12 predicted proteins | sample P3T30metagenome_FD_192430 | JGI IMG/M metagenome (GOLD analysis project Ga0265798, IMG submission 192430) | Plant litter microbial communities from East Loma Ridge, Irvine, California - P3 T30 | ecosystem: Environmental > Terrestrial > Plant litter > Unclassified | place: USA: California... | reverse complement strand
ACAACATCACTAGCCCGGCTAGCTCAATCGGTAGAGCGTGAGACTCTTAGTCTTTCACGGTCTAACAGACACGATTACTCAGTACATCTCAAGGTTGTGGGTTCGACCCCCACGTCGGGCTTGTACATTCTAGTCTTTTTGTTTCGGTTCATTTGGTCGCTCCAGCTCTTTTTTGGTGTTGAGGATGCTGGATGACATTTTCATCACAACAACCTTTTTACCCCACCACCACACCCTACGAAACTGTATCTGCACTCTAGAACTGTAGAAACTCTGCTCTAGGATATTGCTGTATTTTCAACATTTTTTATTTAGTATGTTATTAACCGCTCGCTCCAATACGACGTAGGCCGCAATCCTCGCGCATCCTACTGACCATAGGGTACGACACCATTATTCCGAATCTAACACCAGATACTATCGCTGGCTTCTTCGTATATTCTTGCTTGTTCATTGCCTACATGTTCACAACATATATCCTTGTGAACTATTACAGTAAATCGTCTACACAAGCCGACGCCAGCGCGCAATCGAGTCTGTTCTCCTTCTGCTGTCACATGACAAGCACATTACACTTGCGCCATTCTTAGTCTAAAATCCACACTGCCTTCTACATTCAGTTTTCTTCCGCTTAGGCGCCTACATCTCACCGAAGCAATCCATCTCCGTCAAGTAAACCATCATGTCGGCGGAAAACAGCATAATCGTCAAAAGATACGAAGAAAACATTTTCCGCGGGGTCATTCATCACGATATTCTTACCCGTCATTGTTTTCTCGATGATGGCCATCATGCTCTCGGACTCGACTACAACACCGCGCCCGGTCTGGGCTTAGTGTCAAAACTGCCAGTAGAGTTGCAGCAGCAGATCATCTTGCAAATGGATATTTCTACTGTATTGGCGTGGAGGAGAGTCAACAAGAGGGCAATGGACTTGGTGTCAAACTTGTTCGAGTGGAAAGAGGTAGGAAACGATTTACTGAGAACATCAGACTGGAGACTAACACTGCACCAATAGGTCATCTCACTTGCTCCGAGCGCCCTGAGAATGATCATAGGCCTTCGCTTACAGGCCACGTTCGGTCTCGCTGACATGCACAACGCGTTTCACTACCGTACCTGTGTTACCCAGGGCTGCGACCCCAATACCGCACAGTACATCAACATGAAGAGTCTCAAACGTCTCTGCCGCAGTTGCTTCCAGTATCACGCTAGGCATATTGAGTTCACAATCGAACTTGCATTGGGCTATGTAGAGCTGATCGACATGGATTATTTATTGGGTGGACCGACTGGCTATATAGAGGAGATCGACATGGATAAGTTATTGGGTGGATCGACTTACCGTGCGGAAGAGAAGGAAGAGAGCGAAGATGCGAAAGAGGAAGATAATGGGCCATTCAAGGTAGCCGTTACTGAGCGCATGGCCTTCGTTTATATGGGCACGTTGTAGAAGTGAGATTGAGTGTTGCAGTGACAAAGAGTCAAGGTATCGATGGCGGAGATGCGGACAAGCGGTGGGTTGGCGGTTTGGCTTGAGAGGAAGACGCTTCACTAGGAGATGACGGAAGCTGTATCGCCTTTTGCTGCATACACACCATTGCATGTCAACGAACAAGTAGTATATGAGATAACGCATACTTCAACATACGCGATATCCATGAAACATCCAACGCGAAAAGATTTTGTCGTCTCCTAGTCCCAAAGTAGCGACTCGCACACTGCACGCCCAGGTGAAGTAGATTTCTGCGTCTCCACAACTTTGGCAAAAAGATACCTTCCCAAGCAAGCAACCAAACAGTCCCCACGTCAGTGCAAAAGGAGCAGCAAAAAGAAAGATAATGAAGTGGACATGGCGAAACTCGAATCCGCGTCTCCCTGCAAGCTCGCTCGCCTTTAAGCCAGTACAACCGCGTACGGGCGCCTTGCCATACTCGCTTTTTGAGTCTAGACCACATGCCCTTGAAATGTATTTGATGACTAATCTTAGAATTGAATGAGATATAACGATAGTGAAAGAAGATGAGATTGGGTGGGTGGAGTGGTGGCTGGTCGGCTTCACCTGGACAGTACGTAGCGCTCGTCAGTACTGATGGTATCAGTATTTCCTTCTATCGCTTTCTCGACGCAAGTATCTAGGTAAGCTTTGACATCAAGCGATATGTCGGACATTTCCTGGTTTGAAAAGATGGGTTGAAAAGATGGTTTGTAAGGATGGTGTTGCTTGTGATATGGTATGGACCTGGCAAACATGAGAGTCCTGGTCTTCCTCATTACACCAATTCTCTTTTTTGTGCTCTTTTCTATTTCGATGAGTTTGTGGAAACCTCTTCTACTGGAACCGTCGCATGTTTGCTGAGATATGCGTAAGGCTCCTATAACGCGAAGTCTCATGCGTAGTATTTGTTTTTGTCCTGTTGTATAAGCCGGAATGGCTGTCGTTTGTACGCGCGTATTGAAACTCGAATAGCGGATTCGCGGTTGGTCTGGGTGTGGAACGGGGGTGTTGAAGATACTGTATGCCGGACCTGTTGACTCTGTAAGTTTTGTGTGTTGACAGCAGGTAAGAACAAACTCACCGATCAAGCATCGAGCAGAGATGCTGTCTCCCACAGCGATTTCCTGACTGACGATTTCAACGCCCTCATCTGCTTCTTTAAGCTCTCATTCTCCCTTCTTTGATCCTCAGCCTTCAACCATAGTCCAGCCTTGTCCCCCTCCAAATCATCAATCTTTGTCGCTTGTGTCTCATTCCACGCTTCATCTACATCAATATCCTTCATCAAGCGACCATTCCTCCCCTGCAAGTTCTCTTTTTCACTCTTCAAGTCTTCATTCTCACTCTTCAAGTCTTTAATCTCACTTCTCAAGTCTTCATTCTCACTCCTCAACTCCTTAATTATTCCCTCCGAGATACCAAACTTCGTCTCTAACTCTCCATACTTCGCCAGCCAACTGTTGTGCGCAATCTTTGTCCTCTTGTTCGCCTCTGCCAACATGTCTGCGCTGACGAACTCCACGATCGTGTCCGACTTGCGCTTCTTTTGTAGTTTCGGGCATTTACTCTGCGTATGCCCACACTTCTGACAATTGAAGCAGAGAATAGTTTCCGCCCGGGGGCAATCGTCGATGACATGTCCTGGTAGTTCGCAGTGGAGGCATTTGGGTGGGAACTTTTCGCATGTCTCTCGATAATGGCCGTGGTCCCCACAGCTCAAGCAAAGATGAGCTGGGTTCGTGCAAGTGGTGTCGAAACAAGGAGCAGGCATGTCGAATTTTGGCGTGTATCTTTGGCGTTGAGGTAGGAGCCGTGAAGAAGGAGGCTGATCGAGAGCAGCTGATGAAAGTGGCGAGATGGTATGAGTGAGCTGAGTTATCTGGCAGTGTTGAGAATTATTAGCGAGGAACGTACCATGAAACCATCACCAACAAACTCCACCACAACAACCAATCCAGTGCCGCGCATATCGAAAGGGTCGCTTCCGTTACGTGTCGACTTGAGGAGCGAGCTTTCTTCCAACGGGTTCTAGATCATTCTCATTGCAGTGATAATGCGCGATGATGAGACGACACAGCCTCCACCAAGACCAGGCTTTGGTGACTCTAGATCCAAGACATAAGTGTATGATCACCCCATTTGAGAGAAAGAATGAACATCCTAAAGCCTACATCAACGTTAGGTCATCTGGTTTGCATGTTTTCATCTCAATGTAGGCCACAGACCTATTCAGTTTTCTCCGTACGAGGCATGGTTAAGCACGTCGTTAATGAGAGCTGACAGTGTGAAAGATGCCAGGAAAGCTTACACGAATAGTTATCTGCGAGACTAGTAATACAAAGAAGGTGTGTCTGGTTCATCCCGATGTCACCGTCCCGCACTCTTTCGACGAACGCTTTAGCTCACCAACCCAGGACCGTCAGGCTCGTCCAATTCTCTTTTCAAGTGCGCAAATGCTCTCCGGGTAGTATTCTGTGATACCGTAAGTTCTGCGAAGATTCTTTGCACCATCTAGGAGTTGCCTCTGAGCTTTTACTAAGTCAGGGTCGTTCCCAAAGTTGTCATTTATGTCCAGGATGAGGAGACTAAACTGGATATCCACGGTATACAGTGTAGTCTTATAGTTCCGATCCCATACGCTTTTCATACGCATTTTCATACGCCTGTACGTCTCCAGTGCTCCATGAAGCTGCGTCGCGAGAACGAGGGCTGCATCAAATCTCCATCTCAGGTCACCACCGCTTTCCTTGACCTCGACGAAGTCGATTTCGTTTATGAGCATATCGATCGTGGGGAAAATGTCATCTGGCTTCTCCTCGAAAAGATTCAGTACGTATTCTTCGTAGACTTGCATTTCCGCTTTCGCTGCACTCGGGTCAACCTCGCGTAGTTGAGTGTATCGCAAGTCTATTCGTTGCCATTAGTACCGTAGCGTGATAGATAAGATCCCAACGGGTAGGTTACTCTTGTGTAGACCTTGCATCTTGAGAATTGTGTAAGGATCCGTGTTGATGCTCGCCGTGAACGCACGCCAGCCTTCGTGCTGAGTCTTTGCTACTCGTAGATCTTCGCGTAGCTGACCAATCTCATACAGGGCGCGCTGCAGCTGTTGTTGCGTATCTTGTAGCGTTTGACGCGTCTCAAGCAATTCTTCTTGCATCGCGGTGCCGCGCGTATCATCTCCTTTCTTTGTACATTCTTTGCGAAGATGTCCAAACTCGCTGCAGCCGTAGCACTGTATCTTGGCCTTGTCAGGGCAGTCATCCATGATATGACCTTTCTCTCGACAATGGAAGCAAGTTGCCAACGGACAATCCTTGACCCAATGTCCCTGGGCGTTACATTTGAGGCATCGGCCGCTTCCAGGAACAACTTCGCCGGCGTAGTCGTTCAAGCCTGGGCTTGAAGAACGTGAGCATGGAGGCGAGCTCATGATGCTGTCGCGTGCTGCGTGGGAATGTTCGCGAGCCCTAACAACCTCCGAAGGAAGAGTGCTTGCAAAATAAGAACTGGGTACCATATGCGCCATGCTTGCTCATGGATAGATGTCTTTGTAGGAATTCGCGTTGTGTTCGAAGGGTACGCCTGAGGGACGACGACGACATACCCACCACATCGCAGGCGCGACGCGTCGCGTTTCAGAAGACCTCGTGCTTGCCACGTTCGCGCCGTGCGTGCCACGTTCGCGCCGTGCGTGCCACGTTCGTGCCGTGCATGTCACGTCCCGCCGACTAGGCTTGAGATAGTTTAGCTGACATGGAATGAACGCGCATGGAAGTTTAAATGCATCCGGCTTACACCGAAACCGAAGATCAGACGAACTCCCAAGGTCTTCGAAGCTTCAGCTGGTGCAGACACTGCCCAGGTGGTATATAGCCGTTGTGGCAGCATCTGATAGGCTCCAAGACGTGCACCGAACACGAAGAGATATCGTGTCATAGAGTGCGCTTCGTTGCTCAAAAGCATACAAAGGTATTGAGATTGCAGAACATGAAGTGAAGGGCCGATGTGAACGTCACGGTGGAAGATAGTTCGCGCTAAATTCTGGGGCTTACGCGAAAACCTACGACTACCTCCAGGGTATCTTATACCCACAAGATACTAGGAGTTAGGAAAGCGAAGAAATGCCACAGTAAAGAAATGTACGAGGGTGTTCAGAGTGTTTGCCGCAGGCGGCCCGTGGGTGGTTTCCACATGTGAACTAGCCTATCACATGATCGCGCTAAGGCATCTGGCGCGGACGCTGGAAACTCCGCTCCTCCCCGACGCTGAACCTACACTCCTGTTCGCAATATGCTATCGTGGGTACATATGCCGCTACCGAGCTCAGCACACAACTGCCGCAGCAGTTGTCTCTGGCGTCTTCCCGCCCTTCTTGGATAATTGTTTACCCCGCGTCCAGACGCGTCGCGAGGTGCGCGTGTCTAGCTTTCGCTCTGTGCTTTCGACTTGCTGCTTTACCAGATCTATACTGGCTTCTAGGATGTTCGTCATCGTCATGAAATCATCTATGTCCTGGGAACTGGCACGTGTCATTATGCTTAAACATGATGTCACGGCGACGAGGACCGTCGAGTCTGGCTGAGACGTCTGTTGTGGTCGATACCTATACCAGGGCTGAAAACCTGCGCTTTGAGATTGCCTCTGCACTATACCCACCTCACGAAATAACCGGCTTAGCTATGGGCTCTGAACAGCTGACAACGGATCCTTCTATTTGGCTAAGACACCGCTTCTGTTGCTACCTTTACTATGGTCCATTCCTACAAAGAGTCGCTACATAATCGCCAATCTCTCACTCTCTGCGTACTTCGTCAGCTTCATTAATCTCACTTCCGAGATGAAAGCTGCCTGCAATTATTGTTAACACGTCAGCTCCTTCAATTACTCGCTCTTTCTCTGCCTCTTACCGCGATTTGCTCTGCCTATCGTCACGGGGTCACCCTCACCACCTTTGTCCCATATAAAACTAATCTTTCCTATCTCAACCTTACACTCTCTTTCCATCGTTTACATTAGAGACGGGTAAGTACTGGTCCTGTTACATCTACTACAAATGCTAACAACAGTAGGGTGGACCCAATCTAGTTCCAACACCGGAAGCAAGCTCACCTCTACAAGTCCAGACCATGGCGTCTTTACTTTTCCCCACTCTGGAAGAGTTCAACGCGTGGCTCAAGACTCAAAAACCCCCAAAACGCTATAATGCCGCTATCGAGGATATGCCTGATACACCTTGGTCAAGATTGCCTCGAGCCATTATCGATACCAGGCTGAAAGAGTTTGGACAAAGGATCATCGTATGTCTGGGCAAGTTCCCTTACGACGACAAAGAACTCGACCACGTAGAGAAAGCCGCGCAATCGGTTTCTCAGGTCAAGAGAAGCCCTGCTATGCAAGTGGCATTCATTGGTTCTCAAGCTGCAGGAAAGAGCACGCTATTATGCGCTTTCTTCAGTCTCGAAGGCGCTTCTCCCACTGGTGCCTCCGGCAAGGCTTGTACAAGCACAGCTATCAGGTATAAGAACTATGCAGAAGGCAAAGATGGCCCAACGAAGTTTCATGGTCAGACTAGATTCCTCAAGACGAAGAAGCTCGAAGCCATGTTCAAGGAGCTATGCCGCCACTACTACTACTTCCACCACGCCGAAGAAGACTCCGAAGACGAGGATGATCCTGAATCCGAAGAAGCTCCCGACCAATCAAAGCTCGAAGCACTCAAGGACACGGCGGAAGACATCCTAGTGGCTCTATGGGGATCGAAACAAAGTTTCCTGGAAAGCTGGAGCCCATCTGTGTTCAAGAGTGGAGCATTCGTACGGCTTTGCCAGCTAAAGTTCAAGGAAGCCATCGAGTTCGCGAATGTCGACAGTGATAGTATTGCATACATGATGGGGAGTGATCAACATCAGCTCCTGAGTCAGATGATACGGTTCATGTCACAAGTCGAGGGAGAGAAATGTCTATGGCCTTTGGTCGACCACGTCATGATTAGCTTTTACAACCAATGGCTCGAACAGGGGCTGGAACTGATTGATCTACCCGGTAAGGAGATTTCAGGAAAACGAACATCTTGTCAGCTCAAGCTAATTTCTCATAGGTTGTGGTGACTCCAATCGTCAGAGAGCCCGACATGCTGATGAGATCCGCGACAGCGTGCAAGTTGAAGTCGTTGTATGCAACACGGCGCGTATCGAGTCCGACGAGATGTTCATTCAACAAGCACGCACCGCAATCAATCTGCATGGCGCAGCGAATGTGCGCTTAGTTGCTACTAATATCGATGTAAGACTTTGGCCCTTGCTATAGAGCCGTAACTAACGTATGTAGAGTATCTCTGACAATCAGCAAGGTCAGGACGACCGTGAGCCATATCGTACGATCAATCGTCTACTTCGAGAAACCCAGGAAATGCTAGCGTCAATAGACGATGACGAAGATGAAGAAGAGAACTTTGCACAAGTCATGAAACGCAATCAGCTCGAAAAGCGCATGAGCCATCTGAAACGTTGCGACAAGCAACATAGGGTAGCAGAACGTGCACAGAGGCTATCGAGAACTATTGGAGAAAAACTGCAAGGACGATCGGCAAGCACACTTCCCCCGCTCATCCACACTTCGGCAGCACAGTACATGGAATGGTTAGAGAAACCAAAATTCACGTTCAAGGACCAGCCGGATTTCTCAGTCGAAGAGACAGGTATTCCCCGACTCCGCAGGGAGCTCCTTGCTCTCACAGCACCTCAAAACATGCAAGACTATGAGAACCACGTCTTCATCACAGCCCCAGCCGTGATTGAGAAGATCATACGAACAGTCAGGGAAGACATTCATGAGGGTGGGTTCGTCACGATCGCCGACGCGTTCGAGGTAGTGGGACAGAAGTTTATGGTACCTTGGAAAACTGGAGTGGTGGAGGTCTTCCGCGACTCATCAGACAAGAGCATGAAAAAGCTAAGAGCAGACATACCCGCTCTTCAGAATCGCATCAACATGAAGGTAGAAGAGTGGTGCAAGTTGAAATTCGCCGCATTCAACAGAGCCATGAAAGGAAAAGGTGTCCTTCCAGACGGGAAGTCGTACGCCAAAAGCCCTCAGAGTGGTCGCAACTTGGACAAAGAACTTTCAGATATCCTGACTCCAGGTATCTCCAAGTGGGCAAATACTCATGCTTCATTCATGGCACATATGGAAGAAGCATTTTGCAAAGCTATCGACCAACTCCATCGGCGCGTGATCAACGAACTCGACGACGCTGGTGGCAACATGGTTACAGTGGAGAAGGCTAAGACCAAGTGGCATAACGACAAGAACAGCTATCCGGAAAAGATCAAAACCGATATGATGGTGCTGGTGACTGATGTTCAGCGACTGACGAAGCGCGCTTCAGACTGGGCTATCATGAAAGATGGCAGAGAGAACAACCTCGTTGGCTCTATCACCAACGAATGGTATGACGACATCCATGACGCTGCGCCAAAATTGAAGCCGCCAGTTCCAGGAAGGAAGCAGAAGAAGGTTTACGAGAAGCCAGGACGATTTCAGTTCCAGAAGAACCGTATGAAGTCACACTTCTCTGGCTCCAAAGTCCAATTCGTTGAGCACGCCTTTCAGAAGCTCCAGGCAAAATTCGATAGAGACACCGAAGCTCTGGTCGACAAACACTTTGAGATCATCAACGACATACTATCAGAATTCGCTGAACACCTTCGAGGTCGGAAGATGCTCGACTATCAGATCAGCGAGCATGGAAGAGCTATCCGCGCCGATCTAAAAGAGCTACTCCCACACCTCCAGGACGAACTTCATCAGATACAGAGCCTTTTTCCACAGCGCGTGAAGGAGGAAGACGGCGCTTCGCCATCCAAGTTCGCCAACTACGCCGACTTGAATGTGGATGACGCGACCTTTCCCGAGATCTACGATAGGGTGATGAAGACAAAGAAGCCCGCTCAAGCTCCGAAGCGCAGCACGAAACGCGACGATGATTCCAAGACGAAGCGCATGAGAATCGAGCAGTCTTGAGGCCATTTCGACAACATGGGATCTGGCGTGTACCTCCAGGACCAACTTTGGATCATCTACTCGTCAACCAAGGTTCCCACGAATTCGGTAATGTGTCTACGCGAAAACGGGATGGTCGTGGCTACACATCGTCCTTTCTCCACTTCAGACTTTCTGTTAGACAAAAGTCGGAGCCATGCTGCATGGTAGCCTTTCACATTGAAATCACGCCGCGATCGCCGTGCAGGCGTATGCAAAGTATCATATAGGGCGTATGCTTCTTGCTTTTCTTCCAGCGTTCACGATGTCTTCTCTTAGCGGCAGCAGCGGTCATTTTCGCGATTTCCTTCGTTCTATTCAGCAGGCGACTTTGAGCCCACAGAGTGGGCTCGGTCTATCCTGCGCAAAAGTTTCTTACCATCGAGCCATCTTTCTTACATACTCCGTCATAGCAACATAAATCACATTCAAGAGACCAGCATACCTTTGCCTCCAGTTCATGGTATACGTGATCAACCCGGTCGTTCACTCGACATCTCTAGCTCGATGCCTCTTGCACGCTCTAGACATTCACGCTCTTCCAATGCACATGTCAATGTTCGTCTGTTCAGAAGAATTGAGAGGGATATAATAATAGTCGCTAACAAAAGATGTGTATGTATCCAGCAAGCAAACGAGGAAAGGAGAGTCAAAACCATACAGTACACCAACAGCAATCCGCATCTCCTACTCCAAACCCAAAGAACACCAGTATCGTATATCCACCACCCGTCTCCTACAGCCACCATGATCCTCCACGCAAACCCCTACGCTCTTCCATTCACCATGATAACTTGACTCCCCTCTACGCGCCATCCCCCCACAGCCCAACAACCTGCATCGCAAACGCCACGCCCGCCAACCCCGTCTTAACCCACTCAACCACCTGCTTCCGCTCCACCGCCAAGCGCACCTGCTCGCCATTGACCTCATCGCCCTGCGCCTCCAACTCCATAACCTGCCTCTTCTCATTCCCGCCCTCGGTCAGACCAACCGCATAGTCGACACCGGGTCCAGACACAAACGCAAAGATAGATGTGTAAAGTAGGTACGGGTGGCGGAAGCGGGCGGGCGAGAG
>Ga0265798_10011791_pt1 | contig 10619 bp, 10 predicted proteins | sample P3T30metagenome_FD_192430 | JGI IMG/M metagenome (GOLD analysis project Ga0265798, IMG submission 192430) | Plant litter microbial communities from East Loma Ridge, Irvine, California - P3 T30 | ecosystem: Environmental > Terrestrial > Plant litter > Unclassified | place: USA: California... | reverse complement strand
CGGGGAGGAAGCAAGCAGCGACGAGCGATCCCGCCAAGGCGCGGTCCGTTTAGAAAAGGGGGGGGTGCAAGTCAACCGGTGTGACACGGGCGTCATTAATGGGAGGGTCGGATGGAATTGGGCCAACCCTACTTCTTTCCCCCTCCCTGGAAGGGAGGGGTCGGGGGTGGGTCGGCCGGTTGGCTGGCGTTACGAACCCTAAGCAGCCTACCCACCCCCAACCCCTCCCTTGTCAGGGAGGGGAGCCATTCACCTTAAACGCAGCGCGAATCGCGTTCGGGGGCGCCGGCGGTGCGGGTCTTCCAGACGCCGTTCGGCGTCTTGTACTTCTCGCCGGGATTGGTCTGCATGATCAGGTTGCAGCCGCTCGTGAACGCCAGCTGCTCGACCGTCGCGCCGCTCGCTTGCGCCTTTGCCGTGTACGCCGACTTGCGCTGGATATTGATGTTGTTGACCAGGGCACGCAGATCGCCGCTCGCCGCGCCGACCAGGCCGAGATAGCCGTCGGGCTGCTCGCCAACCTCGCCCCCAGCACGCGCCGCGGCGTAGGCCGGATCGCGCTGCGCGCTCGCCGCGACGGACAGGCCACCGAGAGCCGCCGCTGCGGCAACCATCATAAGGACCTTGGTCTTCATCTTAGAATATCCCCGGATTCTGCTGGATCAACGATTTCGCCTCGCCGTCGAGACGATAGACCACTTCCTGCGTGACGTTGATGTTGAGGTTGATCTCGATCGGCTTGTCGGGCGCCGACACGTTGATGCAGCCCGGCAAGGCCGCCGTCAGCCCGATAATCGCGATCGTCCTCGTCATCCTACGCAAGATCGGCCTTTGCTCCAGCTTCTTCAATCCTGTTTCGGTCATGGCACGATCCTGCTTGCGGGAGGCTGAATGGTTGGAAGTTTGGGCGTTGGGTCAGGCGGCGGCGGCGCGGCCTGCTGTTGCAGCAACGCCGGCAGGTTGCGCTGGATCAGCCGCTTCGGATCGTAGAAGCTCTGCGCCGAATCGAGCAGCCCGCGGAACGGCGCCTTGATCCGGATATTGAACACGAACGGCAGCTTTTGCAGGCGGCGGACGATGAAGTTCGACTTCGCCCCCTCACCCTGGCTGATCCCGGCAAAGCGCACGTCGGTGACCATCTCACCCGCGAGCGGCCCGTTCATGCCGACGCGCAACGACTGATACCGCAGCGACTTCAGCGCCTGGAACGCGATGTTCGCCCACATGCCGAGATCCTTCTGGCTGAGATCGCCGACATAGGCGAGCGTGCCGCCGCCTTTGCGCACCTGCAGATCGCCACCCTCGATCCGGCCGCCCGTTTCGTCGAAGATCATCGGCAGCACGCCGTCGAAGATCCCGGTCGCGTCGAGATTCTTGAAATCGAACTGTTGCAGGAACTGGTCGGCGGCCATGTTGACGACGTGGAACGTCATCCGCCGCTCTTTCGGCGCGGAGAAGTCGAGCAAGGTCGGGTCGAGCGTCAGCGATCCGCCCGCGAACGGCCACGAGCCGCCCTCGACCTGCACGCGCGCGCCGGGCAGCGTCTGGTAACGGATCGTGCCATCGGTGACCGGGATGCCGGGGTTGAGCGTGCGGATCGTCGCGACCTGCCCGGGTGCGCTCTGGAGGTTGAGCAGGTCGGTGAAGCGGATCTCGGTGGCGATTCCCGTGACCGGGCCGAACGCAGCGGCGAGATCGATGCCGGCGGTGCGGAATACGCCCGTGCTGGTCACGCCGTCGGGGTTCCAGGCGATATGCCCCTCGCCGCTGACCGATCCGTTGACGTCGGCGATCACGCCGAAGGTCAGCGGAGTAAGCGCGTCGGGTTGCAGCTTGTCCTTGGCGAACGCAATCGCGGGCACGTTCAGGTCGGCCTTGCCTGCGCCGGCGCCGAGCGCGTGGGTCAGCGTGACGTCGGCGACCTTGGTGTTGGTGGTCGGCTCGAACAGCGTGCCCGCCGCGGTAATCGTGCCGTTGACGAGCGCAAGCGTAACGCTGCGGGCAGCAAGCGGCTTGAAGCGCGGGGTCGGCGCGGCATCGGACACCCCCATCGCGCCGGTGAGGTTGAGCGCGCCACTCACGAGCGTCCAGTCGCCGGCAGCCTCCCCGAGCAACAGCGGCACGTTGGCGATCTGTCCCGAGCCACCCGTGAACGCGCCCGCCACGCCCTGCCCGGTCATGCGGCCCGTGACGGTGCCGAAATCGAGTCGCGTGACACGTTCGGGCGCGCCGATCCGGGTCTGCACGCCGTCGATCGCAAAGCCGCGATCCGCCAGCCGCACGGCCGCCCCCGCGGTCGCGAGCGTGATCGGGGTAGTGCCGAGTCGCCCACCCAGCTTGGCCGCGGCGATCTTCGCGCCGCCGCTGACTCGCGCGCCGTTGATCTGCACCAGCGCGCCGTCGACGGGGCACAAGGTCAGCCGCGAGGGATCGAGCACGAGGCCGGAGATCGCAAAGCGCTGGATTGCCAAAGGCGCGCAACCGGTGTTGACGACCAGCCGCCCGCGACCGTCCCAAAGCGCGGCAACCGGCATCGACAGGCCATCGACCCGGTTGCCGGGACCGCCTGCACCGATCGGTCCCCCGAGCGTGACACGCGTCGCGATCGAGGTTGCCCCGCCCGGCGTCGCGCTGAAGGTGACGGGCGTCAGCGCCAGTTGCGCGTCTCCCGCCGCATAGGGCGCGATGGTGCCGAGGCCGCGAATCGCTGCGCCCGGTTTCGCCTGCACCAGCGACACGCGCGCCTCGGGCAAGCCGCCGCCGCGCATCGCGAGAACCGTGTCGAGCCGGACGCCGCCGTTCGGCCAGCCGAACGCGACCCCGGTTCCGCCGCCGAGCGCCACGCGCGCACCGCTGGCGGAGGCGAGCGCCAGACGCGACAGCACGGCCTTGCCGCGCCCGCCGTCGATCCGCACGCGGAGGTCGGCGTCTGCGGCAAAGCCGCGTCCCGCCTTCTGGATCGCCTGCGCCGCCGCGATCGTCAATGGTGCTACCGGCGTCCCCGCAACCGCACGGCCGATCCCCGCCAGCCCCGCGAGCCGCTTCTGCGCCACCGCCGCTCCGCTCGCCTGGACGCGGCCGTCGAACGCGATCTGCTTGCCGATCCGGTAGGTGCCGGCGACCGAAACCCGGCGCGCGTCGCCCTCGGGTGTGCGAACGGTATCGGCGGCGATGTCCGCCTTGCCGGCGGTCGCCGCCGCGGTTCCGGTGAAGTCGATCGTGCCCCCGACACTCGCCACAGTCGCGCCCGGCGTCCGTGCTGTGCCCGTCTTCAGCGTCGCCTTACCCTGCCAGCGATCGAGCGCCGCGGAGAGTCCGACGTCCAGATCGGCCACGATCCGCTCCGCCTGCGTCGTGCCGCAGGCGAGCCGCGACACGCGCACCGGCCCGGTGATCGTCGGTTTCGCCGCGTCGATCCGCAGCTTCACCGTCGCCGCGAGCCGATCGATCACACACCCACCGAGTTTCAGCCGCTCGCTGATCGCCGCCAACGTACCGCGGAACCCGTCGTCGAGCTTGCCGGAGCCTGCCAGCTTCAACCCGACGATCCCCTGCGGCATCTCCAACCGCATCCGCCCATCGGTGACCGACACGTCGAGCGCCGGTAACGCGAACGGCTTCCCCGAAGGCGCCGGCAGCAATTTGTCGATCGCGCCGAGCGAGACCTTGCCGTCAACCAGCCGCCCGCGCAGCCGGACCTTTCCCGCGCGCACGCCCTCCAGATACGGCCCGGACAGCCCGACGCCGGTCCGCGTCTCGACCCAGTCGGCGACGAGATCGGGATGCCCGGGGTCGCCGATCACGACGTTGGTCAGTCGCTGTCCGCCCAGCGCTAGGTCCGCGATGTCGTAGCGCGCAGGTACGCCGGCCTTGGCGAGTTCGCGGTCGATGAACCCCTCGGCGATCGGCTTCCGCACCAGCCACAGCACGACCAGCGCGGCGATCAGGAGCAGCGCGATCCCCAGCGCCACGCGGCGGGCAGTCGCAGGACGGCGAGGATGGGCTCCAGGGTCGGCCCCCGTCTCGCTCGTCTCGGTCACCCACTCACTCCGCTACGCGTTCGCGGCCTGCATAGGCGGGAGCGAGGGCGTCATGCAATTACCCAGGGATGTGCTAGCATCGCAAAATGGCCGATCCGGACGAAGACGCTGACGTCCGGGGGGACGATCTGAAGGGCCATCGCGGCCGCCTCCGCAAACGCCTGTTCGAAGGCGGCAGCGACGTGCTGCTCGACCATGAACTCATCGAATATTTGCTCGCGATCGCCATACCCCGCGGCGATACCAAAGCGCTCGCCAAGGCGCTGATGCGCGAGTTCGGCGGAATCGGCGGTGTGCTGACCGCGGATGCCGAGGCGCTCGGCCGGGTGAAGGGCATGGGCGAAATCTCGACCGCGGCGATCAAGATCGCGCATGCCGCCGCAATCCGCCTGCTGCAATCGCACGTAAGCGACCGCCCGGTACTCGCCAACTGGCAGGCGCTGCTCGATTATCTCCGGGCCGATATGGCGCACCACGCGATCGAGCGCTTCCGCGTGCTGCACCTCAACACCAAGAACATGCTGATTCGCGACGAGGTGATGAGCAAGGGCTCGATCGACCAGGCCGCAGTTTATGTCCGCGAAGTCATCCGCCGCGCGATCGACCTCGGGTCCGCATCGATCATCCTCGTCCACAACCACCCGAGCGGCGACCCCTCCCCCAGCCGCGCCGACATCGACATCACGCGGACGATCGCCGAGGCGGGCAAGCGGCTCGGCATCACCGTCCACGACCATATCGTGATGGGCACCGGCGGCCATGTCAGCCTGCGCGCGCAGGGGTTGATCTGACGCAACTAGATAAGCGTGTAAGTTCCTTCAAAGTCCGGGCCGTTTCGCGCGCGCCTTCGTTGTCTCGCCGAAGGAATTGCATGTGGACAACAAGCTACACGACGAAGCCTCGATCGTAACCGCGGAGCATGGTCAGGTTCTGGTCGATGGGCCGGATGGCGTCGCGGTATCGCTGACGCCCGATGCCGCCGTCGAGACCTCCGACCGACTGCTGGACGCCGCGGTCGAAGCGCAAGGACAGATCCTGATCGAGGCGCAGGCCGAAAAGGAACGCGCAGCGCGCAAATCGAGTTGATCTAGAGGCCTGCCTAGCGGCTTTGGCGGATCAGGGATTGTTGAAAGTCGCCCCCTGATCCGCGGAATCGATCAGCCTTGCGTCAGAAAGCTGGTCACTTCGGTTTTAGTTAGCGACTTGTTTTTGTCGGTATCGGCCTGCGCGAAGGCGGCAGAGACCCATTTCTTGGTCTCGGGCGCATCTGGCTTGGTCGAGGGATCGGTCTTGGTCTTCAGCGCGACCATCCAGCCGGCGAATTCCGCCGCGCTGAGCTTGCCGTCGCCGTTCTTGTCATAGGTCGGGAACTCGGTGTCGACGACCTGCGCGACCTGACTCCCCGTCGCCGGCTGCTCGCGCGCGGCGGACTGCATCGGCACCGGGTCGGTCGGCGCACCGGACTGCGGAGTCGCCATCGCATCAGACGGCGCCGTCTGCGCGGCAACACCGCCACCGGATGCGGGCGCTTGCGGGGATGTTGCCGCGGTCTGCGCCAATACGGGTGCAGCAATCATCGCCGCGCCAGCCAGCATAGCATATTTCAACATTGCGTCTCTCCGGTACTGTTCTACGCATTTACTAAGTCGTTCGACGACCAAGCCTGATATATACTCGGCACCGCGAACCACTGATCAACTTTATACGCGCACGATCGCCGGCGTGCTACGCGGCGAGGGGTATTTGAACCTTTTCCTGCGTCCTGCTACCGCGTTTTCAGCCTGCATCGGCGAGGCCTCGTAACGGGGACCGCCACCGCAGCATCGCTTTCACGCCGATATCAGCCCCGAGGAAACCCGATGGTCCCCCGCTATTCCCGCCCCGACATGGTCGCGATCTGGACGCCCGAAGCGCGCTTCAAGATCTGGTTCGAGATCGAGGCACACGCCACCGACGCGCTCGCCGAACTTGGCGTGGTCCCCAAGGAAGCCGCCGCCGCGATCTGGGAAACGGGCGCGTTCGAGGTCGACCGGATCGACGAGATCGAGCGTGAGACCAAGCACGACGTCATCGCCTTCCTGACCAACGTCGCCGAGCATGTCGGCCCCGAAGCGCGCTTCATGCATCAGGGCATGACCTCGTCCGACGTGCTCGACACGTGCCTGGCCGTGCAGCTGGCGAAGGCGAGCGACATCCTGATCGCCGATCTCGACGCGCTGCTGGTGGTGCTCGAACGCCGTGCGCGCGAGCACAAGATGACGCCGACGATCGGCCGCAGCCACGGCATCCACGCCGAGCCGGTGACGTTCGGGCTGAAGCTGGCGCAGGCGCATGCCGAGTTCGCCCGCAACCGGGCACGGCTGGTGGCGGCGCGCGAGGACGTCGCGACCTGCGCGATCTCGGGCGCGGTGGGGACGTTCGCGAACATCGATCCGTTCGTGGAAGAGTATGTCGCGGGCAAGCTCGGCCTGTCGGTCGAACCCGTCTCGACGCAGGTGATCCCGCGCGATCGTCATGCGATGTTCTTTGCGACACTCGGCGTGATCGCCAGCTCGATCGAGCGGCTCGCGACTGAGGTTCGGCATTTGCAGCGGACCGAGGTGCTCGAGGCGGAAGAGTTCTTCTCGCCCGGCCAGAAGGGGTCGTCGGCGATGCCGCACAAGCGCAATCCGGTGCTGACCGAGAACCTGACCGGCCTTGCGCGGATGGTGCGCGGCTACGTCACGCCGGCGATGGAGAATGTCGCGTTGTGGCACGAGCGCGATATTTCGCATTCGTCGGTCGAGCGCTACATCGGCCCGGATGCGACGATCACGCTCGACTTCGCGCTCGCGCGGCTGACCGGCGTGATGGACAAGCTGGTCGTGTACCCCGAGCGAATGTTGAAGAACCTCAACAAAATGGGCGGCCTCGTCCATTCGCAGCGCGTGCTGCTGGCGCTGACGCAGGCGGGCGTAAGCCGCGAGGACGCGTATCGCCTGGTGCAGCGCAACGCGATGAAGGTGTGGGATTCGGACGGCGCGCTGTCGCTGCTCGAACTGCTCAAGGCTGATCCCGAAGTGACGCTGAGCGATGCCGAACTGGAGGACAAGTTCGACCTTGGCTATCACCTGAAGCACGTCGACACGATCTTCACCCGGGTGTTCGGCGCGGCCTGACTCCCCTCGTCATCCTGACGAAAGTCAGGATCCAGGGCAACGAAACGCCGTCCTGCTTGGCTCTGGATCCTGACTTTCGTCAGGATGACGGATGAAGCTGGACGGTAACCGATCCGCGCCAAAGTGCACGCAACGCAATTGCGATTACGTGTTACAAAATTGCGACATCGCGCAACTAAGCCCATATGCCGCTTGCCGGATATTGTTCCGGCATCGGAGACCTACCCATGCGCATGTTCGAAACCGTGACCAGCACCATGCTGGCAATCGCGGCTCAAGCGCTGGTGGTCGGGGTGGTCATCACCGCCTTCTGATCCATCGGCCCGCCCGCCCCCTTCCGAGGGGGCGCGGCTAGGCCGGGAGTTTCAAGACCCGCTAACGACTACCGTTTGCGCGGATAGCGCGCGGCGAATTCCTCGTCGGACATCACCAGATAGCGGATCATGTCGATCAACGCCCAGGGCGCGCTGATGACCAGGCCGACGACCGTGAGCGTGAGCACCAGCATGACGATCCCGGAGCCGGTCCGGCCGAGGTAGAAGCGGTGGATGCCGAGTGTGCCGATCACGAACGCCATCACCGCCGCGACATATTTGTTGCGGTCGTTGGTGGGGAGTGCCTCGGGCGGTACGGCGCGACGCGGACCTCGCGCGGTGGGCATCGGAAAGACGCTGAGCGCGCGGTCGTTGGCCGCCTCGAAATCGACCTCGATACCGATCGCGGGTTCACCGCGATGCGCCCAATCCTCGCGAGCGAACCGGTAACGCTGCCCGTCCTGCCCCGCGACGAGCCCTTCGCCCGTGCGGGGATCGACGCCTAAAACCTGTCCGCGCATATCATTCCTCAGTGTTCGTTTCGCATTCTGGCGGATGATGCGGATCAGGCAAGCTTGAACTCATGCTTTGCCAGATCAGGCGGCGAGCGCGGTTTGACGCCAATGTCTGTCGTCGTCGTTGTCAGCATCCGTCGATCGCGTTTTCCGCGAGCGGATCGCGCGCTTGTACGCTTTTGCAGCCGGGCGGCGAGTGAAGACGCTGATCCAGCCCATCATGAAGGTCCGAACGCGCAGGCTGGATACCGCAACGGCCAGCGCCATGAGAATGTCGACATAGGCCGAAACCTCGAACGTCGTGATCCAGATCGCGACATCGGGGGCGGCCAGAGTGAGCAGCCTGATGCCGTCGCCTTCGCCGACGAGCGTGACCATCGCGGCCGTCAGCATCAGCAGGAACATGACGGCGGCATCGCCCCGCGTGAGCCGCAGCAATCGTACCGCTGGTTTATCGATCAGCATGAGACGCATGGCCCGGCCGATCGGGGTTTGGGGGGCGGTGGCCATGACCAGCCAACATGCGACCGCGGTGAAAAGACATGCCAGCATTGCGCCCCCCTCGGTTCTATATGGTAGCCGGTTTATTCCCCCGCGAACACGCCCTTCAGCTTGGCGAAGAAGCCCTGGCTGGCCGGGCATTCGTCGCCCGTTTCCGTCTCGCGGAACATCTCGAGCAATTCCTTCTGGCGGTTGCTGAGACGCGTGGGGGTTTCGACGTCGATCTGGACGACGAGGTCGCCGTGACCGCGGCCTTGCAGAACGGGCATGCCGGCGCCGCGCTGGCGGAGTTGCTTGCCCGACTGGATACCGGCGGGGATCTTCACTTCGTGCGTGCGGCCGTCGAGGCCGGGGATCGACAGCGACCCGCCGAGCGACGCGACCGTGAAGCTGATCGGTGCGCGCGCGAACAACGTCGTGCCTTCGCGCTCGAACAGATTGTGCTTGGTCACGTGAAGGAAAATGTAGAGGTCGCCGGACGGAGCACCGCGGGCGCCTGCCTCGCCTTCGCCCGACATGCGGATCCGCGTGCCTTCGTCGACGCCCGGCGGGACGTTGATCGACAGCGTCTTGGTCTTCTCGACGCGACCTTCGCCGCGGCAATCCGGGCATGGGTCGGAGATGACTTCGCCCGCGCCGTTGCAGACCGGGCAGGCTCGCTCGACTACGAAGAAGCCTTGCTGCGCGCGCACCTTGCCGTGGCCACCGCAATGTTGGCAGGTTTTCGCGCGTGTGCCAGCCTTCGCGCCAGAGCCATCGCAGGTATCGCAAAGCGCGGAGACGTCGATCGTGATCTCGGTCGTCTTGCCGTGGAACGCTTCCTCCAGGCTGACTTCCATGTCGTAGCGCAGGTCCGCGCCACGCCGGGCCGCCGAGCGACCGCCGCCGCGCTGTGCGCCGCCCATGAATTCGCCGAAGACGCTTTCGAAGATGTCGCTGAAGCCGCCGAAGTCCTGCGCGCCGCTACCGTGACCGCCACCGCCGCCGTTCTGGAACGCGGCATGGCCGAAGCGATCATAGGCCGCACGCTTCTGCGGGTCCTTGAGGCATTCGTACGCCTCGCTGACCGCCTTGAACTGCGCTTCGGAATCCTTGCAGCCGGCGTTCTTGTCCGGGTGATACTTCATCGCGAGCTTGCGGTAGGACGACTTGATCGTCCCCGCATCCGCGGTCCGCTCGCATTCGAGCAGTTCGTAATAATCCGTCTGGGTACTCATAGCGGCCCTCTTAGCCCTCTCCCCTCCGGGGAGAGGGTTGGATGAGGGGCCATTCCACACGGCAGCGCGCGGAACTGCCCCTCACCCCGGCCCTCTCCCCGAGGGGGAGAGGGAGTTTCGGTTACGCCTTCGGGTTGTCGTCGACTTCCGAGAACTCGGCGTCGACGACGTCGTCGTCCTTCTTCGCCGCGTCACCGTCGGCCGACGGCGACGCGTCCGCCTGAGCCTGCTTCTCGTAGATCGCCTGGCCGAGCTTCATCGCGACCTGGGCGAGCGCGGTGCTCTTCTCGGTCATCGCGTCCGCATCGCCGCTCTCGACCGCAGCCTTGGTCGCGTCGATCGCGGCCTGGATCTCGGTCTTCAGCGACTCGTCGACCTTGTCGCCGTTATCCGCCAGCTGACGCTCGGTGGTGTGGACCAGCGACTCGGCGTTGTTCTTCGCCTCGGCACCTGCACGACGCTTCTTGTCTTCCTCGGCGAAGGTCTCGGCATCGCGGACCATCTGGTCGATGTCGTTGTCCGAAAGACCACCCGATGCCTGGATGCGGATCTGCTGCTCCTTGCCGGTGCCCTTGTCCTTTGCCGAAACGCTGACCAGGCCGTTGGCATCGATGTCGAACGTGACCTCGATCTGCGGCACGCCGCGCGGTGCGGGCGGGATGCCGACGAGGTCGAAATTGCCGAGCATCTTGTTGTCCGCGGCCATCTCGCGCTCGCCCTGGAACACGCGGATCGTCACCGCGCCCTGGTTGTCGTCGGCGGTCGAGTAGGTCTGAGACTTCTTGGTCGGGATCGTCGTGTTGCGATCGATCATCCGGGTGAACACGCCACCCAGCGTCTCGATGCCGAGCGACAGCGGCGTCACGTCGAGCAG
>Ga0265798_10011790_pt1 | contig 10621 bp, 9 predicted proteins | sample P3T30metagenome_FD_192430 | JGI IMG/M metagenome (GOLD analysis project Ga0265798, IMG submission 192430) | Plant litter microbial communities from East Loma Ridge, Irvine, California - P3 T30 | ecosystem: Environmental > Terrestrial > Plant litter > Unclassified | place: USA: California... | reverse complement strand
AATTATTGTGCTCATTCTGATGATTTTCCATCCTTTATTTGCGCTTACTGTGGCTAATTACAGTGATAACAACTAAAGAAGGGCTTGGTAGTAGATGGGATTAAAAAAAAGTTAAGAAAATATTAAATGAATCACCCATTTTACTTTTTAGAATGCGTAAAGCATTATTTATTTGCTTTTTTACAGTTTTATCAGAGATATTCAATTGTTCAGCAATTTCTTTATGCGTTTTATGCTGTTTTCTGCTCAGTTCAAATACTTCGCGCATTTTTGGGGGCAGGCTGTTTAGTCCCTCTTCAATCACACGTTTCAGATCCTGTTCCCGCATTCTGCTGTCAGGCATTTGCGAAGGCTGCTGAATAATATGCTCTACCTGTGCTAAATATTTAGCTTCTATCTTAAAATGTTTCAGGCGGTTTAAAATCCTGTTACGCGTAACTGCATAGAGGAAAGCTGCTAAATTGGGATAGGAGGGAAGGCTGTCAGATCTTGACCACAAGGAGGTGAACACTTCCTGGACCACATCTTTTGCTTCTTCTTCATCATTCAGCATGTGGTTGGCATGGCGAATAAGCAGCAGCCAGTAACGGTCGTAAATGATTTCGAAGGCCTCTTTATTTCCTGAATGGAAAGCATTTAAAAGATCGTCATCACTTTCAGGAGCGAATGCTGTCATATTCACAAATAAATGCTGTCATATTCAAAAGTAACAATAAATAGCGTTTCAAGCAATAAATCTAATATCCATAGTGAATTTTAAAACCTAAAAGACAGCATGCTACGCGAAATCACTATCAATTTGTAAACGTCTTTCAAACTTCAATAAATGAATAGTTTTAATCGGACAGCCGGATTTTGATAAGAATTTTTAAAATGGTAAAACGGGTTGCTTACCTTTCAAAGGTGATATTAAACGGTGCTTTTAGCTTAATAGTACCGTTTCTGTAAATTGGTTTAGAATTTAACCAGACAACAATTAACTTGTTTCAGAAGCTATCTATAATAGGATAAGATGGGAAATGTAAGGTGGATGATGCGGAAACTGCTCAGCACCATCCATTTTACAACTCCTATTATTTATTAAATGAATTTAGTTCCAAATCTGGATTTAACCTCAGCTACAAATTCTTTAACCCTTTGCTCTTCGTTTCTTGGGCAAATCATGAGCATATTGTTGTTTTCAACCACGATGTAATCATGCAGTCCTTGTAGGATAACCAGTTTATCTTTTGGAACATTAACCATACAATTCGATGAATCGAACATCAGAACCTGATCTGAAGGAATAACAGCATTACCCACATAATCTTTATCAGCCATTTCATAAATTGAGGCCCAGGTTCCTAAATCAGACCAGCCGAAATCAGACGGAAGCACATAAACATTTTCTGCTTTTTCCATAATTCCGAAATCTATTGAAATATTGGTACATTGGAAATAAGCGTTATTTATAAATTCTTTTTCACCAGCTTTATTCAATTCAGACCTGCCAATATTAAATATTTCATACATGTCTGGGAGGTGTTTCTCGAAAGCATTTAGTATGGCCTTAGCCGACCAGATAAAGATCCCGGCATTCCACAAGAAATCGCCGCTCTGCAAAAATGATTTTGCCAGTTCTAAATTTGGCTTTTCGGTAAAGGTTTTAACTTTATGCAGATCGGTATCAGTATTGAGAACATAATCAGTGTGCTGAATATATCCATAACCTGTATCCGGGCGATTTGGTTTAATACCCAATGTGATTAAACAATCATTTTTTGATGCAGCTTCTAGAGATTGCTCAATAGATGCTACAAATCCATCAATATTCGCAATGGTATGATCTGATGGGGCAACCACAATAGTTGCATTCGGGTTTAACTCGGCAATTTTTAAACTTCCATAAGCAACACAAGGGGCTGTATTTCTCATTAAAGGTTCAGCCAAAATCTGGTTATCTGATAACTGAGGTAATTGCTCTTTAATTAAATCTGCATAAATTTCGTTGGTAACGATAAATATATTTTCAGGAGGACAGATGTTTAGAAATCTTTCGTAAGTGCTTTGAATCAGGGTTTTTCCAACACCGAAAAAATCGATAAACTGTTTTGGATATTCTGTTCTACTTACTGGCCAAAAGCGACTTCCCACACCGCCAGCCATAATTAATGCATAATAATCTTTATTCATTTTTTATTTTAAAAATTACACTATTCCTTCGTTGAGGAGATCGTGTAAATGGATGATGCCAAAGTAAGTATTTTGTTCCAGAACTAGCAATTGTGTGATGTTATTTTGCTTAATTATAGCTAATGCATCAACCGCTAAAGCATCGAATTGTATGCTCTTTGGTGTTTTGCCCATTATATCTTCGGCTTTCAGGTTTGCAATGGAATTGTTATTTTCTAACATCCTCCTGATATCACCATCGGTAATAATGCCTAGTACGTTCTCATCGTTATCAACAACAACAACAGCACCCAAACGGTTTTTACTAATTTCTATTAACACATCTTTAACCGGAGCTGATGGATGTATGGAGGGTTTTTCGTTTGATAAGGCAAGATCCCTGGCTTTTAAATATAATTTTTTTCCCAGGGATCCTCCCGGATGATACTTTGCAAAATCTGATTCGTTAAAATCCCGGCATTCCAATAAACAGATCGCTAAAGCATCACCTAAGGCCAACTGAGCTGTTGTACTGGTAGTCGGCGCCAAATTATGCGGACAAGCTTCTTTTTCGAAAGAAGTATTCAAAACCAGATCGGCTTGCTCTGCTAAAAAAGAATTCAATTCTCCAACCATCCCGATCAAAAGATTGCCAGCTGTTTTTAACAAGGGGGTAAGCACTTTTATTTCTGGCGTATTTCCACTTTTAGACAGGCAAATTACAATATCATCAAGCTGGATCATCCCTAAGTCGCCATGAATTGCATCTGCAGCATGCATAAAAATAGCAGGTGTACCAGTTGAATTAAAAGTGGCCACCATTTTCTGAGCAATGATTGCACTTTTCCCTATACCTGTAACAATTACCCGCCCTTTACTATGTAAGATGCTTGATACGACCTTTTCAAAATCAGCGTTTATGTTCTTGGCAACATTTAATATAGCTGCCGCTTCAAGCTCTAATGTGCTTATAGCTGATTGGATTATTGATTTTTTACTTTTCAAAGAGAAAATAATTGTTTGTTAATACTTGAAATTCTTGTAAAATTATGTTATTTTGGATACAAAAATAGCATCGCATATTTTATTACACAAAATGGACGTGAAAAAGTCGTTATTTGATAACCTGCAAAATTTCTTTGGGTTTGATAATTTCAAGGGTGATCAGGAGTCGATCATTACCAATATTTTAGAGGGCAACAATACTTTTGTTATTATGCCTACAGGCGGAGGGAAGTCTATTTGCTATCAGTTACCCGCTTTAATGAGCGAGGGAACAGCAATTGTGATCTCTCCACTAATCGCATTGATGAAAAACCAGGTAGACCAGTTAAGGGCTTTCGGTGGAAATGACAGTATTGCTCACTTTCTTAATTCATCCTTAAACAAATCTGAAATTACTCAAGTTAAATCTGATCTTTTAAGTGGTCAGACTAAATTATTGTATGTTGCGCCAGAGTCTCTGGCGAAGCAAGACAATATTGAATTTTTAAATCTGATTAAAATTTCTTTCGTTGCTGTTGATGAAGCGCATTGTATCTCTGAATGGGGGCACGATTTCAGACCAGAATACCGTAAAATTAAACAGGTTATTGCCGGATTAGGAAATAACATTCCAATTATTGCACTAACTGCGACTGCTACTCCGAAGGTTCAACAGGATATTATGAAGAATCTTGGAATGATGGAGGCAACGTTGTTTAAATCATCATTTAACAGGCCGAACTTATTTTATGAAATCCGCCCTAAAAGAGACATTACCAAAGAGATTATTAAATACATCAAATCTAATCCGGGTAAATCGGGGATTATTTATTGCCTCAGCCGTAAAAAGGTGGAAGAGGTGGCCGAAGCTTTAAACCTCAACGGAATAAGTGCTTTGCCTTATCATGCTGGTTTAGATCCAAAAGTACGGGCTGAAACACAGGATAAATTTTTGATGGAAGATGCTGAGGTGATTGTGGCAACTATCGCTTTTGGTATGGGGATCGATAAACCTGATGTTCGCTTTGTAATTCACCACGATGTGCCTAAAAGTATGGAAGGCTATTACCAGGAGACTGGCCGGGCCGGACGTGATGGCGGCGAAGGCGTTTGCATTGCTTTTTACTCTCAAAAAGATGTAGATAAGCTGGCTAAGTTTATGAAAGATAAGCCTGTTTCGGAAAGAGAAATTGGTACACAGATATTAAAAGAAGTGATTGATTATGCAGAATCTGGCGTTTGCCGCCGTAAGCAGATCCTTCATTATTTTGGCGAAAACTTTAACGAAACAGGCTGTAACTGCATGTGTGATAACTGCAAAAAGCCTAAAAAGCAATTTGATGCTGAAAGCCAGTTATCTACCGTATTAAAGTTTATTGAGAAATCGGGAGAGAAATTCGACGATGCACACTTGCTAAATGTTTTCTTAGGCTTAGAAACGGCTCAAACTATTGCATATGAGCATAGTAAGGTTCCAGAATTTGGAATTGGTAAAGAAGAAGGTGAGTTGATGTGGAAATCAATTATCCGCCAGGCTGTTTTAAACAATTACCTGTTTAAGGATATTGATAATTATGGTTTATTAAAGTTAACAAAGCAAGGGAGAGATTTTATTGTTAATCCTTATAGCCTTAAATTCATACTAAATGAACCAATAGAGAACGGCGCCGACGATGATGAGGATGAGGTAAAACATGGCACCGGAGCTTTAGATACCCATCTTTTATCCTTACTTAAAGAGCTGCGTAAAAAAATTGCGAAGCAAAAAAGTGTTCCGCCATTTGTCGTTTTTCAGGATCCATCTTTAGAGGAAATGTGTACACATTACCCGATTACGATGGAAGAACTTCGCCAGATTTCTGGTGTAGGTTCAGGTAAAGCGATGAAATTCGGGACGCCATTTATCGAATTGATCAAAAAATATGTCGAGGATAATGATATCGAACGTCCTATTGATCTGATTATTAAAACTCAGGCCAATAAATCGCAAATGAAAGTTTCGATCATTCAGAATATCGACAGACAGATCGGTTTGGAAGACATTGCTGATTCTAAAGGCATTACTTACGAAGAAATCCTGAAAGAAGTAGAATCGATTGTAAACTCTGGCACTAAACTTAACCTTAACTATTTCATTGATGAGGTAATTGATGATGATAGACAGGATGAGGTTTTTGATTATTTCAGGGCAGCCGAAAGCGATTCTATAGATGAAGCACTTAATGAATTGGGCGAAACCGATTATACCCGAGAAGAAATTCAATTGATGCGGATTAAATTCATGTCAGAATTAGGAAACTAAAAATAGATGTGAGATACTGGATTTGAGACAAACTCATCTCTCATATCTTATGTCTCACATCTCACATCTCAACTATGTTAAACTATTTAGATAAATTAAAAAATACAGATTCACGGAATTTCTTTTTAATGGCGGGTCCATGTGCTATTGAAGGCGAGGATATTGCCATGAGAATTGCCGAAAAGATTATTACAATTACCGATAAACTGCAGATCCCATATATTTTTAAGGGTTCGTACCGCAAGGCGAACAGAAGTAAAGGAAGTTCTTTTACAGGTATTGGCGATGAAAAAGCTTTGCGCATTTTAGAAAGAATCGGTAGAGAATTTGGTGTTCCAACTGTTACCGATATCCATGAAAGTGCTGAGGCGGCTATGGCTGCTGCTTATGTAGATGTGCTGCAGATCCCCGCGTTTTTATGCCGCCAAACCGATTTATTAATCGCTGCTGCAGAAACCGGAAAGGTAGTTAATGTTAAAAAGGGCCAATTCCTTTCTGCAGGTTCAATGAAATTTGCTGTAGAAAAAGTAAAAGAAGCTGGGAACAATAAAGTAATCTTAACTGATAGAGGTAATACTTTTGGTTATCAGGACCTGATAGTTGATTATCGTGGATTACCAGAGATGCAAAGTTTTGGCGTTCCTGTAGTAATGGATTGTACACACTCGTTACAGCAACCCAATCAAAGTAGTGGTGTAACCGGAGGTAAACCAGAGTTGATCTCAACTATTGCCAAAGCGGCAATTGCAGTTGGTGCAGATGGTTTATTTATCGAAACACATCCTGATCCTGCAAATGCAAAATCAGATGGAGCAAATATGCTTCATTTAGACCTGTTGGAAGAAACTTTAACTAAACTGATTAGAATCAGACAAGCCATACTATAAATATGAATGGTCCGAAAGTATTTCTTACTGCTGAATGGCGCAAACTAGCTTTGGCACAGTATGCTGTAGATAAAGAAATACTTTCGAAATATTTACCTCCGCATACTATATTGGATGATTGGCAGGGCAAATATTACGTGAGTTTAGTAGGATTTATGTTTGTGGATGTAAAATTGCGTGGTTTTAATATCCCTTTTCATACTAATTTTGAAGAAGTTAACCTAAGGTTCTACGTCAAATTTAAAGAGGGCGGTATTTGGAAACGAGGTGTTGTATTTATTAAAGAATTTGTACCAAAGCCTGCTATCACTTTTGTAGCCAATACCCTTTATAAAGAAAACTATCAGACATTCCCCATGAAACACCTTTGGGTTGAACAGAAAAATCAACTGGAAGTAACGTATTCCTGGAAAAACAGAAATTGGAATAGTTTTGCGGTTACTGCTACATCAAAAGCTGAAGATATTTTGGCTGACAGCGAAGAAGAATTTATTACGGAACATTATTGGGGGTATACCAAAATCGGAGTAAACAAAACCTCTGAATATGGTGTTGAACATCCGCGCTGGCAAGCATATCCCATCAAGGATTATAAAATTAATGTGGATTTTGGAATTAATTATGGTGATGATTTCGCTTTCTTACATAATGCCACTCCAGATTCTGTAACTCTTGCTGAAGGATCAGAAATCAGAGTTTTAAAAGGGAAAAAGTTTTAATCTGATTACCTAATAATGGTTGGTGTGTTACGTTATATTTTATGATAATTTCCGCGCAGATAACAGATAAAGTATTGGCTTAAAACAAGAGAAGTCAAGTTTTTAAAACTTGACTTCTCCAGATACCTCAGACAAAAAATGCGTCCCATTGTAATCGGGACGCATTTTTTATAAAGATTCTTCGCTTTCGCTCAGAATGACAATCTGAAGATTATTTAGCAACTGCTTTACCTGAATAAGTTGCCGCTAATTTTAATGCATTATAAGTATTTACAACTCCACCGCTGATACAAAGATCTGAAAAAGGAACAGAAACTTTTTCTGCATCCGGCCCTTCGCCTTTGGCATATTCTACGTTATGGTTCACTTTAGTAACAGATTTAACGATAATTTCTTTTACTTGCGCTGCCGTTAATTTTGGATAATAAGAACGGATTAATCCGGCTAAACCAGCCACAACAGGAGAGGCCATACTCGTTCCATCTAAGCTTTTGTATTTCGAACCCGGTACGGTAGAGTAAATTTGAACACCAGGAGCAAAAACATCAACCTGTGTTTTACCAAAGTTAGAGAAACTGGCTTTTAGTGTTTCATCGTCTTGAGGACCTGAAGCACCAACGGTAATCCATGAAGCAATGGTTTTTTCATCTAAATCTTTATGGTTAGGGAAATTATTTTCAACATCGATATTTTTGTTTTCGTTACCTGCAGCCTGAACAATCAGTACATCTTTAGATGCTGCATATTTCATCGCTTCATTAACAATAGCTTTATCCCAGCTATAAGCTTTACCAAAACTCATGTTAATTACTTTTGCGCCATTATCAACCGCGTAACGGATTGCATTTGCCACATCTTTATCTCTTTCATCACCATTTGGCGTACAACGAACCCCCATAATGGCAACATTATCTGCTACACCTAAAATACCAAGTTTGTTGGTTCTGTCAGCTGCAATAATACCAGCTACGTGCGTGCCGTGCATAGCGTCAGGACCTGCAACATCGTTATTGCCATAAAATTTTTCCTTAGAGTTGTTAGGATCATCGCCAACTATGGAGCGTGGATCATAATCAATATTTAAGTTGTATTTGGCCTGGCGTGTATAATAATCGAATCCCTCTACAATCTGATCTTCGTAAAAATCTTTAAAACTACCTTTTTCTAATTGTTGAGTTAGTACGTTTTGGATTCTGCCTTCAACCTCAGTAGCAGGTTTAAAGTTTTTAAAATCTTCTGCGGTTGGATTTTCTTTACCGATTTTCTTTACTACTGCATCTAAAGCATTTTTAAAACCAGTAATACCTGCCAGATTTCCCTTAGCTTCCGCTAATTGTTTTTCTAAATCGGCTCTTTCTGCTTTAAAAACCTCGAAATCTTTTTTATCTTTTTCTGCTACATTCGCATCTGTGGTATTGGCAAAACGTACCTGGTCGCGACGAACTAAACGGGTTAATTCTAAAGTTTCGAAGTTTACAGATTCTTTAGGGCCACCAATAAAATTCCAGCCATTAATATCGTCGATATAACCATTTTTGTCATCATCCTTGCCATTGCCAGCTATCTCTTTGGTATTTACCCACATAATCCGTTTTAAATCCTCGTGTGTAGCTTCTACACCGCCATCATTTACGGCTACAATTACTTTAACAGATTTTTTACCTTTTAAAAGTTCTTTATATGCTTTTTCGGTGCTGATTCCGAAAGTGCTATCACTTTTAAGATCAAGGTTTTGCCAATTGGCTTTTTGCGCATTGGCCAATGTTGGTACTGCACTTACGAACGCAATGCTTAACAGCGCGCTAAAAATTCTACTCTTATTCATTTATGTATTTTTGTATTAAACGGCGAAAGTTAATTTTAATTTTTTTATTGAAAGAAATTCTATTGAAATTTATGCTGTTAGCATGTTTTATCACTGACTTTTAGGTAGTTTTCAATATAAAAGTCGTCACCTCCACGGGGCAACGCATCCTGGAGAGATCTATCTAAACAGATTTCTTCAGTCCATTGCACCCGCTCGAAATGACGACCGATCTATAAAAAATTACTTACTCTATTTTAAGCCAGCTGCAATCTTCTTAGCCATTTCATCATGTGATTCAATTACTTTTAAAGTATTCGCAGCCCATTCTTTAATGCTTTGGTCACGGTTTTCAATTCCCTGTTTAAATAATGCCACTGTTTTTTCATGATCGGTAACCATCATAGCCATATAATGTTTATCAAATGCTGTACCGGTCATTTTTTTCATTCCATCCAAATGGATCTGCTCATCGGCAGGCAAAGCTTCAGGAGTAATCACTTTTTTGTTTACTGCCAAAGCTTTTAATTCTGCATTCGCTTTGGTATGGTCGGCAAGCATTTTAGCCGCGAAATCTTTTACTTCGGTACTTTTCGCATTTTTTGCTGCAATCTTCGCCGCTTCAACTTCCATAATACCACCTACAGCTGCTTTTCTTAAAAAGGTAGCGCCTGCCTCATCAATGCCAGATTCAGTACTTTCGGAACCAGCAACGTGGTTACCATTTACCATGGTAGTATCGCCAGAAACGCTGTCTTTTGTAGTAGCCGATTTTTTATCTGCAGTTTGACAAGCCTGAAAGGAAAGTGCCAAGGCAAAAGCTGTTGACAATAAAAATATCTTTTTCATGTTTTCTCTATATTTAATAGATTAGAAACAAGAGCACTAGAAAAAGGTTTTTGCTGCTCAGCGTTATTGTGCCACTTCGTATGGATTTTTAATAACAATAGCCATTAAACTCTCCGGGTTTTCCACTGGTTCAAAACCAAATTGTTTGTACAATCCATGTGCATCCAAAGTGCCTAAGCGATATGACCTTAATCCCTGTAAATCGGGATGAAAAATCATAAATGACATCAGTTTTTTCGATAAACCCAAGCCGCGGTAGTTTTCTTTAACATAAACATCACAAAGCCATGCAAAAGTAGCCTTATCGGTTATCCATCGCGCAAAACCTACCTGTTCCTGGTCTTTATAAATCCCAAAACATAGCGAATTTTCTATAGAACGTTTTACCGTATCCAGCGGAATGCCCTTTGCCCAATACGACTCTACACTTAAATAATGATGTATGGCTTCGGGATTTAAAAGTTCCTTTTTATCTGAAAATATAAAACCGTTTTCGCTGATTTCCATTTTGATTAATGATTGAGTTTTGAATGATTAAAGGAGTGAATTTTCAAAATCCACTTAAAGAATTAGCTAAATTTTTCTAAGCCTCTTCCGCAGTTAACCGATTAACCAGTTCAGATATAAAGCTTTCTAATTACGCATATTAATAAACTGCAATGGCTGATCAAAATCTTCATTTCTACAAAGGCTGATCACGGCCTGCAAGTCATCAATTTTCTTTGCAGTAACCCGAACCTGATCATCCATAATAGATGGTTGAACTTTTAAGCCGCTGGCTTTGATCTTCGCCACCACTTTTTTCGCAGCTTCTTTATCCAATCCTTCTTTTATGCTGATTTCTTTTCTGATCATGTTGCCTGAGGCCTGATGCTCGTCGCCAAAGTCTAAACTTTTCGGATCTAAATTCTGTTTCATCATCCGT
>Ga0265798_10011789_pt1 | contig 10621 bp, 7 predicted proteins | sample P3T30metagenome_FD_192430 | JGI IMG/M metagenome (GOLD analysis project Ga0265798, IMG submission 192430) | Plant litter microbial communities from East Loma Ridge, Irvine, California - P3 T30 | ecosystem: Environmental > Terrestrial > Plant litter > Unclassified | place: USA: California... | reverse complement strand
TAAGGTGTTGCAAAATCATAAGCTTTCATTGGTCCTTCAGAATAAATACCGCCTGAAGCAACAGCTAAATAGACTTTTTTACCTTGAATTAGCCCTTGAGGCCCATTTTCGCCGTATTTAAAAGTAACACCTGCTCTCGCGATATGATCTATCCATGCTTTGAGCGTAGATGGAATACCAAAGTTATAAAATGGAACATCAATGACGATAATGTCGGCATTTTGAAGTTCTTCTATGGCTTCGTCAGAATGACGAATCGCTTCAACATTATCAGCATTTCTGTTTTCTGCAGGTGTAAAAAAAGCTGCAAGATGTGCTTCTTCAAGGTGTGGGAATAGCTTCTTAGCGAGATTGTGTTCATTTATAGTAGTTCCCGGATATGTTTCCTGAATTTTTTCGATAATGGCTTGACCTAATTTTATGCTCATTGATGCCGCTCCGCGAGGGCTTGAAATGATATGAAGAATCTTTTTCATGTTTCTAAATTTTGTGAAGCAAATTTAGAGATAGCCCCCCGACAAATCTTATCACTATCCCAAAGGCTAGTGCTATCCTTTGGGATAGTGATCGGAAGGCGAATACATAAAAAGCCTGGGTACTACACCCAGGCTCATCTTAAAAAAATCGTTTTTTTAATACAGAAATGCCCCGCACTATGGGTACCCCTTTGAAAGAGCGGAATTCTACTGAGTCTATTTTGGCAACGTAAATCTAAAATCGCAATTCTTAAATTACTTATCTTATGACACTACCTTCTTGAAACTCATCAGCCGGCGATACGAAAGCAAGTTTTCCTTCTGAATTTTCAGCCATTAAAATCATACCCTGAGATAAAATTCCTTTGATTTCGCGTGGGGCAAGATTCACTAGCATACTTACCTGTTTACCAACAATGTCCTCTGGTTTATAATATTCAGCGATACCAGATACAACTGTGCGTTCGTCTAAGCCGGTATTTACAGTAAGTTTTAGCAATTTCTTGGTTTTTTCAACTTTTTCTGCTGCAATTATAGTTGCTACACGAATATCCATGGCTGAAAAATCATCGAAATTGATGTTTTCTTTTGCCGCAACGGGAGCAGTATTCGTTGCGTTAGACGCCTTGCTTTGATTTAATTTTTCGATCTGGAAATCAATTGCGGCATCTTCAATTTTTTCGAATAACAAAACACCTTCGCCAATGTCATGACCACGTTTAATCAATGTGATGGAACCAGCATCTTCCCAACCCTGCTTACCGTTTTTCAGCATTTTCATCAGCTTATCTGCTGTAAAAGGTAAAAATGGCTCTATTAAAATCTGAAGATTTGCACAGATTTGTAGAGAGATATGCAAAATGGTACGAACACGGTCTTCATCGGTTTTAATCAGTTTCCATGGCTCTGTTTCGGCTAAATATTTATTCCCCAGACGGGCAACATTCATTACCTCCGAAAGGGCCTCTCTAAAACGATAATGCTCAATTGAAGCCGAAATTTTTGCCGGATAACCTGCCAGGTCATCAATCACATTTTGATCTTGTTCTGTAACCGCCATTAAAGTTGGCACAGTGCCATTGAAGTACTTGTGTGTAAGTACAATAACCCGGTTTACAAAATTGCCTAAAATAGCAACCAGCTCATTGTTATTCCTTGCCTGAAAATCTTTCCAGGTGAAATCATTATCTTTTGTTTCCGGCGCCGTCGCTGTTAATACATACCGTAAAACATCCTGTTTACCTTCAAATTCCCTGAGGTATTCGTTTAACCAGACAGCCCAGTTTTTGGAGGTTGAAATTTTTTGTCCCTCGAGGTTTAAAAATTCATTTGCTGGCACATTATCAGCAAGTATATACCCGCCGTGAGCCATTAACATCGCAGGGAAAATAATGCAGTGGAAAACGATGTTATCTTTACCGATAAAGTGCACCAGTTTGGTGTCTTCATCTTTCCAGTATTCCTCCCAGCCACATTTATCAGATTCGTAGTTGCTGATGTAATATTCTTCTGCTTTTGGATTCCAGACATCAAGCTTTGCATAGTTGCAAAGCTCTTTAGTGGCCGAAATGTAGCCAATAGGCGCATCAAACCAAACATATAAAACTTTGCCTTCTGCGTCGCGAAGCGGAACGCGGATACCCCAGTCTAAATCGCGGGTCATTGCACGTGGATGCAAACCGGCGTTTAACCAGCTTTGGCATTGGCCGTAAACATTCGGACGCCATTCTTTATGAGTTTCGATATAAGCCCTTAATCTATCCTCATATTTATCTAAAGGTAAGAACCAGTTTTTGGTTTCCTTTAAAATTGGCTTATCGCCAGATAAGGTCGATTTTGGATTAATTAAATCTGTTGCATTAAGTGTTGAACCACAATTTTCACACTGGTCGCCATATGCGTTTTCATTGCCGCAATTGGGGCAGGTACCGGTAATGTACCTATCGGCTAAAAACTGTTCTGCTTTCTGATCGTAATATTGTTCGGTAATTTCTTCGGTAAAAACGCCCTTATCATAAAGGGTTTCAAAGAAATCGGCTGCAGTTTGGTGGTGGGTTAAAGAAGATGTACGGTGGTAAATATCGAATGAGACACCAAATTCTTTAAAGGAATCGCCAATAATTTTATGGTATTTATCCACAACTTCTTGCGGGGTGATGCCTTCTCTTTTAGCCTTTAACGTAATTGGAACACCATTTTCATCAGAGCCGCAAACAAACTTTACATCGCGTTTATTCGAACGAAGGTATCTGGCGTAGATATCTGCTGGAATGTAAACACCCGCTAAATGTCCGATATGTACGGGACCATTTGTGTAAGGCAGTGCCGCTGTGACTGTATATCTTTTTATTTTATTATTATCCAAAACATTTCATTTAATTTGACAAAGATATTGTTTACCCATGATTATACAGCCCCCATATTTAAAAAAAGGAGATAAAATCGCGATTGTTTGTCCTGCGAAAAAGCTTCCAAAGCCCATTGATTATGCCGTTTCAGTTTTAGAAAGTTGGGGTCTGGAAGTTATTTTCGGCAAAAGTGTATTTGCAGAAGAGAACCAGTTCGCCGGATCTGATGCGCTGAGAACTTCAGACTTACAAACTTTCCTTGACGATCCACAGATAAAAGCAATAATCGCCGGTCGTGGTGGTTATGGTACGGTTAGAATTATAGATGAACTGGATTTCGAAAATTTCAGGCAAAATCCAAAATGGTTTGTAGGTTTCAGCGACATAACCGTTTTACTGGCCCACCTATTTACCCAACAAAATGTGCAGTCGATGCATGCACAAATGCCATACACTTTCGAAGATTCGACATCAGACGCTTTACTTTCGTTAAAAAAAGCGTTATTTGGTGAGCAACAATCCTATTCGTACGAAAGCATTTTTAAAAACAGAACGGGTAATTGCAGCGGAACATTAGTTGGGGGAAATTTAACATTACTTTGCATGCTTCAGGGTTCTCCGTCTGAAGTAGATTTTAACGATAAAATCTTATTTTTGGAAGACGTTGGTGAGCATGAATATTCAATTGACAGAATGATTAGAATGCTTAAAAGAGCAGGAAAACTGGCAAAACTTAAAGGATTAATTATTGGTGCCTTTAACGAAATCGAGACAGAACGGATTCCTTTCGGGCAAACCGCAGATGAGGTAATCTGGGAACTTGTAAAAGAATACGATTATCCGGTTTGCTTTAACTTCCCGACAGGACACATTGAAAATAACCTGACGATGGTTGTTGGGGCAGAGGTTGAGTTAAAAGTTGAAAACAATAAAGTAGAATTTAAATATTTATAAAATGGCGATATTAGACAATTTAGGGAAATACCGAAACACGGGCTTACTGTTATTAAGGTTGGGGATTGGCACCATGTTTATCATCCATGGTTTCCCAAAACTGGCAGGCGGGCCTGCCGGATGGACAGAACTAGGCGGAAGCATGAAAGTGATCGGCGTTGATTTCCTTCCCGTTTTCTGGGGTTTTATGGCCGCAATAAGCGAAACATTCGGCGGATTTTTACTAATTGTGGGTTTATTTTTCAGGCCTGCCTTGATATTACTAATTTCTACCATGATTATTGCAGCCCTGGTTCACTTTGCTAAAGGCGATGGCTTACAGGGTGCGAGCCATGCCATTGAATTAGGCATTGTATTTTTTGGACTGATATTTATAGGCCCGGGAAAATATAGTGTGGATAAGAAGTAAAAATCATTTCCTTTATAAACAAAAAGGGGATGCCTTTTTTTGCACTGCCCCCAAAAAGTTAGACACTTATTGGGGGCATTTTTATGAGAAAAAAACATGGGGCTGAATTTAGGCTTAAACTGGTCAGGGAACATCTAAGTGGGAGTTGGATTACAGGGCTATCGAAAAAGCACGAAGTGCCAAAGACGCTTTTGTCAAAATGGATCAGCCACTACAAACTGCTTGGGGCTCCGGGCCTATTGCCCAAGCCCAATGCACATTATTCCACAGAATTTAAGCTAGCTGCGATTCAAAGCTATCGCAATAATGAATTATCTTTGAGGGACTGCTGTTTACGTTATAACATTCCCAGTGACAGCACGCTGCTCAACTGGTTGGTGAAGTATGAGAGGCCGGGCGTTATTGGCCTGGGTGAACAGCGGGGAAGGCCACAGCTTATGAAAGACAAACCATCACCGAAAAAGAAGAGCGATTCCCTTACCAGGCTCGAAGAACTGGAGAAGGAGAACCTGTACCTAAAAGCGGAGAACGAACTGCTAAAAAAGCTCCATGCCTTAGCCCAACCGAAAGAAGCGCAAAAGAGAAAGCGTTAGCCATTGAGGAGCTAAGGCACAGATATCCACTTGATCTATTGTTGGATATCTTGAAAATGGCCAGAAGCAGCTACTACTATCATTTAAAAACCAGATCCGTACTGTGCAAGCATGATGCTTCACAGGATCAGATAAAAGACATATATCACCGGCACAAGGGAAGGTACGGATATAGAAGGATAGCCTTGGAGATGAAGAACAATGGCTTTAGCATCAACCATAAAACCGTTTCTAAACTGATCGGTTCCATGGGCCTGAAATCACTGATCAGGAGAAAGCGGTATAAGTCCTACCTTGGCGAAGTGGGCAGGATTGCACCCAACCTGCTTAAGCGAAATTTTCTGGCAGAAAGGCCTGACCAGAAACGGGCAACAGATATTACTGAATTCAAGGTCGGGGACAAAAAGCTTTACCTCTCGCCAATAATCGAACTCTTCAATGGTGAGATAATAAGCTATACTTTGTCCGAGTCCCCTAATTTCAAACAGGTATCGGATATGTTGGGCGGTGCATTCGTTAAGGTTGGGAAGCAAAAAAATCTGATACTGCATTCGGATCAGGGATGGCAGTACCAGATGAAGGAATATCAGCGGATACTCAAGAAAAAGGGCATAGCGCAGAGCATGTCCAGAAAAGGCAATTGCCTGGATAATGCAATCATCGAGAACTTCTTCGGTATCTTAAAGTCCGAACTGTTCTATCTGAAGAAGTATAGCGAAATTGATGAATTGAAAAAGGATATAAAAGAATATATCCACTATTATAATAACGACAGGATCAAAATCAATCTAAAAGGAATGAGCCCGATAAAATACCGGGCTCATCACTGTAATTAATTTTTAACTTTGTCCAACTTTTGGGGGTCAGTCTATTTTAGACACCCCCTTTTTTTGTAAATATGATTCTGTTAATTCTGAACAACGAGTTTATTATTTTGTATTTCTGTTGATGAAATTGGCCAAATATATCCTGCTGTATTAAAAGGAATAGCCGGAGCAGTGCCCTGAGATCCGCTTTTCGCAGCGAAACCTAAACCTAAACGCATAACATCAGGAGCCCTTAATCCTTCTCCCAAAAATTCAATCCTTCTTTCGGTTAAAATTGTATTTTTCAAGTTGGCTGGCAACAAATCGGCAGCCGGAAACACGTATCCAGGGTTTGACCGTTGTCTAACTGCTGTAAGGAGGGCAATTGACCTCGTTGGGTCACTTACAACTGTCGCTTCCGCAAGATTCAATAGCACTTCGGCATATCTGATTACAGGAACGTAATCTGTGTATGGTGATGGTTTTTTAAATTTAGTTAAGTAAGTATTTGCACCTGACACCGCTGTTAATGCTTTTCTAGCATCGGTAGAACTTGCAGCAAATGCCGCGTTAGCAAAAATGCCTGTTGGATTTAAGAAGAATTCTTCACTACCACCTGCGCCGTTGGTAGCCACATTGTAGTAGTACGCCAGCTGATTCTGGGTTCCGGGCGCATCTAAATCTGCCATTGGAAAAGTTAACGCAACTTCAGTAGCAGAGGCATTGCCAACATAAGCACCACCAAAAACTGTAGCAAGATTGCTTTCCAGCTTTAAAGGGGAGCCAGTGGTCGCAGTAAACGGCGCTGTTGCAGATACGATCTTATTTGCTTCTGTTACTACCGACGTCAAATTACCCATGGAAAGATAAACTCTGGTTTTAAGGGCTATTGCTGTATTTCTTGAAGCCCTGGTAGCAGCAATTGTTAACGCTAAATCAGGTTCTGCTTCGTTCAAATCCTTTAAAATCTGTGTATAAACTTCAGCAACTGTACTTCTTTTTAAATCATTACCGCTTAAATCCTTCTCCCCTTTCAAGCGAAGCGGAACACCTAAGCTTGCGCCATTATCTGTAACATAAGGTTTGGCATAGAATTGTAGCAGGCTATAGTAAGATAACGCCCTCAAAAACTTAGCTTCTGCGATGTATTGTTTTGAAATTGCTGGTGTAAGTATTGAAGCATTAGCCGTAACCCCTTCGATTACTAAATTTGCGCGGTTAATGGCGGCATAAACTGCGCCCCATAAATTTACTACTTCGTTAGTTCCTGATGTAACATTGAAACGCCAGGTATCTAAACCTGTTACACCATTAGGTTTGTTTACAATAAAATCTTCTCCACGAATGTCATTGTATACCAAATATCGGCCACCATAAAACTGGCCGTTTTTTACACCTGCATAAATACCATTTACCTGTGATAAAATTCTATCAGGATTAGAAAAAGCCTCTTCAATTGGCAAAGAAGTATCTGGTGCTGTATTTAGGAAATCCTTTTTACATGATGACGCTAAAAACAAAGGCGCCGCAATGCAAAGATATTTTAGTTTATTATTTATTTTAATTTTCATAATCTCTTTATTTAAAATCCAACATTTAGTCCAAAAGTGAACGTTCTTCCCGATGGAACTGAGTTTCTATCTACACCCGGCGCCAGGTTACCGCTATTTCCTGTTGTAGTAGAATTTCCATTAACAGAAACTTCAGGATCAGGCCCTGGATAGTTAGATATAATCCAAAGGTTGCTCGACTGCGCATAAATCCTCACACTTCCAATACCGAGTTTACTTAGAGTTGTTTTTGGCAATGTATAACCTAAAGCCAGGTTACGAACTTTTAAGAAGTTTCCCGAAAATACATTTTGAGATTGTGCAAAGGCAGAACCATTTGATGTATTGTCGCCATACACCAGGCGAGGTACGTCGGTAACCTGGTTTGGTGTTGTCCATCTGTTTAAAACTCCCGCCTCGTTATTCCAGAAACGTTGGTCCCTTAAACCTGCTAATGAACCGTAATAGATTTTATTACCGCCTGAGAAAGTTAAGCCTAGTGTTAGATCAAAAGCTTTATAACGGAAATTATTGTCTAAACCACCGAACCATTTTGGAATTGATTGACCAGTAATTGTGGCATCTAATGCAGCATCAATTGCGGGTGCATTTTGACCGGCATTAGCACCGTCTAAATATTGATAACGGGCTGCCGCAGCACGGGCGAAACTAAATCTTAATTTCTGGCCAAGTCTGTTTATGAATATTCTTTCACCTGTGGCCGGATCAACACCAGCTGTTGGCACAGTGTATATCGAACCGATTGGATAACCTACCCTGGTAATATTTGCCGTTTCAAGTCCGGTCGCACCAAAAACATCAGCATTGTTATTGCCTAAAGCAGTTACCTCATTTTTAAGTGTACTGAAAGTTAAGCTTGTTGACCAGCTGAAATCATCGTTGTTAATATTTTTAGAATTAATGGTAAACTCAAAGCCCTTGTTGTACATTTTGCCAACATTAGTTGTAATTGTATTGCCCGGAATACCTTTTGATGGTGCCTGGGGAGCGTTTTGAACCAGGTTATCAATATTATTATGATAATAATCAACATCAAGGGAGAATCTGCCGCCTAGAAATTCCAGGTTCACGCCCACGTCAGCTTTTTTACTGGTTTCCCATTTTAAATTCGGGTTACCTGCTTGCGAGAAAGATAATGCCGGAGAATCACCGTAAAGACCAGGGTTATATAAAAATAAGGCCGGATAGTTACCAATATTGATGTTACCAACTTCGCCATAGCTACCATGGAATTTGATTCGCGTTAAAATCTCGCTTAGTCTAGAGCCTTTATAGAAATTTTCTTCTGAAAGCGCCCATCCTGCCGAAGCACCACCAAAGTTTCCGTATTTGTTTCCTGCAGATAAGCCTGAATAACCATCCCGTCTGAACGAACCTGTTAAATAATATTTCTTTTTGTAATCATAATTTATACTTCCGAAATATGAACGGAAAGCATTATCGCCTTGTACCAATCCTGCCGGTGTAATTGCGCCAAAAGAGCCTTGGAACACTTCAATAAATGGATCAATTACGCCTTGCCTGGTTGCGCCATAGCCCAAAGATTCTGTGTACTGATCTTCCGCACCAATAAATGCGCCTATTGAATGGTCGCCAAATACACCGTTGTAATTTAACGTATTGGACCAATTCCAGCGGGCATTTTTCACAAAATTACTAGTAGCACCTCCTTTATAAGCAAAGCCATCCCCCTGTAATCGGTTTACAAATGAATTGTTATCGATTTTAAGGTTATCCAAACCGTATGTTGTTTTGAATGTCAAGCCCTTCAAAATTTGAATTGACGCATAAGCATTTGCGATAATCCGGTCACTTTCGGAAGTATTTCTATCTTCATTTATTAATACGGCGGAATTCGGATAATTGGATGCGATTGTGTTTGCGCCCAAGCCAATGGCACCAGAAGCATTCATATTGTAAGAACCATCCTCATTATATGGAGAAACATTCGGTGGAAGTACAATAGCCAATCGACCTAAACCAACTGTAGAGAATGCCTGACCAGGTAATGAACCCGTGTTAGGCGCCCTGTTTAAAGTGTTACTATAGGAGAAGTTTGTTCCGATTGTAACGTTCTGGAATAGTTTATGGTCCAGATTGACACGACCATTTTTCCTTTCAAATGAGTTTCCAATAATAAAACCTTCCTGTTTGCCATATCCTACTGAAACGTAATAAGATGTTTTTTCATTTGCTCCGGAAAAATTCAGCGCGTGATTTTGAGAGGTTGCAGTTCTATAAGCATAGTCATACCAATTAGTTTCTACCTGAGAACCATCTGACCTGGTTTGCAAAAAGAAAGCAGGCGCTTGACCGATATTCGTTCTCGCCTCATTTTTAATTAAAACATATTCAGCGGCATTTAAAAGTGGCGTAAGGTTTTGCGCTTTTGTAGTACCAACCCAACCTTCATAATTAATTTTAGTTACACCTTGCTTTCCTTTTTTTGTTGTAATAACCACAACGCCGTTAGCAGCTCTTGAACCATAAATTGCGGAAGATGCTGCATCCTTTAAGATATCGATTGATTCGATATCTGCCGGATTGATATCACCTAATGCGTTGCCCGCTGCGCTATTGGATGATTGATCCCCTGTAAATACAGGGATACCGTCAACAATAATTAGTGGATAAGAGCTTAATGAAATAGAATTGAAACCACGTACACGGAAAACAGGAGGATTATTTAATACACCATTTGGTTGGATGATGTTTACTCCCGCAGCCTTTCCTGCTAGTGCCTGCTCAAAACTCTGAATTGGTTGGTTCTTAAGTTTCTCGCCGCTAACACTGGCAATAGATCCGGTAACATCTCTTTTCGATTGAGTTGTGTAACCTGTTACAACAACATCTGTTAATGTTTTAGCATCGGTCGCCAAAGCAACATTAATTACATTTGACGTGCCGATAGATCTACTTTGAGGTAAAAATCCTATTGAAGAGAATTCAAGTGTGCCTGTTCTTTCAACTGTTCTAATGGAGTATTTACCATCTGCTGACGTGGATACGCCGCTTGAAGAGCCTTTGATTTTAACACTTACACCAGGAAGCGGAAGTCCGTCTTCCTTACCCGTAACTGTCCCTGTGATTGTTCTTTCTTGCGCTATTGCAGTTCCAGCAATAAATAGCAATATGAACAAACTCTGTAGAAGTTTTTTCATAAAATTTGTTAGGTTTAATTAGTTAATAGTTAAACACTAATGTATACAAAAGTATATATTAATACAAATTTTACGATAGAATCATAAAGACTAGGCTACTAGAATGAGAATTTGGCAAGATTTAAGTAAAAACCACCTTAAAACATAACCAAATGGCGAATATGATATTTTAATATTAATTTTTTTTACTAGAAAATTTTAGTATAAAGTAAATTAATATAATTAATAATAGAATAAGAGAAGATTTTAGCACGATTTAAGTAAAATTTTATTTAAAATCGTGATTAAATGGTGAAAATTGAA
>Ga0265798_10011787_pt1 | contig 10621 bp, 8 predicted proteins | sample P3T30metagenome_FD_192430 | JGI IMG/M metagenome (GOLD analysis project Ga0265798, IMG submission 192430) | Plant litter microbial communities from East Loma Ridge, Irvine, California - P3 T30 | ecosystem: Environmental > Terrestrial > Plant litter > Unclassified | place: USA: California... | reverse complement strand
ATGTGCGAGAGAGAGGTTGAGAAGTTGAAGAATACTTGTGTTTTTTTTGGTTCCAGGAGGGGATGTGATTTCTCTCCACTAGGCCGAAATTTGAGTTTTATAGACCAAACAGTAATAGAAAAAATCTTGGAAAGCGTCTTGCCACATGTTGATACTATGTTATTAATATCTTTTCCTGTCTATCTTGTTTTGTTTTGGTCTTCTTTGAGCACAACAGCGAGCTCTGGACCTTTCTTTTCCCTCTTGCAACATGCCTAGTAATTCTTCTCCACGTTGCGAAACGTCTTGAGCTCCTTCTGCTTCCCTAATTCCTTGATTGTCAACATTTATCTCAGCTTGGGGTGGTTATTTGGAAAATGTAAATGGTGAAGTAGCAAGTTGCTGGATAGAATACATGTGGCAAGTTTGGCCTTGACCCCAACAAGTGAAGGCGCAAAAAGAAGCACTCAAATGCACGGAATCGTCTGTTATACACAACCCTATAGCTTTTTTTTTCTGTTTTCAAATGCCGAGGAGCGGTTTTCTATAACGTTTATACATACACATGACAATCAGATTGGCATGCGGGGCACAACGTCTTTGTTCATCGTTGAATATACGTTCTTGTCATTACTTGGATAACAGTGATATAATACAAAAAAAAATTTGCGCTTGATAACATTTCGCTACAAGTTGCGTTTTTGCATGGGGTACAAGTCGTGTTTTTCTCAGCTTTCCTTAGGGAGGTGTTTGTTCAGCAGGAACGACGACACCCTTCTCTTCCAGCATCTTCGCAAGCGAACCGTCCTGGTGCATCGACATGAGGATATCGCAGCCGCCCACAAACTCCTTGTCCACGTACAACTGTGGTATCGTTGGCCATTCCGAGTATTCTTTAATACCTGTTTTTATCTTTTGTCAGCATTTCCCTATTTATTTATTTATTTTGGGGGGGAGGGGCTTCTCCTTGGGAAGTTATGGTTTTTGTAGCCATGGCCTCGGATACAACAAAACTTTCCTGGAAAGCAGTTCGTCATACGCCCAATTGGGCACTGCTCGTACAACAGCAACAAAACCAAAAGTTTCAGTAAAAGAAAATACGTACCCTGCCTCAGTTCCTGATCCTCCAATACATTGAAAGCGGTGAATTTCTCCGGATCTACACCCTGCATGCCCAAGATCTGAATGCTGGCTCTTGAGAAACCGCATTGTGGTGTCTCTGGTGTACCCTTCATGAACAAGACTACCGGCGCTGACGCAACGGCCTTGTCAATTGCCGACCGTACTTGATCGGATAGCAGACGTGCTTGCAAGGGCGTGAGGAAGCGTGCGCTGGGGGTGATGGGGTGAGGTGCGCTTGCGCGGGTAGCGGCTCGGAATGCCTGGGTATTGGGGTCAGCACATGAGTTTTTTTGCATGTAAAACATGTTCTGCTGGTTTTCTGTACCGAGGGGATTGCGCGTCTTGCAAACATTGTGCGAGGAGTTTGTTTTGGTGAGTGGCGATGGAGTGTTTGGTCGTCGGATCACCTCCGTTTGTTCGCCGCACAACCACCGAAATCTTGGATGAGGTCAGAATGCCAAGACCGCGGATATCACTAATCCCCGCTGCATGGCAAACCCCATCCAAGTCGGTTGCTGACTAGTAATGCCACCTTAGTACTGTAACATCATTAGGTACTCACTGGTAATCTTTGGAATTCCTTTTTGCAATCACTCATGCATATCTTGAAATTCCCACTCCGAATCTCTGATTGTAGAGTTACACCAGCTTCCTTATGTCGAGATATCAACTGGAGATGGTGTTGTTTAAGCATGTCACTGTATGTTGCACGGCAAGGAGATTAGATCGGTCCCTATGGTTTATGTGTTGAAAGGGTTAGGAGACGGTCTTGTAAATATTGCATTCGCTTCTGGATATAATAGGGGTGAGAAAGAATGATTATAGGCACTTACGCTACGTACATGTATATTCCTTTTATATCAGCCAAGATGGGCAACAGGCTTCGTCAATCCATCGTACTATTATACCATGTGCTGTCTGATATGAAGAAAATTTTGCTACTCACTAGCAAGATGGAAAATCCTAGGACCGCAAAAATCAACAATATGCAGAGATCAGAGTACAGGCGTTTTCTCAATATGTAGGTGGTACTTTACAGATCACAACAATCATGCGGATTCTAAATCACCGCCTTGGAACGCACTTTATCTGTTGCATGTCCCTTGAATAGACGTTGGAAAATTGTTTAATACAGCGCAGCCTGCGTTTTAGCCTTGACCTTGTCTAATCATTGTTCGATTTCTCACTTTCATATGCCAGGTAGTGGACGACAACTGCATAGATGCACTTTGAGAGAGCTCTGAACACGGAATTCTCTATTAAAAATCCAGTCATTCGACCATCTATCAGGTCTTATCTTCTACAAGGAGGAGGCAAGGGCAAGTATTAAAGTACGTTGTTGGACGAGAATAGACCTATTCCAATTCATCCAAAAAGATTCTGCAGCTTCCACTGAAGACAACACTCGGCGCCTTCGCTATGTGGCATCAGCGTCTCCATCCCACGAGCACAGACTTTGTATAACACACACCTTCCTTTCTTCTCTCCAACGCAAGACTAAAACACTTCTCTAAACATGTTTGGAAGACATGCAAAAGGAGGCCATAAGACTCTCGAAAGAAGGTGACCGCGCTCCTAGTGAAGATGCTGAACACTTGGACTTTGATCAACCTTTCCATATCATTGTACCACAATGCGTTAGCAATACTCCAAAGATTTCTACGCATTTTTGGAGCCCTAGACCGGGTTCAAATGGAAAGCGTCAAATGTCCGCTCTACATAGTCTCGAGCTACGTACGAGCTAGCAGTAAAGAGCATTCGTGACCCCTCCGGCATGCGTAGACTCACAATCATCCTTCTGATATAATTTCCATGTACTGCGAGCCCTGGCAGGAAGAGTATATCCCAACACCCTATCGGATGGTAATGATAGCCGCTGTGGAGTTTTGGTTGCACGCAACTTGTGGGCTGCGAGGGTATGCCACTGTCATTCTATGACGTTTACCATTACATGTAAATTGCTTGTAGGTAGATTTCTTACCAAACTGTGTGTGGCTAAAATCAGCGGATGCTGCCATGAAGCCAGTTATCTGATCATACTGAAAGTTCTCATAAACAGTCTTCGGAGAAAAAAAAACGCTGCTGGAGACAGAGTTACAGTGTCTCAAAATACCTCGTTTCTATGGGAAAGCAACCAAGTGGAATCTTTGTGACGGTAGGTATCGCCCACGCCCAATTTTCCGCTCTTCTCGGAAGTTGATCTCTCCACTATGTTTTACTTTGGTGTAGAGAGAGATCGAGGTCATTACTATTGCATTAGTAAATGCCGGATTGCTATATACCAACGTTCCTCAGCTGCATCAGAAGAGCAAAACAGCTGGCCTTGTTCGGAAAACTGGGCATTGAACCGCTCGTAAGTTTTTCGACATCGCGTAGGTTGCGCTTGTGAATAGACATCGATTGTCAGCATGCATAGTTGGTCCTCCCATGAAGTACATCCACTTGATGATGTAAGTGTTCATATGCGACTCCCCATTTTCCTTTTCGGCCGTCGAACTTTGATAAACCGGAATACACTTCAGTTCTTGAACGATTTAGCAAGTTTCAAGAGATGATGTTTGTGCTTTTTCTTTGTGCCGACGAGACGAATGTGGGCGGCCGGTCCAAATTTCGTGCTGATAAGTTGAATGGGCAGTAGGAAAGGAGCGAAGGTGAGTGAGAGAGGGAGACAGTAATCGAACCCTTTGATCTATCAGGGCGAGGGATCCTGGAACAAAGCTAGAATTTGAATTTGACGGTTGACAATGGCTTCTGCCGGTGATTCAACCCGCGAGGTACTGTATCTGCCTGCTTTGATTAGCCCCACAGGCCTCACTCTATCTATGTCAAATCTGCCTCGGATAAAAGGTGGGTGAGGAGTATCACGGCGAGGCAGAACGAAGACTTCAAGATTGTGTTCTGGTTATCGGTTCCATATTGATGAAGCCAATTCTGGGCCATGACACCTCATACCAGGTACCCCACGATACTCGGGTAGTCATTCCCCGGCAGGTGGATCAAGGTTACGTTGATTTCATTTCGGAAAATCTACCACCGCTCCAAGTACGTTGGACCTTCATCTGTGGCTCATGGCTGTACCGGATAAAATCGTATTCGATACTAAAGAGACAGCCGTCTCGTTCTCGAGTGGTGCCGAGCCGACAAGTTGGTTCCGTGAATACTTTGTTTTGGCACCGCATGGCTGGTATTCTGGACGATTAGCGGCCTCTCTCCCCAAGAGATCTGCCGTTTTGCCCAGTGCTTGATTGCTAACCCGCGGGGCGGTATCCCGCATCCTGAAACAAGGCCGATAGGGCTGAAAGCCGCGGATGTCGACGCGACGCTTCTGTTGTCGTGCTGCGAGTGCAACCTCACAGCCTCGCAGATGGGCCGGGCGAGGCTCGCACAAGAGACGCGGCTGTAGGCAGTGTGCAGATTTGCCCATATCTCTACGGTAGCAAAGTTTGCAATGGAACGGCGCAAACTCGCAGATGGCTTTCGCAGGTCGTCTCAAGCCCCCGGCTGCAACAACGACTCAGGCTAACCCCCCCATTCTCCACCAATCCCCACACATGAACGTCAGCAATTTCTCTCCTCACAGGATCGTGATGGAGGAAATAATCTTGGCGTTTGAACATTTCGAGGGCCGGACGAGCGGATGATTGGTGCGAAATTGGAGGCCTAATGGGATGCCGACGGATAAATTCAGGCCCCAGATATCGAGGAGCGTACCACGGTGCCCACTTTGGTCCGTTCGCTATCCCACAGCTCCAGCTTAGTGTGTCTTGCAACGGCATATTCACTGTCCAGCCATAGGATAGCTCCAGAGCGAACAAACGCGCGGGTTTAACGGGAGCTTGTTGTGCTTCCATCTGTTCACAGGACATGGTCGTGCTACCTCACCTCTTCAACCCTCCCACGCACTGCGATTGAATCCAGACTTGGCCCTGCATCCCACGACCCCACGGATGAATGTACAGCGCTCTGTTTGAGACGCCTGTATTTGTCCATACACTGCCCCACCGCCTCATTCTCGACCACGTTTCGGAGATGGTAGCGACGGCCGTCCAAGTTTGCCAGTTGTATACCGCCCGTCGCATCCTCGCCGAGGTCCAGCATCGCATCAACGGCTTCAACACGTACGGCTAATCAACCAGACAAAGCAGAACAGCGCACAATCCCAAATAATAAAACTTTTTCCCATGGCCACCATGGTACAGGCCGCGAGCGTGACCGCCACCCATCTCAAAGAAGGGGCGGTCCTTGATGTGCAGGAGATACCGAATGGTGCCAGGCCAGCACTTTTGATCCTGCACAACGACGGTGAGGAGGACATTGTAGCCATCTTCGCGGACGTGCTGGGCCAGCGCTGGGAGCCGGCGTCAACGCTGGAGGACGCGCTGTCCGGGCCACGTGAAACCGTGTATGGGATAAGTAGCAAGCTGGCTAAGCCGCGACTGGACGGCTGGGATCGCAGCAGGCTGCTCATCAACACACATCGAGTAGATGGAGGCTGCGAGCTGGACGAGGCCATTACCGACCGCTGCGACTACGAATACCTCTACACACGATCGCCCTTTTTCCGTCGAGACGTGTCGCGATACCTGGGCTTCATCCTGGGCCAGATTGGCCCCCATCGCGACCTTACCAAGAAGGCGCGCACGACATTGATTTCGACTACGTTTCCCGATGTACACGCGGCGCTCCCCAACCTGGACATACTGTCAGTCGGCGCAGATGCGATAGAGATACGAGTGGATTTGCTCGAGGAGCCTCTGCCGGACGGCACGGTCAGCAAGGTCCCGAGCCTAAAGTATGTGGGAGAGCAAGTCATGGTACTGCGGCAGCGCACAGAATTGCCAATCATCTTCACGACGAGGTGTACCAAGGAAAACGGTCGGTTCCCCATGGACGACCCCTCCCTCTTCTACAAGTATCTAGGGCGTGCAATACAATGGGGTTGCGAATACATTGACGTGGAACTGTGGCTGCCAGAGGAGATTAGGAGAAAGCTGGCTGAGCACAAGGCTTGCACCAAGATCATTTCGGCGTTCCATGACTTTTCAGGTACCTTCAAGTGGACCGCGCCTGAAACACAACGACTGTTCGAAAGGGGGGCGGTGTACGGGGATATTGTCAAGATGTATGCCCTGGTCAACTCAATGCAAGAAAACTACGAGCTCGAGTACTTCCGGTCGACTATCCAGGCCAAGTATCCACACCCTCCCTTTTCAGGGCTCAACATGGGACCGATGGGCCAGCTATCGCGGACTCTAAACAAGATATTCACACCAATCACACACCCGCTGTTACCCATGATTGCAGCACCGGGGCAATTAAGCGCAGCTGAGATCAATGCGGCGCTCCACACCATGGGCCAGATGCCCAAGCAGGACATTTACGGCATCGGTAGCTTCCGGTCGACATCGCAAGCCATGTTCTTCGAGAAGTGTTTCAACGAGCTTAGCCTGCCGCATTCGTTTGGGTTTGCAGAGCGAGCGCCCAAGGCTTCGATTGAGCATATCCTGCGCCGCAACAACTTTGGAGGCGCATACATCAACCCGCCGCTGGCTGCCTCAGCGCCCTACCTGCCGTCCCTGTCCAACGCGGCCCGGGCGATTGGACAAGTTGATACGGTGCTGGCCTGTCCCGGGACCAACAATTCATCCTTCATTGGCGACAATACCCGGTGGAAGGGCATACGGGCCACACTTACCCGCGACTTTGTGCCATCTGCATACAGCGGACAGGCGGCATTATTGCTGGCCAGCAACGAGGCGGATGCATCGGCGTCGCTGTTTGCGCTGAAGAACCTTGGTATTGGGCCGATATACACGATCGGATTCAAGTCGCAAGGACCATTGTCGACTGACGTGTCACCGGTGCGCTCAATCGAGGATGTAAAGCGACTGCAAGAGCCGTTTGTTATCATCTCGGCACTGCCTGCGGATAAGTCATTGCTCGTGGTGCCCCTGCTGAAGCACTACAGGGTCGGGGGTCGGAATGGCACCACCAATGGCGCCACAAACGGACGTGGGTCGTCAGGAACAAGAGCTGCAGCTGGCAAAGTGTTTGTCGACCTGGCCAGTGGGCCCCGAAAGGCCGACCCACTGAGCATGGCCATATCGGCAGGGTGGACTGCATACGGCATTGATGACGTATCGGCATGGACGACAGTTGAAACGATTAGGAAACTCGTGGGCCAGAACGTGTGCTATGACTTTGTGCGTTTGGCGTCTGGAAGGGGTCACTTTTAGCATTAGCGGGTGCAACAATGAAGTTTCGAGACATTTTTCTCATTCGCGCAAGGACCGGGAGGCATTTGTATGTGAATCGTGCAGAAGTATATGCAGCATGACACTATAAGGCGGCGGTATGGCGGCAGAGCGGCACAGCGCGGTGACAGTCAGCGCTGGCCGGTCGGTCGGTCGGTAGGTCATGGCGTATCTTTTTGGCTTTTGGTCGGATTCGGGCAATGCCATGACGAAGGGGGGTGTGCACTGAGGTGAGGTGAGAGGGAGCAACCGGCGGGCAAGTCAGGGTCAGTTCCTCGGGGGAGGCGTAACCGGGCACGAGGACTGGCGGGTTGCAGGACGGCTAGGCCTAGGGTGGTTTTGGGAGGTTGTGAATTGATTGGTGAGCGGGCGATACCCCAGATTTCCAGAACAAATGCGAGGCAGTCCGGCGCTACAGTGGCCGACTAGGCCGCAACGGGATAGAAGCGTGAGACGGACGCAATCTAAGTGTCCAAATTGCTGCAGCTGTTACATGGGAGCAGAACCGAGGCACGGTGCGCTGTCTGGGGGGGTTAGCCCATGAGCTGTCTGGCTTGGGTTTGATTTCCCATTGAGACCGGCGGCGGGCTGGCCTCTCGTACCCCAGCGGCCTCATCATGGTCATGTTTTGCTGCCCTCGCCGCGGGCGGGCGCCTAAGCAGCGACCTTGCAAGGGCTAGCAGAGCTGCGTTATCCAGCATCGTATCGCCGCCTCGGCCCAGCGGCCGCCAGACTCGTATGGGGTTCAGTGTGTGTGTGTGTGTGTGTGTGCCTGGGTTTGGCTGCTCCAGAAAAAGAGTCTTCTACCGGGGGCGAGGCTACTGCGTATAGTACATGGCCCGAGGATCGTCATCACGCGTCCTTGTCCTCCCCAGCGGTTCCATCCACCGCATCCTTCTAGTAGACGCACCGCAGCGAGTCGCATCCGAGTTGGCTCGCGCTCCCGCTTCATCAAGCCTCCCCCTGCCTGTCCCCGCTGCCAAAGGCCTTAATTTGAACTGGGACCTTGCACCGTGCTACTTTGGTGTGCTTTCTTCTTCCTAACGTCTTGTTCGCGGCCAAACGGTTATTTGCAGGCAGAATATGCTTCTGGTCCACCGTCTTATAGCTTCGCTATGTCCACCGAAGTCTCGCAGTCACTGGCCGCCGCAATGGCACGCCCCCAAATTGGTATCGACCGCCTGCCGGCTCGTCGCGTTTCAAACGAGCCTCGAGAGGCCATGAACTGCAAGAGTTGTCGGAAGCGAAAGGTTGGTTTCTCCCGCCCGTCTGTCGTCGCTCGAGGTGGGACGTTGCATGCTGACAAGTCGCCTACTGTAGATCAAGTGTAACCGCACTCGGCCAACCTGTGAAGCTTGCCAGGTCTTCAACTGCCCGTGTATATACGGTATGTGTGAGCGGGTGCCCGCTTAGTTGCTTTTGCCGGATCCAAAGCTGACCGCTTTTGCTTGCAGATGCCGTGCCCAAAAAGAGAGGCCCCAAGACAGACGTCCTCGAAGCTCTTCTAAAGCGCGTTGATGGCTTGGAGAAGCGCCTCGTGTCCGAGGGCAAGAGCGAAGACCCATCCGATGCCGGCACCACCACATCGGCAACGTCCACGTCCACGACGACGACGACGGCGACGCATCATGAGAAGACGAACGTCGACCGAAAGCCAGCAGAGCTTGCAAAGTCGCAGTCCCATTCTCCACCCCAGGTCTCGCCCCGCCAGGCAGATGCTATGCATCATGCGCAGCAGCAGCAGCAGCAGTTGATGTCACCAGTTGAGCCGAGGTACCTACTACAGCCTGTGTGCAACTCTGCATCTGGCGCACAGCTAACACGCCCGCCCAGCCTGCAATCACCCTCGCTAGCACCCGACCTGCTGGTAGACACGTACTTTGCCAGAATTCACGGCAAACCCTACTATATCCTGGACGAGTCGACCACTAGACAGCGACTGCAGGCCAATCAGCTCCCCAGCCACTTAGCCTATGCTATATACGCCGTGAGCGCCAGGTACGATATGCGCCTACCCGAGCAGTGCTGAAGACGATTAATGTAATTACCCCAGATATGCACCCCACTTCGGAGGATACAGCTCTGCAGTGCGCGTTGGACACGAATATGCCCGCCGCGCCCGCCTCGAGCTCGACATTGATGAGCCCTCGATTGAAACCCTGCAGACGCTCCTGCTTCTCTCGCAAGCGAGCTTCCAGCTAGGCAAGGGCAAGAAGACGCTGATGCTGCTGAGTATGCACCTGGCCCTGCCCGACTATGTTCCCACCTTTGTTCAGGCTAACATGAAGCCCTTGCAGACTCTGCCATCAGCATGGCTTTTGCCCTCGACCTACACCGCGAACTACCCCACGCCCTCAAGGTCACGCCGGCCGAACGCGAAGGCCGACGACGCCTCTTCTGGTCCTGCTACCTCATGGACCGCTTCGCTGCAACCGGCTCCAAGCGACCCTCGCTGGTTTCGGACGAATCGATTGTACTGCGATTACCGAGCTGGCAGCTGCACCCGGGCGCCATGCTAATCGAAGGAGATTATTTTCCAAATGGCTGCAATCTGCAGTACATGGGCGCCACAGGCAAATGTGGACAAGGGAGCATGGGTATGCTGATCGGCATAGCTCGAATCCTGGGTATAACAAATCGCTACTTAGCGGCCGGAGGCGTCAAGGGGGATTCACACTTTCCTTGGCATTCGCTCTCCAACCTTTCCAAGATCCGCCAAGAACTCGACATCTGGGCCTCTGAGACGCAGGATACCTTTACATCCATCGATGCCCTCTTTGGCCAGCCCGACAGCACCATCCTGGTGCTGAGCAAATTGGTCTACCACCTCATACACTGCCTCATCTACCGCCCCTTTTTGCCTGTAGATTTGGCAGAGCTGTCCGGAACGTCGCAACATCAACCCTGGCAAATCGAGGCGACCAACCTATGCTTCCTCCACGCAAACGCCATTGCTGAGCTCGCCGAGATAGGTCGGGCTTCCTCCATGATCGACTGGCCAGCCTTTGTCGGCTATTGTGTGTGCACGGCAGGCACCATTCATGTACACGGCGCCCACTACCCTGGACGCGAAGGCGAGGTCTTCTCCGTCAGCGCCGAGTTCTTGTCGCGCGAGATCCAGCAGCTATCCGAGCTGAGATTCGTATGGGCGGGTGCTCAGCATCAGCGAGACACTCTTCAGACCATTTACGGATGTCATACTGAGCTTGTTCAATCTTTGGCAAGCAACCCGATGCGCTACGCCCCAGTCTTTCAGCTCGAAGACT
>Ga0265798_10011786_pt1 | contig 10622 bp, 6 predicted proteins | sample P3T30metagenome_FD_192430 | JGI IMG/M metagenome (GOLD analysis project Ga0265798, IMG submission 192430) | Plant litter microbial communities from East Loma Ridge, Irvine, California - P3 T30 | ecosystem: Environmental > Terrestrial > Plant litter > Unclassified | place: USA: California... | reverse complement strand
AACGGCATTGATTACTAATGAGGTAGAAATGCTTCGACTCCGCTGCGCTCAGCATGACGGCCGGTTTTTCTGCTCAACCCACTTTTTAAGCCTGCTGCCACGCTGCTTTTTATCTATGCAACGCTATTTCCTCTTCTTACTCTCGCTGGCGGCTGGCTTTTCGGCCTGCTCGGAGCGCCCGGCCGAAAAGCCAGCTGGCCGGCCTGCCACGGCCGCGCCGATGCTGTCCGACTCGCTGCTGGCGCGCATCGCGCTGGATACCGTGCGCCAGCAGCCGGTGGTGAACGAGCTGAAGCTCACGGCTAAAATAGCCTACGACGAGGCGCGGGTGCACAAAGTGTACCCGCTGGTAGGCGGCATCGTAACCAAGGTAAATGTGACGTTGGGCCAGTATGTGCAGGCCGGGCAGGTGCTGGCCGAAATCGAAAGCTCCGACATTGCCACCTTCCGCTCGGAGGCTACCACGGCCGGCGTGGACCTGGCCAAGGCCCGGCAGGAGCTGGCCTCGACCAAGGAGCTCTACAAGGATGGGCTGGCCTCGGCGCGGGAGTACCAGCTGGCCCAGCAGGAGGTGCGCCGCGCCCAGGCCGAGGTACAGAAAAACCGCGAAATCGGCAGCATCTACGGTACGCAAGCGGGCCAGCGCGCTGGTCGCTACCTGGTAAAAGCCCCGGCCGCCGGCTTTGTGGTAGAGAAAACCGTGAACCCGCGCACCCAGCTGCGCGCTGATAACGACCAGCCGAGCTTTGTCGTCTCCGACCTGAAGACGGTGTGGGCCCTAGGCAGCGTGTATGAAGACGACATCTCACGGGTGCGCCCTGGCACCCCGGCCGTGGTCAGAACCCTGGCCTACCCCGACGAGCCGGTGACCGGCAAAATCGACAATGCCTTCAGCGCCCTCGACCCCGAAAGCCGGGTGCTGACCGTGCGGGTGCCGCTGCAAAATGCTGATAATAAGCTCAAGCCAGAGATGTTTGCCACCATCGCCGTGTCGTCGCCCACGGGTGCTAGCAAGCTCAGCGTGCCATCGTCGGCGCTGGTGTTTGAGCGCAGCCGCAGCTACGTGCTGGTCTATCATGACCGGCAGCACGTGGAAACCCGCCCCGTGGAAACCGCCAGCACCACCGCGGGCCGCACCTACCTCAACGGCGGCGTGGTGCCCGGCGAGCGCGTGGTATCGCGCAATGCGCTGCTGGCTTACCACACGCTGAATCAATAAGTTGCTTCCTCTTTAACCGTCATGCTGAGCGGAGCCGAAGCATCTCTACCGCTGAACTAACTCCTGACGCTAGCAACGAAGCGATAGAGATGCTTCGACTCCGCTGCGCTCCGCTCAGCATGACGGACTAGTTGGGTTAGATGGAGAATTATCAATAGCTTATGCACAAATTCATCCACGGCATCCTGGGCTTCTCGCTCCGGAACCGGTTCTTTATTTTCTTCTGCACGGCGCTGGTGGTGGCCGCGGGGCTCTATAGCTACCGCCGCACGGCCATCGACGCGTTTCCGGACGTGACCAATACCCAGGTCACCATCATCACGCAGTGGCCGGGGCGCTCGGCCGAGGAGATTGAGAAGTTCATCACCCTGCCCATTGAGGTGGCGCTGAATCCGGCGCAGAAGAAAACCAACATCCGCTCGACCACGCTTTTTGGGCTGTCGGTGGTGAAAGTGGTGTTCGACGATGACGTAGACGACGCCTTTGCCCGCGTGCAGGTCAACAACCTGCTGCCCTCAGCCGCATTGCCCGACGGCATCGAGCCCGAGGTAGAGCCGCCCTACGGCCCTACGGGCGAGATATTTCGCTACACCCTGGCCAGCGATACCCACGACGTGCGCGAGCTCAAAACCATCCAGGATTGGGTGATTGAGCGCCGCATTAAGTCGGTGGCGGGCGTGGCCGATGTCAACAGCTTTGGCGGCGAAGTCAAGAGCTACGAAATCAGCATCAACCCGCGCCGGCTGGCCGAGTACGACATCACGCCGCTCGATGTGTACGAGTCAGTGGCGCGCTCTAACATCAACGTGGGCGGCGACATTATCGAGAAAAACGACGAGGCCTACGTGGTACGCGGCATTGGTCTGCTGGGCACGCTCGAAGACATTCGCACCATCATCATCAAGAACGCCAACGGCACGCCCATCCTGGTGCGCAACGTGGCCGAGGTGCGTGAGTCGGCCCTGCCCCGCCTAGGGCAGGTGGGCCTCGACCAAAAGTCCGATGTGGTAGAAGGTATCGTGGTGATGCGTAAGGGCGAAAACCCCTCCGAAGTCATCACCCGCCTCAACGCCAAGGTGGCCGAGCTGAACGAGAAAATCTTGCCCGCCGACGTCAAAATCAAGACCTTCTACAACCGCGAAACGCTCATTGGCTTTGCTGTGGGCACGGTGCAGCACAACCTGGTAGAAGGCATTGTGCTGGTGACGCTGGTGGTGCTGCTCTTCATGGCCGACTGGCGCACCACGGTCGTGGTATCGGTGGTCATTCCGCTTGCCCTGCTTTTTGCCTTCATCTGCCTACGGCTGAAGGGCATGAGCGCCAACTTGTTGAGCATGGGTGCCATCGACTTCGGCATCATCGTGGATGGGGCCGTGGTGATGGTAGAGGGCATCTTCGTGGCCCTCGACCACCTGGCGCATAAAGTCGGGATGGATAAATTCAACAAGCTGGCCAAGCTACGCCTCATCCGCAAGACGGGGGCCGAGATGGGCAAAACCATCTTCACGGCCAAGCTCATCATTATCACGGCGTTGCTGCCCATTTTCTCCTTCGAGAAGGTGGAGGGCAAGATGTTCAGCCCGCTGGCCTGGACGCTGGGCTTTGCCCTGCTCGGGGCGCTCATTACCACGCTCACGCTGGTGCCGGTGCTAGCCAGTATGCTGCTGAACAAGAACGTGCGGGAGAAGAACAACCCGTTTATCAACTTCGTGACGCGCGGCAGCCTGGCAGTTTTTCGGCGCGTGTACGCCCACAAAGCCGTGAGTCTGACCTTTGCGGCCGTGTGGCTGGTGGTGGGCATCGGGGCGTTTCGGCTCCTAGGTACCGAATTTTTGCCCCAGCTCGACGAAGGCTCCCTCTACGTGCGCGCCTCGCTGCCGATGAGCATTTCGCTCACCAAATCGACGGAGCTAACTCAGCAGATGCGCAGCACCCTAGGGTCATTCAGCCAAGTGCAGCAGGTACTAAGCCAGACCGGCCGCCCCAACGACGGCACCGACCCCACGGGCTTCTACAACGTGGAGTTTCACGTGGACACCAAGCATATTCCAGAGCTGAAAAACCCGGCCTACCGCGAGGCTCTTATCGATAGCATGCAGCACAAGCTGCACGCCCTGCTGCCCACGGTGGTGTTCAACTTTTCGCAGCCCATCCAGGACAACGTGGAGGAAGCTGTGTCGGGTGTGAAGGGCTCCATCGCCGTCAAAATCTACGGCGACGACCTGCCGTTTATCGACCAAAAAGCGGATAGCGTGTACGCAATTCTGAGCCGCATCAAGGGTATCGAGGACCTAGGCGTGGTGCGCAACCTCGGCCAGCCCGAGCTGCACGTGGAGCTGGATGAGCAGCGCATGGCTCGCTATAACGTGAGCAAGGCTGATGCCAACGCTGTGGTCGAGCTAGCTATCGGCGGCAAGGAGGCCTCGCAACTCTACGAGGGCGAGCGGCGCTTCAGCATCCGCATCCGCTACCAAGCCGAGTTTCGCAAAACCGAGGAGGAAATCGGCCGCCTAATGGTGCCCACCCTCAGCGGCACCCAGATTCCGCTACGCGAAATCGCTAAAATCAATCTGCTCACCGGCCCCTCACTCATTTTCCGCGACGATACCCAGCGCTTTATAGCCATCAAGTTTTCGGTGCGCGGCCGCGACATGGGCTCTACCATTGAGGAGGCCCAGCAGCTAGTGAATGCGCGGGTGCCGCTGCCCAAGGGCTACGCCTACGCCTGGGCCGGCGACTTCGAAAACCAGCAGCGCGCCACCCAGCGCCTAGCCGTGGTGGTGCCCATCTCGCTGCTGCTCATCTTCTTTATCTTGTTCGTGCTTTTTGGCAATATGAAGGACGCCGGGCTGGTGCTGCTCAATGTGCCGTTTGCTATCACGGGCGGCATTGCGGCGCTGCTGCTCACACACACCAATTTCTCGATTTCGGCAGGCATCGGCTTCATTGCGCTGTTCGGCATCTGCATTCAGGATGGCGTCATTCTTATCACCGTCTTTAAGCAGAACATCCTGAAAAAAATGCCGCTCGATTCGGCTATCTACGAAGGCGTTACCTCCCGTATTCGCCCCGTGCTGATGACGGCCATGATGGCGGCTATCGGCTTGTTTCCGGCGGCCATCAGCACGGGCATCGGCTCGCAGACGCAGAAACCGCTGGCTATCGTGGTCATTGGCGGACTCATTACTTCTACGGTGCTCACGCTCTTCATCTTCCCGCTCATTTTCGAGCGCACGCACGGCGAGTATCGCCGGCGGCAGCAGGCGTTAGGAACGGCGTCCGGCCCACTTTTGCCGTAACGGCACGTAGCGCGGGCTTTTAGCCCGCGAGTAGCAACTTTTATCCACTCGCGGGTTAAAAGTCTGCGCTATAGCATCTAATCCGATTTTTTTTATGAGTCAACCGTCCGCGCCTGCCCCCACACCCAACCGTTTTGTCGCGCTGCTTTCCCGCGCTGGGCTCGACTGGTTTTTGCTGGCGCTGCTGGGCGTAGTGGGCCTGGCCTACTGGCAGCCTGGCCTGGGCAGCGAGGCCAGCCCTGTGCCGTGGCACCTAGTTACGACTGTGGGAGTGGCCTTGGTATTCTTCTTCTACGGGCTGAAGCTGAACCTGGAAAAGCTGCGCGAAGGCATGCGCAACTGGAAGCTGCCTATCGTGGTGCAGCTCGCCACCTTTGGCTTGTTTCCAGCGCTGGCGCTGCTAGCAAGGCCGTTTTTTGGCACCGAAGGCGAACCACTGTGGCAGAGTATCTTCTTCCTGTGCGCCTTGCCCAGCACCGTTTCGACCTCGGTGGTGATGGTGAGCATTGCGGGCGGCAACCTGCCGGCCGCCATCTTCAACGCCAGCTTGTCGAGCCTGCTGGGTATCGTACTCACGCCGCTGCTCACCAGCTTATTTTTGCACACCGGCACGGGCGGCAGCCAACTGTGGGGCCTGGCCACGCAGCTGCTGTGGCAGGTGGTGCTGCCGGTAGGCGCGGGTATTTTGCTCAATTCGCGCTTTGGGGCGTTGGTAGACCGCCACAAGGCCGCCCTGCGTTATTTCGACCAGTTTACCATCCTCCTCATCGTGTTCACGGCCTTCTGCGAGTCGTTTGCCGAGGGCATTTTTCGCAGCTACGAGCCCGCCGACATCATAAAATTAAGCGCCGGCATGATGGGGCTGTACCTGTTGGCGTTTGCCCTTATTTGGGGCCTAGGCCGAGTGCTAAATTTCTCGCGGGCCGACAACATCGTGGCTGTGTTCTGCGGCTCCAAAAAGTCGCTGGTGCACGGCAGCGTCATGGCCAGCCTGCTCTTTCCGGCCGGCGCTACGGGGCTTATCCTGCTGCCGCTTATGCTCTACCACGCCCTGCAAATTATTCTGGCCAGCAGCATGGCCCAGTACCTAGGGCGGCAAAGTGAAAACCACCTACCTAGTATGAGCTAGCCAAAATAAATGAGTAAGAGGGTAACAAAAATGCCCCCGAAGACGCAAGTTTTCGGGGGCATTTTTGTGTGTGGTTCGCCGGCTGCCCTAGCCCCGTGCGAAGCAGAAAGCAAAGCAATAGGTAGCCAATCCTTCATTTTGCTTACAGGTAGAGCTTAGTAACTTGCTAGCTTATAACTGTTTATAAAGCCTTGAGTAGAAGTAGATGGCGTTACGAAAAAGATTCTTTTTTCTATTCTGTTTTACGATTCATCACGTTGCAGCCCAGATTAGCCCGCCCGGCCTGGGGGTGGCCCACACGGTAGAGTGGTTTGCGTTCGGTCTGCGGCAGGATATGGATTCTCTGCACCGGTGGCAATCGATGAGCTACGTCGGGCTTGGCCGCAAGAGCAACCCGGATAACTACAAGCTGCTGTACAAGCCGGCAATTCTGGTCTTAAACCAGGAATTTTACCACCGCTTTGGCAAACACTGGCAGCAGTCGTTTGCCCTCAGCTACCGCCACCAAGATGTGTACGCCGAGCAGGCACCGTTTGAGCACACCAATCCGCCCTTCGAGCAGGAGTTTCGAGCCTACAGCCGCCTGTCTTATCTGATAGAAACGCCCCGCCTCAAGTTCGTGCCTACGCTCCGGCAGGAGTTTCGCAAGTTTTACACCCCGGCCTTTACAGAGGAGGAAGAACTCTTGCAGCTGCGCACGCGGCTACGCCTGCAGCTGACGGTTGGCTTGGATGCTGCGGGTGTGCACCGGCTCATTGGCAGCTCAGAGCAGCTGTTCTCCACGAGCAGGTTGAGTTATCCACGGCGATGGACCGCCTTTGCCTATCAGGAAAGCCGGTTTACGTTGTACTACTCGTTGTCGCCTAAAGAGCTGCCGTTTACGTTCGATGTCGGCTACATGGCAAACCGCCTGGGGACTACCTCGCCGCTGGTTGTGCACTACTTGGCCCTAGATGTGATTTGGAAAAACCCGTTTGGTAGTCATAAGGCTGCCAGCAACCCCCCCATGAGCCGGTAGCGCAGGCACGCGCCTAGGTCACTACCGAGCTCGGCTTTGCACATAAGCGGGCGCAGGCAGATGGCTATCTTTCCTTGAGGCGAATCCGCTTCTTAAATATCTCCTGGCCGTTTACCAGCACCTTCAAATAGAAACGGCCCTTGGGGAAGCGGCTGAGGTCGTAGGTAAACACGCCTTCCTTGAGCTGGGGGTAGCGGTGCTCCTCCACTACCGCATCGCCGGGGTCGGTCACGAGCTGCACCACTAGGTCTTCCGGAAAGTTGGCGTAGTAGTCGAAGGTAGTGGGGCCGTTGGTGCTGGTAGGGTAGAGCCCAAACGAGGTTTGCGCCGTGATGGGGGCCACCGGCTGCCCCACCGCAAAGTCATACACCACTGAGGAGCCAAAGTCCGACTCGAAGTCCTTAAGCATAGCCCCCGCGGTGTTGAGCAGGCGCAGCTTGCCACGGCCGCCCCTAGGGTTGGCCCAAAATTCCAGCCCGTTGCCCGCCGAGTCTAGCAGCGCGAGTCGGTACTGGCCGGTGGGCAGGTGCAGCGTGTCGCGGTACAGCGCGTTGGCTTTGAGCGAGCCGGCGGGCCGCTGCCGCCACACCTTACCCTCGTTATCGGTCAGGGTGTAGCTGTTCTGCCCCGGCTGGTTGTTGGTTTGCAAGTGCACCACCAGGTCGCCGCCGTGCGTGGGCGCCGCTTCGTAGGAGCTGGTCAGGCGGTTGTCGGCGGCGTATTGGTCGGCCTTGCCGTCGGGGCGTAGCAGCTCGGCCACAAAGGTGTTGCGGCCCGTCCGCCCACCAATAACGCCCGGCAGGTCGATAACCGTAGAGGCGCTAGGTGCCAGGCTGCCCCGCCAGTGGTACTGCTGCCGGGCAGCGCTGGCCAGGCCGTAGCGCACCGTCAGGCTGCGCACCGGGGTCGCGCCCATATTCTTGACGATGAGGCGGGGCTGCAGGGCGGCCGGGTTTTCGCGCCGGTAGACATCTTTGAGCGAGGGCCGCACAATAGCTTGGAGCGCTACATCGTGCTGCGCGGCGGCCTTCCGATACTGCACTAGGTACGCCGAAATCACCTCGTCGGCGCTGGGCGTCCCGGCAGCGGTGTAGGGCTGCATGGTCAGGTCGATAGTGTGGCGGCTGCCGCCGCGCACGGGCAGGTTGTAGAGGTCGGGCTGCATGAGATTGCCGGGGCACCAGTTGGCGCGGCTATACACCCAGGTGCCCGCCTGCGGGTAGAGCGGGTTGTCGCCGCACGGCTTCCAGATGGGCCGCTTGTCAAAGAGCTTGCCGTCGTACCATACCTCCCGGTACTTGTCGCAAAACTCGCCACAGCCGTCGGGCTTGTCCATGCCGTGGCCAGTTTGCACTACGCGCAGTCGCGCAAAGGCCGCGTCTTGGTGGGCCGTAAAATCCACGGGCTTGAGGGCGTTTTCGATGCTGTTGGCCGGGTCGCCGTAGCGAAACGAGCCGTCGTAGATTTTCTGAATGCTGATGGGCTCCCAGGCCGGCCGGCCCTTCACGATTTCGAAGTCGAGGGTCACGCTCCAGCCCCGGTCCTTGTTGGGCTCATAGCCCGTATGGTTGTACTCTATCTCCACGCTGTCGCGCAGCAATAGGCTAAAATCGGTGACGTCAACTTCCCAATTAAACCGCCAGTCCTTGCCGAACGCGCCGCCGTAGGGCGTCAGCATGCGCCCCACCTCATAGTCTTGTGAGGTACCCTTCACCCCACCCGTGCGCCGAATGGTGATGCGGTCGTTATAGTCCCAATCGGCGCAGCGCATGCCATCGGGGCAGCCTAGGCGCACGTTTAGCTTGATGCTCCGAATACTTTCCTTAGCTGCCGGAAACTTGCCCCAGGCCTTGTAGGTGTTGGTGCCTTTGGCGGGGTCGGTCACCACCGTGGCGCGCCGATGCGTTACTACGTGCAGCGTGTCGGCGGCGCGAGTGGCCGTGGCAAGAAGGGTGAGAACAGTCGCGAATAAAAAAGCGACGAACTTAGAAGTAGAGGGTACAAGCATCTGGGACAGGCGTGAGAGTAAGCGAATGTCCTATTTATTCTACCTAGGTTGCTTGTACCCCAGTTCATCTAGCACCTGCTGGCACTGATATAGCCCACGCGTCACCTAGAGGCATGCCCCTTTTACAGCCCCAGTTAATACAACTCCGAGAAGTGGCTGACCAAAAACGACCCCCGCTCTGGGCCCGCTACGCTAAGGACACGGCCGACGCCGGCCCACGGCGGCCTAGACGTTTTCGTGATTAATAGCTTTATTGAGTGCGTCAAGCGCAACGTCGAGTTTCCACAACACGTGTACGACCTAGCCACCTGGTACGCAATTGCCCCACTGAGCGAGTAGGCCATTCAGCGGCTTGAGGTGATTGATACATCAGATTTTACAAATGGAAAATACAAAAAACGCAAGCCCATCTTCGCCCTCGGCGCTAAGCACTAGTCCGCGCACCCTGCTGGTGCTGGCCGGGGGCCTAGGTAGCCGCTACGGCAGCCTCAAGCAAATCGACGGCATCACGCCGCACGGCGAAAGCATTCTAGAGTTCTCGGTATTTGACGCGCTGGCGGCGGGCTTCAACAAGTTCGTGTTCATTATCAACCGGCGCATTCCGGCGGCATTTACCGAGCGGCTATCGGCGGTGCTGACCCAGCGGCAGGCCGAGGTGCACTGGGTAGTGCAGGAGCCAACGGTGGGCGTGCCGCCGGGCCTAGGTTACCCCGACCGCACCAAGCCCTGGGGCACCGGCCAAGCCGTGCTGTGTGCCCAGCCGGTCATCGCCGAGCCGTTCACCGTCATCAACGCCGATGACTTTTACGGCCGCGAGCTGTACCCGCTGGCCATGCAGGCACTGCGTGAGGCCGAGACCGGGACGTACCAACTCCTGGCCTTCCCGGTGGCAGCCACGCTGAGCGAGCAGGGCGTGGTATCAAGGGGCATCTGCCAGGTCAATGGCCAGGGCTGGCTGCAAAGCATCGACGAGCAGCACAGCCTGCGGCGCGAGGCTGGCGGCATTTTCTACGAGCAAGACGGCCAACAACTTTCGCTGCCACCCGACCAGCCAGTGTCGATGAACTGCTGGGTATTCGACCCGTCGGTATTTAAGTACTTAGGGGTGCTTTTTGCGCGGTTTGTCGGCGACGCTCCCGCGCCGACCAGCGAGTTTTATCTGCCGGTGGCCGTGCAGTCGCTGTTGGCCGCGCGCCGCATTCGGGTGCGGGTGCAGCTCTCGCCTTCGCGCTGGATGGGCGTCACCTACGCTGGCGACAAAGAAAAGCTGGTGAGCTTTGTGCAGCAGGAAATCGACCAGAACCGTTATCCGGCTCCTTTATGGACCTAGGGGCTATTGCGCGCAGCTTCCCGGCCTGTAGCGATGGCGAGCTGCGGATAACGCCAATTGCCGGTGGCCTCATCAATGCGACGTACCGGGTGGAGGTAGCTGGACAGTCGCAGCAGTTTATTCTGCAAAGAATCAACACCACCGTCTTCCCAAACCCCGCCGCGGTGGCACGTAATCACAACTTGGTCAACGAGCTGCTAGCCCAAGCCGACTACCCTAGGCAGCTGGTGCGGCAGTTGAAAACCACCACCGGCCACGACCTACTGCTGGCTGGTCCGCACGGCGCCTGGCGCCTGCTGAACTTCGTGCCGGGCGCGCACACCATTCACAAGGCCGACTGCCCAGCCACCGCCTTCGAAGCCGCCAAAACCCTGAGCGAGTTCCTATTTTACTTGAACCAAGCCCCCGGCGCGGCGCCCGAAGAAACCCTGCCGGGCTTCGTGGATTTTGGCAAGCGGATGCGCGACTACCAGGTGGCCCTAGGGGCGGCTAGCCCGGCGCGGCGGCAGCAAGCCGCCGCTGCTATCCACACGGTGAACGACCACTCTGCCTTGCCCGACCAGTGGCTAGCCTGGCAAGCCGCCGGCCAGCTGCCCCGCCGCATTATCCACGGCGACCC
>Ga0265798_10011785_pt1 | contig 10622 bp, 9 predicted proteins | sample P3T30metagenome_FD_192430 | JGI IMG/M metagenome (GOLD analysis project Ga0265798, IMG submission 192430) | Plant litter microbial communities from East Loma Ridge, Irvine, California - P3 T30 | ecosystem: Environmental > Terrestrial > Plant litter > Unclassified | place: USA: California... | reverse complement strand
ACCCTCTATCGGTGAGCAAGTGGGATGTTTGCCGATGCAGCTTGGGACCGCCTTCAATCATGTTCAATCCTATCATCTGTCCCCCCCCCCTACTTCATCGCCCCTCCCTCTGCTTCTCAAGCCCCTGTCGCCCATTTTGCCTTGACCACGAGGCTGCGCGGGACAAAACCATGTCATCATGCTATTCCATTCGCTCGCGCGCACAGGACTTGCTTGTCGGGTGTCCTTCTGTTCTGACGCATGTGTGTCGGAATCGAGTCTCTATACGGGTTTCGCTTGTGAGAGTGGGTCTCACACTGCGCCTGCGTACCGGACCGAAAAGCAGCCCTGAGATGAGATTCTAGCGCGCGTACAGCTGTGCGGCCGTGTTTTTTTTTTCTCTTCCCTTCCTTTCTTCCAGCCAAGATCGGCTCCAGGACGCGACGACTTACAGCACCTCGAAACACAGGGCTGAGCCGTCTAACCTGAGGCGTTACGGAAACATGACGATGCTGCTCCGCGACTGGTGTCGCGGCTTGCTTCTGCTGTCCGCGCTGGCAGTGTCGGTGGGCGGAGCTTGGGCAGCTCGGCGCGCGATGGTGCTACACAGAATGAATTCCGCCATTCTTCTGATGCTTCGCCACCCACTCCAGCCCCCTCTATGTTCGGTCGATGAGGCCCCGTGGCGAGCAAGTAGTATTAGCATCATAAGCCACCATGCAAGCCAGCATTACAATCGCCGTCCTTTGTGTCGCAACGACACTGCCCTTGGTCATGTTAAGCAACGACTATTTCCCTACATGCCGCACTATGAAGCGAAGCGAAGCGAAGCCGTTGTCCTAGCGCAAGCATGCAAGCGAGTATGTTCTTCCGGTCGTAGTATAACCATGGTATCCTTGGATTAGGCACGTCGCCAGCCTCGCAATTGCACACATTTCCTTCGCACGCTACCGTCTCAGTTTGACCAACGATGGCTGAGCTGTCAATCTCAATCCCCGTTCATCATTGCGGCTTCTGGAAATACATCGAGATAGCCAGCCTCCGTAGTGGCTGCGTTGGAATCCTTGCGCTTGTCTCTCGCCTACCATATCATGGGTCTATGCAACACTCAAGACATGCTATGACATGGTGTTGCACCTATGTGTGTGCTCATGTGCTCCAGCCCACCGCGGCTTTTACGCTAACCGGACTGCGGGGTCGAGTTTTGCGGCAGGCAGTGCCATTCAGCATTCATATTCGCCTTGATTATGTCTTGATCGCACATACATCCTCCCCAACGATTCATGGGACAGGCACGCGTTCAGCAGATATTTTCCATTGCATGGACCCACTATGCTAACCTTTTCCAAAGCATAATTCCCGCTCTTGCTGAGATGAAGCCGCCAGTCACTGCGCAGCGACACGGCTTGCGTGTAACAACCGGCCAAGAACTGCTCCACCTCCGCCGCCGCCGCCGCCGCCACCACCGCACATCTCCAACCACTCCCGCAAAGGAACAAATCAAGCATCAGCTAACCTCCGCTGCTTTGACAGCACAAGAGACGTTTCTTTTTGACCAACGGTAATGGGCAGAAAGCCTTGCATAAAGTGGATCTCCATGTCGAGATCAGCCAACCCCCGCGTTTTTGAAGTCGATCTACCAACGGTTTCAAGGCCCGCGGCTGTTGTAGCATGGTATCCACCGTTGAACACGCGCAAGTTCGGGCCTCACCCGACGCCTTCTGTGCCTTCCTATTTCGTTCATAGACGTGTTGGATCCTGTGTCTCGGGACCCATAGGACGCGCAATCGTCCTTGCCTGGAGCAATTTACTCGCTTCAATGCAATTCTTGTAATCTGCGTAATTTCGGTGTATCGCAAACCGGCCGCCGCTCGGAGCGGGCGACATCGGAGTCTTGGATCAAACTTTCACTCTCGTCCATACGAGATCTTTTGTCGCTTCGTTTTGTTGCTGTCCTCGTCCTCATCCTCGGCCACTTTCTTCTTCTTACTCCCTCCTGGCCTCGCACCGTTTGTCGGTTGGCTCGACTCGCGCGTAGGGAAGGACGACGTTGGTGTAGGAGCGTGTGATGGCGTCGCTGTTGCTGAGCCTGGCATCGATGATTCCTGGAGAGCGCGCTGTCAGCAGCTGGCCGTGACTCTTTGCGCCCGCGGAATTGTTTCTTTAAGCTTGCGATACTGTACTCGCGCCTGCTCCACGTACCCTCAGAAAGCTGGTCGAGCTCCGGCTGAATATCCTGTCCGCATCGCTAATGGGAGCCTTTCGCCGTGTCGCAGTACCTGCTCCACCGGCTGCTGTCGTAGTCGCGGCGCCCTTGATGTAGTTGTCAAAGCCCTTGATGATGTTTCCGGCGCTCGTCTCTTCAAGGTATTGCGTTTCGACCCGCAGGATGTTGTCTTCAAGTTGTAGCTGCAATGGGCGTCAGGAAGTAGTCGTATGACGCGTCATATGCTGTACTGACCAGATTGTTGTCAATTTGGCGCTTCTTGTTCAGTGACTCGCGTAGGTCGCGTCGCAGTCTCTCGTAGTATGGCATTCCGCGTGAGCTGTCGGTGCTGGTGTTGTTCCCGCTTCCGGGCGTCGCATTTTCGGCCATGATCAAGGTTTTTTTGTTGTGCTTGCGGGTATGGTTCTGGAGGTTTGGTTGTGGCGATCGCGCTCGTTCTAGAATTTGGTAGTTCCCAAGGTGACGGTTGCGGCTTCCCTTTGATGAACGCGGAGGCTAGCGTCCCTTGCGCTCGGGCCTCTTCCAGCAAACGCAACTTCTACACGGCAATCCAAGAAGCTCTTATCCTCACTTTCCTGCCTTCCCTACTGCTAATTGCCACAACGTCGCCCTCACTTTACGCCTACAACATCCACTCGCCGTTGTCGCGTACAACTCCACAAGACGCGACCACAGAACCCCGCGCCAAACTCGCGGCCCCTACCGAGCCTTGAACATCAATCCGGACACAACAACCGTGTGTGACGACTACGACCACGACGACCACGATACTTCGAGTGACTTCCTAGGTAGCAGTCTTGTTTTACTGAGTTGCGACTCGGCCACCAGGATCGTCGCTTTCGCCAGGGCATTCACGGTTCCACGCCCGGCCTCTATCAACATCGACAACCCAACACCCTTCACCATAGCAATGGACGCCAAAGAGATCGAGCTCCGCGGCAAAGCTATTGCCAAGGCGGTTCAAGAGGGCGAGCCGAGCGCCTCTATCCTCAAACTTCTCAACGACCTAAAGGCCGGCGTGCACGCGACTGAGGATCTTTTGCGCTCGACACGGATTGGTGTCACCATCAACCGTCTGCGCCAACACAAGGATCCTGCAGTGCAGAAATTAGCGACGGAGCTTGTGTCAAAGTGGAGGGATGAGGTCAAGAAGAAGCAGCCGCCGAAGAAGGATGGCGTGGCAAAGGTAGCCGCGAATGGCGGAGCAGCATCGTCGCCCGCTCCGCCCCCCTCGGGCACTTCGTCTCCAGCCCCCATCCAGGCCAAGAAGAAGCATGATGTACCTGCCGAAAAGCGCAACCATAAGACAGACAATGTCAAGTACCAGGTCACCGGCAATGAGGCACGCGACAACTGCGTTAGGCTGATGTACGACGGATTGGCTTACATGAGTGAAGCAAGTCAGTAAAAGGACACCTGCCTACTTGGGATGGTGCTAACGTGCTCAGTGCCGGACGAAATCCTCCTAGTCGCAAAGCAAGTCGAGGCCGCAGCCTACACCAATGCCGGTAGCGTAAACGACGCATACAAGGGCAAGATGCGCTCTCTGTTCCAGAACTTGAAGAGCAAGTCGAATTCAGCGCTCCGCAAACGTGTCCTTATGGGCGATGTGTCGGCCAAGAGGTTTGTCGTCATGACACACGGCGAGATGAAGTCGGATGAGCGACGAGCCCAGGATGAGAAGCTCGAGGCAGAGAACATGAAGCAGGCCATGGTTGCACAGGTGGAGAAGGCCGTGTCAAAGGAGTTCCAGTGCAGCAAGTGCAAGAAGAAGATGGTCAGCTACAGTCAGGCACAGACTAGGTCCGCTGATGAACCGATGACGACGTTTTGCGAGTGCATGAACTGTGGTAATAGGTGGAAGTTCTCCTAGTTGCAACTGGGCTATGGCTTTCCTGCAAGTATGGACGGCAGAATTTGTTCTCTCTTTCTTCTCAACAAATGATCTAGCATGATCAACTCTTCAGACTCATTTTTTTTTAATTTCCATCAGTCAACTCGCATGTCTGTTTGTATACTATACATGACTTGGCTCGCCTCCTTTTCACAGAGTAGTATTGATGTTTGGCTTTTGTACGCCAGTTTCTCATCGAATGCCTTTGTGTAAGTCAAGCTTTCTTCCTTGTTGTCGAGAGCGGGCCTGGCTTGTAGCTCAGTATCCTATTTGTTGATTTGCAATAGCACCAACCGAACATACCCACTGTATTAACAACATCAAACCTTGACGGCAAAGAGCATCATATCCTCGAGAAAAGGGCCAGGCAAAGACAAAAGGGAAGAGTCAGGGGAACAGAACAAACAGGCGCGCGAGTGGAAGATGGGCAAACAAGGTTACCCGGATACACACCAGGATAATTCAACCTCCCCCCCCCTCCCCCCTCCAAAACAAATAACATATAGCACAGTCAAAATCATACTGTTGGTCGTCATCTTTTTCCCAGACTGATTCCATAAGAAAGATTAGATGCTGTCCACATTGGTTACGAGACGAGAGTGAATAGGATGCAACAGTAGAAAGTTAGCCATCTATATACATGTATAACTCGATGGACAGACTGGCAGACAAACAAGAGAAACACTTATGATGACAACACAAGTGTGCAAAAAGATCAGAACATTTGGTTGGTAATTACAATGCTATTTCCATCCCAAGCAAGACGACACCACCAAGGTATGTAAATGCTCCCTAAAAGTGCAACACGCTTAAACGGATGGATGGATGGATGGATGGAGAGTATACGTCCCAAATCGTAAACACACATGGATGGAGCAGACATACACGCAAGCTCCCTTTTTCCCCTTTTCTGTTTTCTTTCCCCTATTCAAAGATATGCAAAAAAGGATGGAGGAGGGGGGGACTAAAAGGGACATTTCAAATGCTAAGCCCCAAGTCCAATTCCAATTATCCTCACCTCCTCCTCCTCCTTCTTCTTCTTCTTCTTCTATCCATCCACCCAAAATAGCAACGCAAGTCCTACTCTCCTAGAACTTGAACGTACTCTTCTTCCTTCCCAGGCTAAAGCGATTCTTGCCATCCCTGTCAGGTGTCATGTCGTGGATCGGGGTATCTGGATGTGCAGGTTCCTCTGGGTTGCCATTACCATTGCCGTTGCCGTTGCTACCGTCTTGCTTGTCCTTGTTTGCAGACCAAAACTTTGGCTTCGTCTTTAGGCTCATGGATGTATGTCTGAAGCGACTTAGACCGCTCATTCCCTTTGTGCTACCAAAGCCGTTTGGTTGTTTTTCCTTTTCCTTTTCCTTTTCCTTTTCGCTGCCGCCGCCGCTGCCGCCAGCGCTCGAAGGTGGCATCTCGCCGCTTACGCAGCGTTTGCGTTCCTCTTCCACGGCGGATGCTTTGCTGGCTTCAAGAACTGCGCGCAATTCTTCTTCTTGTTTGCGGTAATTTTCGCGTCGTTTTTGCTCCATTTCCTTGCGCTTTTGCTTGGCAGCCTTTTCGAGTTCCTTCTCATGGGCTTTGCGCTCTTTTTCTTCTTTGCCTTTACCAAATAGGCCGAGGTTACTCTTCTTCGGGGCGAGGACCGGGACTTGTGTCGTTATGTGCTCTACGGGATGATGATCGGTGTTCGTTTCGGCGCGTGCGAGCGGGGGCGCCGTGGCAGCGTGATCGAGACTGGCGAATTTGTCACCTTCTTCGACGGTCGGTGTGGTTGCATTGTGCAAGGCGTGGTGTGCATGGCCATTGACGCCGTTTGGTTTTGGCGTCGTGACGTCTTCCTGTGCCATCTTCGCGGCTTGCTCAGCTGCGGCAAGGGCGTCTGCTTCCTGCTCCTTCATCATAGCCTCTTCGGTTGTTTCCTGATAGAACAAAACATAGGCGCACGCCAACACGTTTTCTCCGCCAAAGAAGTTTCTCACATAGGCTTTGTCTACCGGCTCTACCATCTCGTCGTCAAATAACAGCCAGCCGCGATCTTGGGTCTTGATGATGGAAACATAGTGACCGTGGTATGGTCCACCTCCAATGTGCACCACCACCGCGTAAAGCTCGTATAGCCGGTCTGGGTCTTCAGCGTCGTCTGTGGTGTTGAACAAGCGGAGATAGAAGGGGTACACGACACGGTGGAACAGCTTCTGTAATCGCTGCAGATCCTCGGTGTACTTGAATCGTTTGAGGTGCAGTGCGAGAATCTTGGGTAACCGCTTAATCTTCATCCTCTTCTCTGCCTCTTGCAGGCCCCCGCAGTTGTCGCAATGGAACTTGTTCCGCTCACACAGCATTTCTTCTTCGGAGAATTTCCGTAAACAACTCGTGACTGACGAATGCTGCTCTAGATCGACAGACAAGTCCAGGAAAGCCTCGTCTCGTTGTGATGTGTTCTCGCACGTCAGACACCTTGTCTCAGACGTCAATGTGCCCTCAAACAGCTCGTGTACCCATCCGGTGTTGGATTTCGCTGAGGCGGCCGAGTTCCGAACGGGCACTACGTCACCCGAAGTCACTGTCGCCCCATTTTCTTCGGTCGCGTCTACCTCGGTTAGGCGGTGTTTGGAAAACTGCTCTACATTCTCTACAACCTCGTTTAGTAGGAGATTCAGGAATTCGTGTGCGTCTTGGTGCATGGGCGTCCGAAACATTTCGTTGTCGCGCCGCAGTATCTCGAGCAGCTTGTGTGGGCTGACGACGCCTATGCGCGACCTGTGTGCAATTACGGCCTCGAAGATGTCTTTGAGTGAGGAGAATAGGGATTCGTTCATGCCATATGATTTTGCGTTTTCATAGTCCATCTGCAGGACCGGGCCAGCGGCCAGGGCCTGCTTCTTCTTGTACTCTGGCGAGTCCTTGTTGTCCTCGGGCTTGGTGCCAGGGGGCTGGCCCATGGCGCCGGGCGTGGTTGCGGGCTTCGCTGGTGTCCTCGCATTCGGACTCGAGACAGATGTGCGCCCCGAGGGCGAGAGGGGTGTATTCTGGCCATTGGGGAGGTTCGTGTTGAGCCTGAGTAAGCCCGACTGGGGTCTCTCGAGCGCTTCTGGGGGCGACCGGGCGGGGAAGTTGATGACCTGTTCTCGGAAGGGGACTGAGTAGTACAGACACTGGACAATGGAGTTGCAATAGCTGTGGAGGGACAGTCAGTGTCAATGTATGTATATATGTATGTGTGTGTGTGTGTGTTTGCTGGTAGTGGCGCGGGATCGAGCATGACATACCATGTGCTTCCAAACTAGTCGCGGGCGCGCACGTCGTTAGCAAGGCGGGCCTCCCGGGGCGTAAATGCAGCAATTCACAATTGACGCGGATGACTTACATTCTCGAAGCCAAAGAACTTGTCGCTGCCGTCGCTGCGCACTGGGCCGGCATTGAGCAGCAGCTTCTCTAGCGGCGTCGCTTCCGGCGCGTTGGGATCCTTCTTGACGGGTATGCTACTGGTTGCTGGACTCAATGGCGGCTATGGGCGTGTCAGGACGGCGGAGGGTTTGCAGATCGGCCAAGGACTTACAGCGCCAGACTTGATGCGACTGAAAAAGGAACTCATAGCTGCAGCTCGCGGGTGGGAAGCGCAGGTCTGGGTGGCGGCGGGGGGGTTTCGTAGAAAGGGCTCAACGGTTGCATGCGGACGAGGCTACTCCAGGCGAACGGCGAGGGGTGCGGGCGCAGGCGGGCAGAGTTTGTGATGCTGGGTGGTGGCCCAGGAGTTGAGCAGGCGCGTCAGGCAACATGGAGAGAACAGAGCGGGCGGGCGGGCGAGCGGGCGAGCGAGGCTGTTCAGGCAGGATGCAATTCACCGTGGCTTGGAAGGCAGGCAGGCAGGCAGGCAGGCACGTCAGGGAAAGCAGTGCCGGGGACGGGCTATGGGCTACTACCGCCTACGGTCTACCGCCTACCGCTACCGCGTACGGGGACCAGATGCCCCATGCAACGCCCAGCGCTCCAGCACTCCAACGAGAGGCCGCGCTGGGAGAAAGGCCGAACCCCACGACCCGGCACGCCCACAGACACGCCCACACACCCACCCCCGCCACGAGGCCGCCGGGAGCGAGCTAACGCTGAAGCCACTGGTTCTCACGTTCTCACCCAATGCTGGCCCGCAACTGACGACAAGAGACCGACGACGTGGGGCACCAGCATACCGGCGAACATGCATGGAACAACCATCTTTGAAACCACCACCACCGCCGCCCTTTGTCTGCCCTCTTTTCTTCCTGCTGAACTGGCTTCCCGCCGCCTAGGCCCGCCCAACGCCCCAAACTTCCACCAGTCACGCGATGCGCCACCTCTCATGCTACCAGCCCCCGGCGCCTTGTTGGTGGCCGCTGGTCGTGTGGTCGCGCGATCGCCAGTCGAGATGGGCGAACGTCCTTCTAGCGTCTTCCCGCACTGTGGTCGTGACAAGTTCCAGAGCATGACAAACTGCAGGCCGGGTTGGGTTGGCTGATCGCCCCCGATTCTGCAAACTCCAACCTGCCATTCTCTGCCTGGGCATTTATTGGGTCTCTCTCTCTCGCTCTCTCGCTCTCTCGCTCTCTCTCTCTCTCTCTCTCTCTTTTTCTCTCGCGTCTCATGCATCACAGGGTACATCCCCCCCACAGCCTTGCAGTGGGATCCTGGCAAGTCATGACCATGGTCTAGGGCCCGAACAACTTAGTCGTCAATAAATAGCCTCACCGTCTATATTTATAGCTTCACTACTGCTTACATTACACATTACATTCGACACGTGATCATGTCTGTGCAGCTGCCTTGGTTTGAGTGGTGAGTGCCTGCCTTGGGTAGCAGCCCAACAACTGCCTGTGCCATCTTCGTGCATCATCATCAGCCCACAATCACTCCATATATTTAGCTCAGACGGCACAACGCTCCCTAGTGCGTCTACACCCACCTACACCTACGCCACGCCACGACCACAACAATAACAACCTGCACTGAACAACCAATCTCCAACATGGCCACCTATTCAGCCAAGTGAAGCTTTTTTACGCCACCCTTATGTATGCTGACACATGTAAGAGTGCGAGGGGGGGGTGTAGTGTAGATGGTCGTCTGTCAGGGAGTAGTAGCAGGAGAATCCTCCATGTAATCGCGCAACTTCTAGCAGAGTCATCACAACCAGAGAGTCTTCATTATCGCATTACAAGAATGCCCCTAGAGCCATCAAGTAATCATAATACTCACATGCAGTTGAACCGTACGACCAAAAACACCACCCTCTACATCAATCTCACAAGTGTTCAACTCAATCCCGGTAATCACCAGCTCAACGGCTCACACGTAAAAAAAAACACAGCTGATACACACACGCACACGCACACACACACACACACACACACACACAAAAGCCCTCATCTACGCTGTGAATGACATGCCGAATCAAAGAGCCTCAAACGCCCCTCCGCCCTAGATGCTAATCGCGCACAGTATGCAAACATAGTACATGGGTAATACAACGACAAGAAAACACAATCACAACCGTCGCAGCCGCTTACCCGCCCCAAGCTCAATAGCCGTCCGGCTGTTAAGAATGAGCTCTTCGTTTCCGCCCTCGGGCGGGTTCGCTTGAATGTACTCGCGCCGTATCCGCGCTGCTTCCATGTCCCAAGTAGCCACGCGCTCCTTGAAATCGGCCGCACTCGCACTCGCATCCTCCCGCGCATTGCTGGCCTGGTCGAGGTATGGCTGCTTGACCTCTTGCTCGGCTGTGCGCCACCTTAGACCCACCGCGTTTCGTATCTCTTGTTTCGGTGCTTTGGCTTCGGGGTTGCCCGTCTTGGCTTTATGGGCCTCGTCGCATTCCTGCTTGCAAATGTACCAGAAATCCTTGGTAAAGAGTAGAAACGGATTGACACCGGCCCGCCCTGGCTTGATCGGACGTTCGCCAATCTGGTCCAGAATCGCTCCGATAATGGCTGCTTCATAGTCTTCGTCGCGCTGTATCCGACTGGATTTGTTGTCCCTCTGGGGGCCAACCGCCGGCTCAAACCGCCGTTTCTCCCCACTTGCCATTGCTGAAGAAGGCTCCATCTTAACCACCTTCTTCTCAACAAGTGGGCTGGGTACCTTGATAGGTCCAAGCACCGTCTCAGCAACCTCTGCAGCAACCCGGAGACCTGACAGGTATGCACCGTGTACTGTCGCAGGGTGGGTACCACAAGTTGCTTCACCAGCAAAGTGCAGTGGCCCATGCGGACGCGCCATGACATCGTAGTCGCCTGTTTGTGTCTTTGGCCCCACGTACGAGTAACTGCCCCGAGCAAACGGGTCTTTCTTCCACCGCGTCACAATCGTTTCCGTCGGCAGCGGGACATGGTTTGGCGCAAACATCGCATCGAGTCGGTCCGTAACCTCTTTGACGAGCTCGTTGTCCGACGTGCTTTCGGCCCAGTGAGCAGCTTCGCCTGCCATGAGCGCTACCAGCACTGGTTTCCCACTCGTCTTGATACAGTTCCAGAAGAGGTAAAACCG
>Ga0265798_10011783_pt1 | contig 10623 bp, 8 predicted proteins | sample P3T30metagenome_FD_192430 | JGI IMG/M metagenome (GOLD analysis project Ga0265798, IMG submission 192430) | Plant litter microbial communities from East Loma Ridge, Irvine, California - P3 T30 | ecosystem: Environmental > Terrestrial > Plant litter > Unclassified | place: USA: California... | reverse complement strand
GGCGACCAATTCGCCTACTTTCAGTTTGTGCTGGGTAATGCGGCGGGGTTCATCGTAATAGCCACCGTACTGCTGCCTTTGTACTACCGGCTACAATTAACTTCCATTTATAGTTATATTGAAGGCGCTTTAGGTAAGTGGAGCTACAAAACGGCTGCTACCATCTTCCTCATCAGCCGCACTATCGGGTCATCGTTCAGGCTGTATTTGGTGGTTATTGTATTGCAGAAATTCATTTTTGACAATTACGGCATTCCGTTTTGGGCCACGGTGCTGTTCTGTCTGGTGCTGATTTGGTCTTATACTTTTAAAGGTGGATTAAAAACCATTATTATTACCGATAGCTTGCAAACGCTCTTCTTGGTATCGTCGGTATTCTTGTCTATCTATTTCATTTGCAGGAGTTTGAACTACAACATTTTCGAAGCGGCCGATGCCATTAAGACCAGCAGCTACTCCAAGATCTTTTACGTGAACGACTTTATGAGCAGTAAACTGCACCTGAGCAAGCAATTCTTGGGCGGCTTATTCATCACGATTGCAATGACCGGGTTAGACCAGGACCTGATGCAGAAGAATCTGAGCTGCAAAAACATTGGCGAGGCGCAAAAGAACATGTTCAGCTTTACGGCAGTGTTTGTAATCATCAATATCTTCTTTTTGAGTGTAGGTGCTTTGCTGTATATCTATGCAGCCAAAAACGGCATCAGCGTAGAGAAAACAGATTACCTCTACCCTACCATTGCCCTTAAATACCTGGGCGTGTTGCCGGCCATTGTGTTTATGCTGGGACTCACAGCTGCCACCTTTGCCACTACCGATTCGGCCTTAACAGCGCTCACCACCTCTTTTTGTGTAGACTTTTTAAACTTCAACAAACGTGAGGATACCAACAGTAAAGCCATGGTAAGCGTGAGGCATTATGTGCACATAGGTTTTTCATTATTGATGTTCATCACTATCATTTTGTTTAACGCCGTGAATAACGATGCTGTGGTAAGCGCCATCTTCAAAGTGGCCTCGTATACCTATGGTCCGCTGCTGGGCTTATATGCCTTTGGCCTGTTTTGGAGCAGCCGGCAGGTTAACGATAAATTGGTACCCTTTATCTGCCTCATATCTCCAGCAGTATGCTACTTCCTCAGCACATCGTCAAAAGAATTGCTGGGAGGCTACGTATTCGATAACGAGCTTATCATTATTAACGGATTAATTACCTTTGCCGGCTTGCTGCTTACCTCGAAGGCTAAAACAAAAGTGGCAGCATTGTAATTACTATACTTTTGATATAACATATATATGACAGGTGATGATAAACTAAGACAAGCATTTCAAAACCAGAGCTGGCACGAAATAAAAACGTCAGACTCATGGCAGATCTTCAAGATCATGGCCGAGTTTGTGGACGGCTTTGAAAAACTGGCCAAGATAGGCCCCTGCGTATCTATCTTCGGATCGGCACGTACACATAACGATAACCCCTACTATGAAATGGCGGTAGAATGCGGCCGCTTACTTACCGAGCAGGGTTACGGTGTAATATCGGGCGGTGGACCTGGTATTATGGAGGCGGCCAACAAAGGTGCTTACGAAGCAGGTGGTAAATCGGTAGGACTGAATATTGAGCTGCCTTTTGAGCAATTCCATAACAAGTACATTGACCGCGACAAACTCCTGGAGTTTGATTACTTCTTTGTGCGCAAGGTCATGTTCATGAAATACTCGCAGGGCTTTATTGTGTTGCCAGGCGGGTTTGGCACCTTGGATGAATCTTTCGAGGCTATTACCCTTATTCAAACCGGCAAAATTGCCCGCTTCCCTATTGTGTTTGTAGGGGTTGATTATTGGAAAGGATTATTTGAGTGGGTGGAAGAAAAAATGCTGCACGGCGAACATAACATCAGCCCCGATGATTTGAACCTTTACCGCCTGGTGGATACGCCACAAGAAGCGGTAGACCACATTTTCCGTTTTTATGAGAAGTATTTGCTGAAACCGAATTTTTAATAAACGTTATATTACTTTACAGGCTGGCATGGTTGCCAGCCTTTTTTCATCTATTGCCCTTTTTAACGATAACTCCCTAAATTTAAATTTCTTTTCTAAAACAATGATTAATAGTAATTATAACCGTTACCGAATCTAAAACGGCCATTGCTTATAAGTTCTAAATAATCTTTTACTTGCTTATGGTAATTAGATGTTTTTATTCGTCTGTTATCATATAATTCAGGATGATCATCATGAAATTGAAATAAATCACTCTCGTTATTTAGCTTAAGTAGCTGAGTAGTATTATGTATGAATCCTACACTATTGAAATTAACTGGTTCTAAAATGAAAGGGATCACGTTATCTGATAATACCCAAGCTGCACCCATTTCATTTAAACAAACTTCACTTTCTTTATAGTTCTTAGTTATTATTTGAATTACAGCGGTAGCATTCAGTATTTTATTTTTGATCGTTTTTTTAAAATCATCTCCACTTGTAATGCCAGTATCTTTGGCTGAAGTATAAAATATTTTATCTCTACTAATTTCTAAACCTACATTCAGAATTTTATCAATAAAAGGAGTAACAATAGGCTCATCCTTACTTGAATGGCTAATAAATATGGTATGTTGTTGGGTCATGCTCATTAACTTAAACCAAGTAGTTTAATTCTTTGTTTTTATCTCTAAAAGCATTATATAAATTAACAGGATTAGCACCATCGTTAACCCATTCTAAAACAATTTCAAGTGCTATTTGCATATCTTCCAAATATGCCTGTCTACTGTCTCCGCCGCGTCTTCCATTTTCATTTTTCATCTTACCTCGTGTTAAAAATATGTTTTTTTGATCATAGATCATATCTCGCTGTTCTTTCGGAAGTTCTTTAAGACTGTTTCTCAAGATTGCATATAGGGCCCTATAATATAAATCATAAGCTTTTTCGGGGCTCTGAATACCGATGATATCAACATTTGGAATACGTTCCAACTCTTCTCCTAATCCCAATTGATGACCAGAATTTACTTTTGAAGCATTAATTAACGCTTCCATCTCTTTTTCATCATCTGTTTTTTTATCAGATTTTTTATTAGCCATAACTTTTTAATTAAATATTTTACGAATCTTATTCAACTTATGTTCATACTCTTCCTTATTCCAAGATGATAGTTTTACCTGATCAAGACATGTATCAGAAGGGGGCAATAGTTTAGAATTTTTAAACTTTATCAAATAAGAATTATCCCCTTCCATGAGCTTGTCCCAAGCAAAAAACGAATAAATTATTGATGTATGTACAGCATTTTGTTTTGCATATCTACTAACAACACTCTGATTATTAATGAATGGCTTTATGTACTCTAACTGGTCTTGTCCGAATAACATTTCGCGTGCAAATTGGTTAGCTTTTTCTTCTGTAAGATGGAGATCCAGTTGATCTTCGCTTAAATGAAACTTTGTATCATCTAATTTATCTAAATCATACAGAACATGGTATAGTTCATGCATTAAGCAAAACCATATCGTTCCATAATTTTTTATTAAATCAGTTAATACTATACATGGTTTATCATTAACAATTAATGTTGCACCCCTAACTTGAACATTTGGAAGATTGGATTGAGCAATGACGGTAATTCCTAAGTTGAATAATGCTTGAATTACTGTTAAAAACCCTTTAGGGCCTAACTCGGAATAAGGCTTTATTTTTGAGATAATGCTAATTAGACCTTTTCTATCATATGGATTAGAATTTTCTATATTTTCGAAATTAATATATGCTGACTTAACCCAAAAGTCACGCATCTTATCTTTGGTAGTTCTTTTTGTACGACTAAATAAAGCATAATCAAGTTTATCGGAATAATCATAAATTGACTCAATGTTAAAAATCTGCTTTATTTCTTTATCGATAATATCAAAGTCAGAGATATCAGCTATAACACCTGCTTTTTTTAAATTAACAAGATCAAAATTTTCTATTATGAAGGATGCCTTTTTAGTTCTTTCAATTTCAGACAATACCTCACTACTCAAGGAATATATATATAATCTAACAACGTCATCTATTGACTTTTTTAAAAAATGCGAAAGCTTAAGTAATGAAACTATATCAACCTTTTGGGCCTCTCCTTCGAGTATTCGTTTTAAAGACTTCCTTTCGATTCCAACAATTGCACTAAACTGCCTTTGCGAAATATCTAATTGCTCACATTTTTCATCAACAAGTGATTGTAAGCTTTTTACCCCATCCTTCCCAAGTATAGAGTAAACTTCATTCAAAATTTTATCTTCGTTTCCCAACTGGTGTAATTTTACACCAAATGTAGACATATTACACCAATAATTATATGTTTTTTTCAATATTCAAGTATTTAAGTAATTACCTGAGAAATTTACATATTCTAAAAACGTGTAATTAACATGTATGAGAGCCATAAACAGCTAAATGATCAAAACGACATATCTTTTCACACACAATGCTAGAAAGAGCATACTTTTAGTAAATTCATATAGCATTACATAAGATTGCTACGCTCATATCAATATTATTTATAAATACAGTGGCGTATTTACAAACCTTTGAATAACAGAAAAGGCTGTTCCTACTTCAGGACCAGCCTTTCTTATTTATATATAACTACTATCAATCTTCCAGCTTGGTAACTTTAGGTGCCGCAGTTATGGCATCGGGGTTTAAGGCCATATCTACCATGGCGGTTACTTCGTTAAACACGCCGGTATCGCTGCCCGAAAAACCTACATGCTTAAAGCGGATATTACCGGTAGCGTCGATCACAAACTTGGTAGGGATACCATCCACCTTATAAGTACTTACTACTTTAGACTGGCGGCCATCGCTGCCTTTCTCATCCATGAGTACATGAAAGCTATACTTGTTATCGGCAATAAATTTTTTAACACCATCCAGGTAGCTGTCGCCGTTTTCCCAGGTATCAATAAACAGAAATTTTACGTTAGGGTTGTCTTTATACTTGTTAACGGCCATTTGCATCCCCGGAAACGAAGACTTGCAGGGGCCGCACCAGGTGGCCCAAAAATCTATCACCACTACTTTACCTTTTAAACTGGCTAATGATATTTCTTTGCCATCAAAATCTTTCAGAGCAAATGCCGGAGCAGCTTGGTTAATCATTTCTTTAGCCAGTTTTGCCCGGGTAGCTACCTCGGAGGCATTCTTTAAATTGGCTAAATAAGTGTCATACCCAGTTTCTGAGCCCTTATTTTTAACATACATTTCTTTCAGGGCAGTGTGCATAGCTTCAGAGCTTTTACCCTCTTTTACGGCGGCTTCAATTACGGTTTGTGCCGTTTTTGCATCACCGTTTGCTTTTAACATCATGGCATAGTGCTCACTTACTTCGGCATCCCGCCCTTTCGATCTTTCATAAACAGGCTGTTGGTAAGCCAGGGCTTCTTTAAATTTATTTTGCTTGTACAAGATGAAAGCATAGGTATCGGCATACATATCGTATCCGGCCTGCGCATTCTTCTTTGCCGCCGCGGGCGATGAATAGGCCTGTGTACCTGGGTTGGCTATTTTGGCAGTCATTATATCTAATGATTTCTTAGAAAGGGCGGCGGCGTCATCCAAATGCTCGCCGGCTTTTGCCCAATTATAAGCAACATTGTTTAATGCGCCTGCCAGGCTTGATTTATCTTTAATCGTACCTTCTATACGGCGGTAATCATCTATTTTACCAGCCTGCAAATAAGCCGACGCTAACTGCATTCTAAAATTATCTTGTATGCTGCGTTTTTCTGTAGCGTCTTCAGGATATTTTTTGATGTATTCGTTATACAACGCTTCCTTCTTTACCAGGTCTTTCTCCTTGTTAAAGGCCATTCCCATTTCGTTTTTAGCTAATTGTCCGTCGGGAAACTTAGCCTTTATAACGGTGGTCAGGGAGTCGGCCTGTGCAGTTTTCTTTATTCTCCGGTATAAGTTGCTGGCCAGCAGCAGGTCTTTCTCATCGCCGCTTTTAGCTAACACAGCCAGCTTTTGATTAAGCACAGGCTCAAACTCGGGGCTTTTACCGCCGGCCAGCATGCTGTAATACATAGACTGATATTCCTTTTCGCTTTGCGGGTAAGCAGCAAATTCCTTTTTGTATAACGAATAGGCTTCTATTTGGTCTGTTTTAATTTTAGCCAGTGCAGCACCCATGCCGCTAAACAGCACATAAGCTTTGGAGGCGTAAGCACCTTCTACCGGCTTATCGCCTTTATACACCATAGAAATATAGCCCTGCTCGTTGTTATCATCTATCACGTTGTCTTTAGCTATCTTAATAAAAAACGCCTTAGCCGTTGCCGGTACCGTAAACTCTCCCTTAAGCAGCTTACCACTTGGTTTAAGCTCCACATCACTTGCCGGAAAGTCTTTATTATCCAGAAAATACACCATAGCCGTTAAATCCGTTTTGCCATCTACCGGGGTACCCGCGGGGTTGTAGGTTAGCGTGATTTTTTCGTTGGGCTTTGGGTTTGGGTCTGATAAAACGAGGTGGTTACCGGTTTGACCGACAGCGGTTTGCAGTGCCATAGTACCAAGCAATGCAAGCATAAGGCTTTGATTTTTCATTGATAACTAAATTTTTAGTCAATGTATGAATATTGATTTATAAAATGAAATTTAAAATAAAAAAGCTTTATTTACGGTAATTATGGACCAACCTGCACAACCCAAACGTGAGGCTGCTTTAGGCTTTATTTTTATTACCCTGTTAATTGATGTTACCGGCTTTGGTATTGTTATACCTGTATTTCCCAAACTTATTGAGCATCTAATACATGGTAACCTGAGTGATGCTGCCCGTTATGGCGGCTGGCTTACCTTTGCTTATGCCATTATGCAATTCCTGTTTTCGCCGGTTTTAGGTAACCTGAGCGATAAGTATGGTCGCAGGCCGGTGCTGCTGGGTTCGTTGTTAGGTTTTGGTATTGATTACACTTTTTTAGCCTTTGCCCCTACTATATGGTGGCTGTTTGTGGGCCGCATTATAGCCGGGATAACCGGTGCCAGCTTTACCACGGCATCGGCCTATATTGCTGATGTAAGCACGCCCGAAAAGCGCGCGCAAAACTTTGGTATTATTGGTGCTGCCTTCGGCATTGGCTTTATTATAGGCCCGGTGTTGGGCGGGGTATTAGGTCAGTATAGCGTTAAGCTACCCTTTTTGGCAGCCGCCGGACTGGCTTTGCTCAATGCGGCTTATGGCTACTTTATATTACCCGAATCTTTATCCAAAGAACACCGCCGAGAATTTGAATGGAAACGTGCTAACCCGGTAGGCTCATTAATGCAATTAAAAAAATACCCGGCCATTAGCGGGCTGATAGCATCGCTCATCCTTATTTACATAGCCGCCCATGCGGTACAAAGCACCTGGACGTTTTTTACCATGGAACGCTTTGAATGGAGTGAAAGCCTGGTGGGTTATTCCTTAGGTTTCGTAGGATTATTGTCGGGACTGGTTCAGGGATTATTGATCAGGGTTACCATCCCTAAATTGGGGCAAAAAAAGAGTATTGTATTTGGATTACTCCTTTACAGCATAGGCTTGTTCTTGTTTGCCTTTGCCAACCAAAGCTGGATGATGTTTGCTATTTTGATACCCTACTGCCTGGGCGGTATAGCTGGCCCGGCCATACAAGGGTTGATCAGTAACCAGATACCGCCTAATGAGCAGGGCGAACTACAGGGTGGCTTAACCAGTTTAATAAGCGTCACTTCTATTATTGGCCCGCCATTGATGACCACGCTTTTTGCCTGGTTCACCAGTAAAAGCGCGCCGTTCCTTTTCCCGGGTGCGCCGTTTTTGATGGGTGCCGTGCTGATGCTGGCAAGTACGCTGCTGGCCATCCGTAGCTTTAGGCGGGCACGTGCAGCAGCCGACATTAAATTGTAAAATTGACGATTCGCATACCTTAATCAAACAATTTTGTAGAAATGCCTTTTAAAAGGTGTTAGTTTTGTATAATGGATGAACCAAACGGGCATAAGCGCCCTGCAGCGCTGAGCTTTATTTTTATAACTGTTTTAATTGATACTTTGGGCTTGGGTGTAATTATCCCCGTACTACCCAAATTACTCGAGAAGCTTGGCAACTTTGATATTAGCATGGCTTCTCAAATAAATGGGTACCTCACCTTTGCCTATGCATTTATGCAATTCATATTTTCATCGGTATTGGGTAACCTGAGCGACCGTTTTGGTCGCCGGCCGGTACTGCTGATCTCCATGGTGGGCTTCGGTATCGATTATGCCCTAATGGCATTTGCCCCTAACGTTTTCTGGCTGTTTGTAGGGCGCATAATTGCAGGTATTGCCGGTGCCAGCAGCACTACAGCCACCGCTTACATTGCAGATATTAGCACGGGCGATAAGCGTGCTGCCAACTTTGGCCTTATTGGTGCAGCCACCGGCTTGGGCTTTATTATGGGTATTGGTCTGGGCGGTTACCTTGGCGAAGTAGGCTTGCGCATACCGTTTATGGCTGCAGCCGGTTTAGCGCTGCTTAACGCCGCTTACGGCTACTTTGTACTACCCGAATCGTTAGCTGTTGAGAACCGCCGTTCGTTTGACTGGAGCCGGGCTAATCCCATTGGCGCCCTTAAACGTTTAGCCATGTATCCGGCCATAGCCGGACTAATTAGTGCTTTTAGTTTGGTGTATATTGCCTCAAAGGCCGTAGAAACTGTGCTGGCATTTTTCCTGGTCGAAAAATTTAAATGGAGCATGAGCAGCATCAGTAGCCTGGGAATTTTCATAGGCGTGCTTTTGATTGCTATACAAGGCGGCTTAATCCGCATCATTATACCGAAGTTGGGGCAAGAAAAAAGTATTGTTGTGGGTTTGATGTTTTATGCCATAGGCCTAACCTTAATTGCCTTTGCCAGCCAGGGCTGGATGATGTACCTGTACATGATACCGTATTGCCTTGGAGGTATTTCGGGTCCGGCACTGCAAGGCTTAATTACCAGCAAGGTAGAGCCTAACGAACAAGGCGAGTTACAGGGTGGTTTAAATAGTTTGCTGAGTATAACTACGGTAATTGGTCCGCTGTTAATGAGCACTTTATTTGCCCATTTTACCAACGCCAAAACCTCGTCTATTTATTTCCCGGGGGCGCCTTATTTACTGGGTGCTGTATTGATGCTCATAAGTACACTCATAGCGATCAGGAATTTTAAGAAGCCGGTGGTAGCTTAATCAGTGGAATAACCTCACATCGTCAGTATGAGCTTGTCGAAGACTTAAGAAGGTGTACAAGTCTTCGACAGGCTCAGACTGACAATAAGTGTATTATAAAATACTTACTATTTTCGCCTGTTACTTCAATTCCGTAACCCCACCAGAGATTACAAATTTCATCATATCGGCAGCACTTTTGTCGATGTGTTTGATATTCCCGGCGGAAACAATCATTACCTGACCGGCAAATGAGTAGGAAAAAGGGAAATAAACGGCTACTTCGCCGGGTAAACCTATAACGGAAAGATCATGCTGGGTAAGGAAGCCAATTTTTTTAACGCCCGGACTTACCTCCACCAGCACCGGTTCGTTAAATTTCTTCTCTTCACCTACAAAGGCTTCGGTAAAGTCTTTAATGGATGAGTACAGGAATTTGAATAAGGGCAAACGGTTAATCCAGCGCGAAAACCAGTTTTTAATGGGATCGGTTATTACACTGGTCACCAGTACGCCGGCGATCATAATTAAAACCAATACGGTTAAAATGCCCAGCCCCGGTATATACAAGCCTTTTCCGGTTTTAGGGTTAACCCACAGCACATCGCTCAGGTTAAGAGCACTATCTAATTTGGAAACGGCCCAAAAAATGAGGAATATAGCAACGCCCATAGGCACTACCACTAAGAGGCCTTTAATAAAGTATCTGAATAATAAGCTGGCAAACCTGTTCATATACAGGTGCAATTTTACTCATAAAAATACACTCTTTTAACCCGCTGTGAAATATTGGTCAATATTTCATACGGAATGGTGCCTATTTGTTGGGCCAAATCTTCGATGGTTTGCTGCTCATTGAATACGATCACCTCATCCCCTTCCTTTACTTCTACGCTGCTTACGTCTATCATGCACATATCCATGGCTATATTACCCACGGTGGGCACCAGCACGCCTTTCACCAGCATTTTACCTATACCGTTGCCAAAGGCACGCAGGTAGCCATCGGCATAGCCAATGCGGATAGTGGCTATGCGGCCGTCTTTTAACAAGCTACCGTTACGGTTGTAGCCAATGGTATCGCCGGCTATGATATTTTTGACCTGTGATATACTGGTTTTCAAAGTAGCAATGGGTTGGAGTCCGTTCAGATGATCGGGCACGGCAGCATCTATGCCGTACAAGCCTATCCCCAGGCGCACCATGTTAAACTGGGCATCGGGCCAACGCGTAATGGCAGAGGTGTTAGCGATGTGTTTAATGACCTCATAACCCAAAGCGGCTTCTATCTGCTCAAAGGCTTGCTTAAACTGCTTGATTTGTTTGAGGGTAAAGGCATCGTGCGCTTCCGAATCGCTGGCCACCAAATGCGAAAACATAGACTGTACCTGAATGTACGAGTTCTGTTCGAG
>Ga0265798_10011782_pt1 | contig 10623 bp, 13 predicted proteins | sample P3T30metagenome_FD_192430 | JGI IMG/M metagenome (GOLD analysis project Ga0265798, IMG submission 192430) | Plant litter microbial communities from East Loma Ridge, Irvine, California - P3 T30 | ecosystem: Environmental > Terrestrial > Plant litter > Unclassified | place: USA: California... | reverse complement strand
AGCTTCCAGTTGTCTTGTGTTTGCTTGACGTTTAGCCTTGGCTTCTTCTTTCTGCTGAGACGTGAAGACTGGCGCCTTCGGTTTGGCAACGATTATGGGTGCTGGGGGCGATACAGGTGCAACGTCCTCAGGTTCAGGCTTTACTGCTCCGATGATACGCGAAGGAGGTCCTTTGTGGACAACCACCTTCACCGTCTCTGCCATCTCGCCGGCCAGAATGATCTCAAGCTGCTTGTCTAATCGGTTCATCAGGCCGAGTAAAGTTGCCTCTGGGGATGCCGAGCAGATTGTGTCGAAACCTCTCTCGATGTTGATTTGGAATCCGCGAGGTATGTCCTTGTTCAAAGCTCTCAAAGACGGTTTGCCTGCGCGAGGATACGTCTGTGGCACCAAGAGCATGCACTCCAGAGCTTCGATGTCGTAAGGAAAGTCAGGATCGGATGGTGTCATGTTGAATGTATATGAAGTCTCATTCTCGTTGTTGGAGATCTTTGGCTTGTATCGCCTTTCGATCTGTCCAACTTGGAAGGCGCGTGGATCCTCGATGTGCGGCGTTGGTCGGACGACTCTGGAGTTTTCAACAGGTGGTGCCTGATACTGCCTCTGTGGTTGGTTTGCTGGTGCATTGGGTTTGCTGCTGCCTTGTCGAGCCTGTTTTGGACGTGAAGATTGTCCATCTGGGCCAGTTGGATGGGCGTATGGACAAGCGTCTCCCGCCCGACAACCTATAGAGGAGAATCAGCAGATTTACTTACGGGCATCTCACGATATTTCGTAGGATGATGAGTCCTTTTCCGTTCCCCATTCCAGATACATACCCTTAGCTGTGAAGAAACGACACACCTGCTTCTTCGACGCCTTGAGCTCACCATCCACATTTGTCGAGGCTGCAGGAGTATCCGCCATACTCAATATTGTCCCGGAGCAAGCTTGAGTCTCACAATAAAGTTTCCTGAGATGAGTTGAGTGCAAAGTGCTGTCCAATGGCGCGAGAGGTCCACGAAGACGTCGAGAATTAGAAGTCCGTGGTGACAAAAGCACTTTTCACTGGTGAGGCAAGAACGATCTGAAGTCAAGATTTAGAGTAATTCCCAATTACATGTATTTACAGAAGAGCACATGTACTCTGCTGCTACCGCACATGTGAACAATTCATTTCGTCGCAAACAAGAGTTGACGTGAAGTCACAAATGTCGACTCATCATTCGCCATCATCAATCGATCATCAAACTCCACACGCCACATCAAAACACTCAGAATTAGAAGCACCAACCTGAGGCATCACTACTTTCCATCACAACTCCTTCTCTTAAGGTTCCCACTTGAGCCATATCACTGACATCAAAGAACCCACCCCAGTGCATCAACTCAAAGATCCGCATCTCGTCATCGTCCACTAGACATACATATGCACACGAAAGAAGCGCCGAACGCACAATCCTTCAAGAATCAGTAGTCGTCCCCAAACCGTTCGTTTCCTCCACAGCCAGAAAGAGACCATGGCCCAGTGCAGTCCTCTCGGAAAATGACGTGCACACGATCTTTCCCACCCGATCGCATGCTTCTTCTAGCGCCCGCGCAGCACGGCAACTTCCTGCGAAACGCGCGACAGGGCTGGCACGCTGGCTAAACGAAAAGAAAACGCCACGAGGAGACAAGGTGGTCTTGCATGGGATGGCTTTGTGGAGATATTTCGCCGAAGGAGGACCTTTTCGCTTATGAGGGAGCACATGTTTCGGTCATGGTCTCATGGTTGGTGAAAGTGAAGTCGCGACGATGATGTCTTTTGCCGTGTTATGGACGATCGTCATCACATGGAAGTCCAAGAAGCGAAAGTTTGTCAAGAATAATGATTTCCATGCTGCCCGATTTTTGGCGAGGTATCCGAAATGAACCTCGGCGAGTTTCCGTGGAGTAGTAGTGTTGTTGGCTCTGTACAGTACGGATATAGAGTGGTTTGCAGACACACACACACCCGGATATACAAAAGTACTTCCTCGGCAGGTCGGGATCGTGCTTACTTCTGAAGGTTTGCATCGCTCTATTATTGTCTACAATAGTATATCATACGGTTCATACCTTATAATACGAGCGCTGAGCCAGTCTTTTCTTCCTCCTCGGCTTCCATCCCACATCGCGATGGTTGGGGTTGGGGAAGAGAAAAAATATGGAGCCTCACAACGCGTTTTCTTCCCGTTGCTTTTATGTGCGAGATTCGATATACGTTAATCTCGCGCCGATGGGGCGGATGGAGTCTGTTCACTAGACTGAACGGTAAGGAAGCGACTGCTGCCCAACAAAACTCCGCCGTGGTAATCTGTAAGTAGTAGTATTCGAAAAGTGCCCTGCTGCACACTGCCCTGACAACCACGAGAGGGTCCTGACCTGACTCTCCATATGGGTGGATCCATACCACTCCGGCTAAAAGCGCCAACTTGGGAGGCCCTGTAGAAGGACGAGTCACGTTGAGGGCAGGTCACGTTCGACAAGGTGATGCGTCTGGTCACGTTGTGGACAACAGACACGAGAAGACGTCGCAAGACGTGTCCAGCACAAGCACAGCACAGCACAGCACAGCGCATACATATAGCAGAAGTCATCCACCGCACAACAGGCTGTCAGTCAGTCGGTAATCATACGTAGTCAGGCCGCCGTCAATTATACATATCTACATACAATACATCAGCATGTACCCATCACGTTGTCGAGTATTATTGCTGCAAACCCAAACTTCCCGCACCACCCTCAATCAGTCGAAACCACGAGGCTTCCCACCACCGATCCAATCTAATCTGTCAAGAATGTATTCTCTAATACTGCATAAGTACACGGCTTTCAAGCATACATGCATGATACCATACGATGTCGCAAGGTACATGCGCGGTACGATGCACCTTACCTTGCACAAGCCCTTACCTTACTTACCACCACCACAATCCATCCATCCATCGGCGTACCCGTACACGCAACGGCCAGCCTTGCCTTTCCTGCCCTGCAGAGTAAATGAGTTAATGCAGCAGAGCAGAGCAGAGCAGAGCAGAGCAAAGCAGGATTACCAGAAAATCCATGCACATGCAATGCAAAATGCGAGTACTACTACACTATGTACATACATACATATATACATACATACATGTACATATGCAGGGCCCCCGGTCTTGCCAGCGCAGCGGAGCGGGCGCAGCGTGTGGCGTGGAGCAGATGACTCTTAGTCTTGTCTTGTCTTGTCTTTTAGTCTCTATGTAGGTAGAAAGCGTGCGGAGTCAAGGTAAGGTAAGGTAGACACCAAGGCCGGCCAAAAAGGCGGTCTGGAAGAAAGGACACGCACGACGGACATGGACGGACGGCCACAAGACGAGACGGGAAACGTGACGGAGGAGTCCTTGCGTCTTCCGTTGACTGGACGGTTTGTTTGTTGTATATTGCATGTGATGATGATAAATGTTGGCGATTACCTATTGTTTTCCATGTGAAGATGGTTTGTCTGCCTGTCTGTTGTTGTCAGCTCGGACTTTGACTGACCGACCGGCCGACGCTGATGTTCCCTTGTTCATGTGCAAAGAGCCCTTGGTAGTCCGGTAAGCGAAGAGATTGGCATAGGTAGTCAGCGCAAAACACCAAAGGTAGCAAATAGAGCAACATGATCGTGAAAAAAAATTGGAGGCAGATCAAGAATAAAAACTCGTCGTGTTTTGATGTTTCTTCCTTTCTGGAAGTTATCTGCCTGCCGATGCTGGTATCATAATTCAAAAGTAAATGCAAAAAAGGTCGAGAAACAGAGGATGGCGCAGAAGAAATGCTCTTCTTCTTTTCGAGTGCCTGAAAGCCCAGCCAATCCATCCATCCATTTTTCCATCTTCCTCTCCTAGAAACAATACGCCTGTGTCCGTAGTCCGTGAGGATGCTATTCCTGATCCTTTGGTTGTGAATGCATATCAAACGCCCTCCGCTATGTCGAGGAAAAGGCTGAAAAGGACAAAACAAAATCGCTAAAACGCAGCAAAAAAGCATAAAATGACAAAATAGTGATGTGGACAGTCTCTCAAGATCGTGCTGTCCGAATCCTACCAGCCTTTGGCGTGGTATTCTTGTAGGCCGGCGTTGAAGAAGTCATTGTTGAACTTCTTCGCACCGTGTGTTGAGGAGAAGACCGGAGCGGGTTCGGGTTGCTGCTTGAGGTTCTTGACATCAGTCGAAGTGTGTCTCCTCTTGAGTGCAGTGAGGTTGCCGGTGCTCCGGTGCTGGCGCTCCCATAGTAAGTTCTTCCTTAGTGACTCCGTCAGCTCTGTGGAGAGCATGTTGCGGCGGGTCGTCCGTGGCGAAAGGGCTAATTGCTGGTTCGGCATGGTGTTGGAAGTGGTCATAATAATGGGTTTCGAGCGGGACGATTCCTGGATGGGTGCTTGCAATTGCATGCTAGGGACTGGTGAGCCCGCCACTGAAGGACCGTTGGGTGTAGTCGTGCGTGATCGTCGAAGGGCAGGCGTGGATCGTGATGCTTCGTTGGCCATCGCCTTTGCCCGGTCAGGTTCGTGCATGAGGGTAGTGAGCATTGAGCGTCTTGAAGTAAGGTTTGCTTGCGAGTCCACACGCTGAAACAGCGGCGTATCCCTCTCGTTCACTGATGAGGGTCCGCTGTTGTCGTCAGAGTCTTCCCAGTCCGAAGAGTCGTCATCGTCGTCGATTGCGCTCTCCGAAATCTCTTCGTCTTCGTCGTCAGACTCGAAGACCGGGCTGTGTCGGGACGCTGCTCGGCCGATGGCGACTTCGTCCTTGAAGGAGGTCTGCTTTTTGGCCTCGCGGTTCTTGAGGCTCTCGGACAGCGAGCTCTTGTACATGTGGCTGTCGAGTGAGCTCTCGTCTTCGCCGGAGGAAGTACCAATGGTGAACATGGCGGGCTTCTTCTTGGGGTGCGACGGTTGGTATTTGGGCGAGGTCTTCAAGATAGGTGTCGGTTGTGCGGCGAGATTGGTCTGTGATCGGTATGAAGAGGTGGCGCCACCAGGCTTGAAACCACGGACGATGCTGTGTGTGCTCATTTCCGTCGACGAGCTCTCCTGCGAGCCAGATCGATCGTGCGACATCTGAGAGTGGTGAGTGTTGAGGGTCGAGGTGGAAGAGATGGGCAGCGCGGCTGTGGGAGTAGGAGTGGGTGCGCTGCTGTCGGGAGCGATGCTGTCTGGGGCGATGCTGTCGGGAGCGATGCTTTCGGTGGAGCCGGTAGTTGTTGAGGGCTCGTCGAAGGAGATCTTGGAAAAGTCTTGGGAGACGGATGTGACGGGCGCTACGACGGGTTCGGGCTTGAACGATGAGGCGGGCATGACGAATTCAACGCGCTCAAGATGCTGGCTTTCCTTGATAGAGATGACAATCTTCTCGAGGTCGACGGGAGTAATGTGCTTCTCGCCGCCACGGGTCCTGCTCTCAGTAGAGAGGTGGCGGGTGAGTTCTGGGCGGGCCTGGGGCACGAGCGAGTCGTCTAGCTCGTCCGACACGGCGGATTCGAGGCTGGAGGACAGATCGGGCAGTGGAATGTCGTTGGTTGCCGCGTGCGGCTTGAAGGAGGCAGGTGGCGAAAGGCGGTCGGGCTGTGCGCAGCAGAAGGTCTCGCGATTCCAGAGACGCCAACTGAGGTTTTCCAGTCGCTTGCCGTCTTCCATGGCATGGGAGGTTTTTGAGAAGAGCGACCACTATTGAGGGGGAAACAGAGTCAGGCATGGACGGTCGGTGCGAGAGTGCGAGAGGAGGAAAGCAAGCGCCGGGTAAAGCGGGGTTGGGTGGACTGGACTGGACTGGACTTACCATTCCAAAGAGGTTCTCGACGCTGCGGGTATCGATGGTGTGCAAGGTGGGGATTTCGACGCGCAGCAGCGAGTGTTCGGGTCTGAAAGGCATGATTGTCTCGTCGGGTGCCGTGTGTGGCGAGAGAGACTGGTGTTGGTGTACGCTGATGGGCGGTGTGTGGGTTGTAGTTGGGTGGAGTGGTGTTGTTATGGTTGTGGTTATGGTTTGGTCGAATGGAAGTCGCGGAAGTGAGTGTTACGTCAGCGCGAGCATGAGATTGACGTGAGAGTGAGGTTGGTGTAGTTGTTGTTCCAGTATTGTTTTTGTTGGAGTGGTGAGAGTGGAGATTGGTGAATAGTCGATGTAGTAGTCTTTGTTGTCGGTATGGTATTGCTGGCTGACAGTACTCCTACTGTATAGCAAGACAAGACAAGTCAAGACAATGTCAACAGCAAATAAGTGTGGAGAGAGATCGGGTGTGGAAGGGAAGGCGGGCTTTGATTGCTTTTGATCTTCCAGCTCTTCTCGCCCTCGCCCCAAACACACGTCCCTCTCAGTCAGGTCTCGCTGGTCAGCTGCATGCGGCACCGCGCCTCTGCTTCGGCGCCATCGTGGGCCAGACGGGAGGCTAAACTGAAGGCTAACGCTGCCCGGCATCACCACCGCCCACGCGCTAGTCCGGCGCCACTTTCCGGCAATCATACTAGCATCTCATCCCATGTCTATCCATGCATGCATCCACTCCTCGGTTCGGTATAACGATGCATCCCATGCATCATGCATCTCCCACCGACCTGTGATGTCCCCTTCGTCGATCATCGTCCTTTGTCTTGCAACCTGCATTCACACACATGCAACTACGACTTCCACATGCACACCGCACAAGCCCATGACTCCAAACTATCCTCCTCACTACTGCCTCGCTGCCTCACCATCTCCCTCACCATCCTGCTAATCAATCTTCCCACTACCATGCACTGCACAGTCTCCTACTACCGTCCACTCCCCCTGTCCTATGCCGCGCCGGCGTTTGGACTCCAGCTCCCCAGAAACGACCCAACAACCAAACACCCACTCGTTACACTACGCTGACTCCATCCACCCTCCCAATGTGTCAACATGTCTGTTCGTCCTGGCCAGACCCTTTTGCCTAATAACCATCACGATTGTTGCACCAACAAAACAATACCAATATCAACATTAATGCCCAATCATCTCCCATCCGCGTCCATTTCCTCCATATATCCTTATATGCATTCACACACTACCTTACCATACCTATCCTTGTACGCATCATCACGACTGACTTCACACTCCACCGCGTTCCCCCATGTGCAACTACTGTAATCCGTATTCCCCCAACTTCCCACGCCCATCGTGTTGTGCTACCCAGATCACTGAGCCGCTGACCGCGACTCGCCCTCACCCGTCAACCGTGCGGCCGCAGCACTCGTCACCGGATCCGCTCGTGATATCGCCGCGACCGACCTAAGCTGACTTGAGAACGTGAATCGCTGCTACTGCGGCGCCGGTGCCCTGGAGCCTCGCTCGAACGAGGGCATACCCGTCCTCCCCTGCTTTTCTTTTCCAACACCCGGCCCACTTGTCAATCGTCAACGCGCCTGCACGGCTACGTCTGCGGTGGGCCTCCTGCGCCCCGGCTCAGCCTGTAACAATCCCGTCCAAATCAATCTAGCCCAAGAGGTAGATTACCCTAAGAAACCAGTGCCAGACTACCAAGAAAGGACTCCTTCCAGAACGATTTCCGTTGCTCCCTCCGTGACTCGTGGAACGTGGGACTTTCGTTCCGTCGCGCGTCGCTTGCGCTTCATACTGTGTACCGCCACCGCTACATGAAGGATGTATTAACCGGCTACTAGGATAGCTGAGCCGCCCTGCCGGGTGTCGAAAATGTCTACTTGACTACTACTCTTCGTGCCACACACCGTCTTCTCCTGGAAAGGCGGAGGAGGCGGCGACTCCTGGTGATTGCATATAGAACCTACTAATCTGTCACAACACCAACGCCCATGGCTACATGCTGTGGTCGTACATGACACGATATGAGTCGAGCTGACCTGACCCGACATGACATGACCTTGCCTCACCACCATGTGTCTATAATTACGACGTGACTTTCATGTCATCGTCGTGCAGGAAGTTCGCTGTACGCCTATACAAGCACAATAGTAACGGTGAAAGTATCGAGTGATACTGTAGTTAGCCGCCCATTTCACCAGTCAGCCGGACAAGAAGCGTGCGCGTACGCTGTTTCGCTGGCACCACTGGACAACAACACCAACACAACACCCCCGAACTGATCATGAATAATTACTCCGCCTTTCGCTACTCCTCACTTGCAAGGATGAAAACAAGAACCATTCTCCATCATACCAACAAGGTCATCTGCCATGTCTATATTACTCTCCAGCCGGGTGTAGCCCTGCAGAACTCGAACGCGTACCCTAAAACTCCGCGCCTCTCCGATCGTTCCTTCCTTCACATCCTTCCTCAAATTCCCGAGGGTCCAATTCTTCCATTCTCATGTTCTGTACCAGAACACCGCGACTCAACAAAAATGCCATCACTTACCGCCCTAGCAACTACCGCGGGGAGAGCGGAGAGGCGTTTCACCAACTGTCCATTACTTAGCTTCCATTCAGATTCGATACGTGATTGACCTCCGGACCGAAAAGACTGTTGGTGGGTGAGGTAGAACGCGTAACGGCGAATCCGCGGTCTTTCTCGCCGCCCTGCCTCGTGATGATTTTCGTTAACTAGTACTTTCTTTTTTCGGTTTTCCTGCTCCTTCTGCGTCCCGGCACGTGGTTTCGGTTAAACCTAGACCTACTTGGACTACACTTACCTAAAGCAGAAGTGCGAGAAACCTTCGTGCTATCGCCCCGAGGTCCCGCTGTGCACGTTTCTGTCATGTGATGTTGTTTGGTCTGCGCCTACAGACGGAACAACTAGGTAGGGTAGTTGGGTAGGCTGGTATTACCTACTACTTACCTACTAATTACTGCTATGCCGTGTATCAGCCGGAGGACGGAGGCGAGAACATTATGGCTTATACAGCCGCCATACCCACAAGGCGCAGCCAGAAGCAACGACCATTCACACTACTACTAAGGTATTTCGTTCGAGCCCATTCGGGCTGTCAGTCATCAGTCACATGCCTGGCTATCAGGCTGGAAGATGCCATGCCTATGCCGATGCCAACCAACCAGCCCAACAGTGGAAGGCTGAAAAGGCTGTCGCAAATGATGGCAGAACCTTCTCACACGCGACGCCTGTCACGCGAGCTGGAAAAAGGCACAGGCACGGCCACGCTTTTTCTACGATGAAACCGGATGGATGTCAAACTCCACGAATTGTCACGTGTGGGTGTCTAAGTACATGCCAGGTGGAAAGAAAGGTACGTACTGTACGGCACCTAATAATGTTGGAAAAGCATAATCCTCATCATCCGTACACTCCTGTTTGCCAGCGCATAAACGCAAACTCGTCTCATGGCCATTATTGTTGCCTATCGATCCTCTAGACGGTGGTTCTGATGATTCGATGCTGCACACTGCCTGCTGCTGCCACTGCCGGCATCGCTGATGCATAAGGTATGCAACAAGACCAATTTATTCGGAATGCGCTTTTGAGACACGGCTTGGGTTGCGCGATGAGTTGTCTCGTCATTCGCGTTTATGTAGATCCTCCGCATTTCCATTGCTCCATCTCCTCCATCTTTTTGCTGCTGCTGGAGGTCTTCTCCACGATCTGATCGGAAGTTGGAGACGGAGGAGGATTGGGATGTACGGTAAGGTTGGAACAACACATGAGACATTTTCGACTTTTGCCTGTATTGATAATTAGGTATTGCCAGCTCACACACACAAACCATTTCATGGCGACGGCTTTGCTTTCGTCCGTCATGTGTTGCCTATTCACGTGTTATGGCTGGCTGTATTTGGCGCGCGCGTACATGAAGATGTGTGTGTCTGTTGTCGAAGTCCTGAACAGGCGGGCTCGTTGGGCTCAGTCATCAGTCGTGCAACGGCAAAATAACTGGAATAGATCAACCATTAGCCGTCCTGGTTGACAGGTTTCTTCTTCTTCGAATCCTTGTTTCTACGGTACAGCTATACATCCGTACCGAGTTAATCAACAATGACAGCTATGTACCTTCCAATATTTCCTCCGAAACGATGCGTTTGTTTTCCCGATGCCCGCACCCGTTGTTTGCAGCCGAGGGAGGATGGAAGGGCGGCTGCAAGCGTGCAGCAACAACACAGCCCTACCCACTACTACAGGGAAAGGGCGAAAAAGGTACAAAGGTACATCATTATTCCGGTAGAAGGAAGAACGACAGATGACTTCCCGCATACATCTTCTGTTGTTGTTCTCGTTCCTGACAGCGCATCGCCAGGAAGATCACATCTTCACCGCATCCTCGGCATCATTCGCATCCTAACCGCAATAATAATAGCAGCGTGACTTGTTTGCTCGCCTCGCTCGCTACTGTAGCCAGGCGTCCAGTCTGCCAGTCCAACGTGAAAGTGGCCGCAGTAGTTCGTATGTTGTGATTTGATTAAATGATCGACCGCAGTGGTTAATGGTCAGAGGTTCGCTTCTGCCTGAACCCTTGTGGTTTTTTGATTTATTCGATTATTTCACCCTCGCCTCGCCTCAGGGCTCATGTCTCTCGCTTCTGTTCTAGTCCACAGGTCTCCTGTGGGGTTTCTCCAACAATGGGAGACGAAGAGATGGAGATCATGGACCACTGGACCCTTTCCTTTCGCCTTGTGCTCGTGACATGAAAATGCGGAGTCGCTGCCCGTTTCTTGT
>Ga0265798_10011780_pt1 | contig 10626 bp, 9 predicted proteins | sample P3T30metagenome_FD_192430 | JGI IMG/M metagenome (GOLD analysis project Ga0265798, IMG submission 192430) | Plant litter microbial communities from East Loma Ridge, Irvine, California - P3 T30 | ecosystem: Environmental > Terrestrial > Plant litter > Unclassified | place: USA: California... | reverse complement strand
TCTGCGCGCCCAGGTGGCCCTGGTCGGCGGCGCGGCGCAGCCAGGCCAGGGCGACGCCGTCATCCTGCTGGCCGCCGCGTCCGCTGAGCAGCAAAGACGCCAGGTGATACTGGGCGCCCGCCTCGCCCTGGCGCGCGCCGCGCTGGAGCCAGGCGGCTGCGCGCAGGGGTTCGCAGCGCACGCCCCGCCCCTCGGCATACGCCAGCCCCAGTTCGCGCTGGGCGACGGCATTGCCTTGGGCGGCGGCCTGGCGGAACCAGCACAGGGCCTGCACGGTGCTGGCCGGCACGCCCAGGCCCTGCTGGTACATCTGGCCCAGGTGCAGTTGCGCCAGGGCGTCGCCCAGCACGGCCGCCTTGCGGAACCAGGCCATGGCAATGGGATGGTTGGCGCCGACCCCGCGCCCCAGCAGGAAGCATTCGCCCAGCAGGGTCTGGGCGCTGGCGATGCCCTGCTCGGCCGCGCGGTAGTACCAGGTCATGGCGGCGACATCGTTCTGCTCGACCCCGCGCCCCTTGCGGTAGAGTTGCCCCAGGTTCTGCTGGGCCGAAGGATCGCCCTGGCTGGCGGCGCGCTTGAACCAGCAGGCCGCCTCGCGGTCATCCTTGCTGACGCCGCGGCCGTTGTAGTAAAGCGCGCCCAGGTGGTTCTGGGCAAACGCGAGACCCTGCTGCGACGCCTTGTACATCCAGTGGAAAGCGGCGGCGTCGTCGCGGTCGACCGGATCGCCCTTGCGGTACATCAGGCCAAGATTGAACTGGGCGTACGCGTCACCCCGCTCGGCGGCCTGGCGGAACCAGACAAAACTCTGGTAAGAGTCGCGGCTGACTTTCTGGCGTTGCATGCTGATCCTCCGGCGCGGCGGCCACGGTAGACGCTGGGACGACTGCGCGCATAGTGGCGTTGCGCCCGGGGGCAAGCGCGCCTCCGGGAGACCACGAAGGATGGTCCGGACCAGGATGGTCGGGACGCCGCGCCTTGCCTGCAGGTTTCAGCCAGATGCGCCAAGCTGCTGGTATTGCCAAAAATATAACTCTTCCGCTGGGGCGGCCATTTGACGACGCACAATCGTGCGCGTGCCGGAGCAGCCGGCAAGCGCAAGAAAACCGCGATCAGGGACGTTTTTACAGCTGAGTTGGCCTGCTTTAGTCCTGGACAGGCGGTTTTTGTTGCGTGGCGTACTTATTGAGGAAGGCGGGCACCTTTGCCGCGCTGAGCTTGTTAAGCGAGCCCAGCAGAGAGGTCGACACGGGATGTTCCCCTATTGCGCCGTGCAGGTGGCGGGCGATGTGGATCAGCAATTGCGCGCCCACTTCGGCATCGGCCTCGGCGCGGTGGGCGGCGCTGCGAAATACCAGGCCCAGCTGACTCGACAACACGCCCAGCTTGTAACTTGGCATGCCTGGAAACAGGCGGCGCGACAGCTTGAGCGAGCACACCAGCGCCTGGTGGGCGGGCGCCAGCGCCAGCCGGGCCGCTTCGGCCTTGAGGAATTTCTCGTCGAAGCTGGCGTTGTGGGCCGACAGGGTGTCGGCGCCGATGAAGTCGAGCAGTTCAGGAATCACCTTGCGCACGGGCGGCGCGCTATCGACCATGGCCTGGCTGATCCCGGTCAGGCTGGTGATAAAGCTGGGAATGCGCGCTTCGCAATTGACCAGCGACACGTAGCGCTCGGTGACGACGCCGTCGACGATGCGCAGCGCCGCCACTTCGGTAATGCGGTCGCCCATCACGGGCGAAAGGCCAGTGGTCTCGAAGTCGAGCATGACGATGGGACGGTCGAACACGCTCATGGCTGCGCTCCCGCACCGAACTTGCGCGCCGCGTCGATGGCCAGGCCGCTGCCGATGCTGCCGAACAGGTCGCCTTCGACCTTGCGCGCGCCCGGCAGCAGTTTGCCAATGCGCTCGCGCAGGGCCAGCACGCCGCTCGAGCCCCCGGTGAAAAACACGGTGTCGATGCTGCCTTGGCCCACCTGGGCGTCGGCCAGCATCTTCAGCACCGTCTGGTCGATGCTGTCGAGCAGATGACTGATGGCCGCCTCGAAGCCGGCGCGGCCCAGCAGCAAGCTGGTCGGCGGACTCAGGCGCTCCAGTTCGAGCGTCACTTCGGCCGCCGCCGACAGGGCGATCTTGCCCTGCTCCACCTGCATGGCGAGCCAGTGGCCGGCGCGCTCTTCAATCAGGCGCTGCAGGCGCTGCAGCTTTGCGGGCTCGGCCGCGTCGCGCGCCACGTCGGCCAACTGGGTCCAGGTTTTCTTGGTGTACGCCTGGTTGATGGTGTGCCAGGTCGCCAGATTAAAATAATAGCTGGACGGAATTTCGCTGTTGTTGCTCATGCGGCTGCCGTAACCAAGCAGGGGCATCACGGACGCCAGGCTGAGGTATTTGTCGAAATCGGTGCCGCCGATGTGGACGCCGCCGGTGGCCAGGATGTCCTCGCGCCGTTCGGCCCGGTTGGCCCGCTCCGGCCCCAGCCGCACCAGCGAAAAGTCCGAGGTGCCGCCACCGATATCGACGATCAGCACCAGTTCCTCGCGCTCGATGCGCGACTCGTAATCGTAGGCGGCGGCAATCGGCTCGTACTGGAAGTCAATGTGCTTGAAGCCGACCGCGCGGGCGATCTCGGCCAGGGTGTCCTCGGCCTGCTGGTCGGCCGCCGCGCTGTCGTCGATGAAAAACACGGGCCGGCCGAATACGGCCGCCTCGAACTGGTGGCCGGCGGCGGCCTCGCCGCGGCGTTTTATTTCGCCGATGAAGTAACTCAGCAGCATGCGAAACGGCAAGGCCCGCCCCGCCACCTCGGTCTGGCCGTCGATCAGGCTGGTGCCCAGCAGGGACTTGAGCGAACGCATCAAGCGGCCTTCGTAGCCGGCCAGATACTCGCTCAGGGCGGCGCGGCCGTAGCTGACGGCATCGTCATCGGCATTGAAGAACACCACCGACGGCAGGGTCGGCTTGCCATCTTCCAGCACGAGCAAGGTGGGCCGCCCGGGCAGCAGGCGGCCGACGGTGGAATTGGACGTGCCGAAATCGACGCCGCAGGCGTGGCTCATGGAGGTGACCGATGGTAGCGAGGGGCCGGTAGTTTAGCAGATCGGGCCGCCGTGCTGCTGGCCGCGAGCAGGATTATTCTGCGTGAACTGGGCGCTTATGCAACAGCGCCGGGGCTTTGTCGGCTTTCTTTAATTTCTAAATGGAAATATATTGTCATACGGCAATTCATTGCGCTAAACTAATTCCGTTCCAGTCACGCCCACCTCCCCGCATGACCAATTCGACTCCCCCTGTCAGCCACAGTATTGCCGACATCAAAGCCCTGATCCACCGCGAATCGCGCCGCGTCACGTCCTACGACGTCGCCAGCGCCGCGGGGGTGTCGCAGTCGGCCGTCTCGCGCTGCTTCAAGCCTGGCGCGAGCGTGTCGAAAGCCACTTATGCACGGGTGATGCAGGCCGCCTCGGACCTGGACTATATCCCGAATGCCGCCGCGCGCAGCCTCAACACGCGCCGCTCCAACCTGGTCGCCTTGATCATTTCCGACCAGGTGACCTTGCACTATCCCGAACTGCTGTCCGAACTGAGCCGCCACTTTTCGCTGCGCGGCATGCGCATCGTGCTGTTTTCCCTTGGCGCGGACACCAGCGCGGCCGAACTGCTGGCCGAGGTCTGGCAGCACCAGGTCGACGGCGCCGTGATTGCCGCTCCGCTGGAAGAACACGAGGTGGCCGAATTCGAACGTCGTCAGCTGCCCGTCGTGCTGTTCAACCGCAGCGTGCGCGACCGCCAGGTCAATGCCATCGTGTGCGACCAGGTCGGCGCCGCCCGCATCATGGTGGCGCGCCTGGCCGCCGCCGGCCACAAGCGCTTTGCCATGATTGAAGGCCCGGCCGGCTCCAGCGTCGCCCTGGCGCGCCGGCGCGGCGTCACCGAACGGTTGGCTGAACTGGGACTGGCGGCCCCCCTCACCGTCAGCGGCGAACATGATTACGCCAGCGGCGCGCGCGGCCTGCACGAGATCATCGGCCAGCTGGGCAGCGCGCCCGACGCCGTCATCTGCAGCAACGACACCATGGCCATCGGCTGTCTCGACGCCGCCCGGCTCGACTTTGGCCTGGACGTGCCGGGCCAGCTGTCGATCACGGGTTTCGACGGCATCGCCCCCGCAAGCTGGCTCAGCTACAACCTCACCACCCTGCGCCAGCCCGTGCGCCAGATGGCCCAGGCCACGGCCGACATGCTGGTCGGCCTGATCGCATCGGGCGCGAGCGGGGTTGAGCGCCGGGTGTTTTCCGCAGCACTCATCGAGGGCGCCACCGCCCGGCTCGGGCCTGCCATATAAGAGAGACTGGCGCGGGCAAGGCCGCGTCAGAGGTCAGCCAGCAAGGTCGTGGCGGCGCTGCGGTCCGCCTGCAGCGAGGCGATCAGCGCATCGAGATCCTGTTCCAGCCGACCGAGGATGGCGGGATCGAGCTGGGCCAGGGCGCCCGGCAGCACGCCCGCAAACGGACCCGGCACGCTGGCCAGCATGGCCGCGCCGCAATCGGTCAGGTGCAGGCCAAGCGCGCGGCGGTCATCACGGTCGCGCACCGTCCGGATCATTTCCCGATCGAGCAGGGCCCGCACCAGGTTGCTGGCCGTGGACTGGTGCACATCCATCGCCCGCCCCAGGTCGGAGACGCCAATGCCGGGCCGCCCCTGGATCACGGATAAAGCCCATACCTGGGCGCCGCCAATGCCGGCCGCCGTCTCGACCTGGCGGAAATGCAACTTGACGGCATTGAAAACAATACGGAACTGGCGCAACACCCGTCCGGCCTGGTCGGAACCGGGATCGAGCGGGGGCGGAGAGAGATCGGTGAGCATAAAACAATGATAATGGATTCCCTTCACCTCGTATGCACGACTGGGCCCAGTGCCTCGCTGTACCATGCGCATCGCGGCAGATATTGCGAAAATACAACAATGTGCACAGTTTGCGCAGTCTTTGCGGCGCGCGCACGGTTGCCGAATTTTCACCGCAATAACTCTTGATTCAGTACAATCTGACAAGATCGACACGGCGCGCCTGCGGCATTTCACATGCAGCAGGACCTGCCGGACCTACCTTCATCACCACGGAAAATCCATGACCTTGAACACCTCCGCTGCCACCATTGCCAACCTGGTTGAACAGCAGCAATCCACCATCCTTGCCGCCTGGCTGGAAAGCCTGAAAAAGCAGATGGTGCGCAGCGATGCCGCCTCCGATGAACAGCTGAAACGCCACTGCGGCCAGTTCCTCTCCCTGTTCGCGCAGGCGGCGGCAAAGGGCGGCATGGACGATATCGATGGCCGCCCTTTCGACGAGGTGCGCGGCCTGCTGGCCGAAATTTCCTCCGCCCGCGCGCGGCAGGGCTCGACCCCGAGCGAAACGGCGACCTTTGTGTTCTCGCTGAAGCAGCCCATTTTCAATGTGCTGCGCGACGCCCTGCAAAGTGACGCCCCCGCGCTGGCCGCCTCGCTGTGGACGATCAGCACCCTGATCGACAAGCTCGGCCTGTACACCGTGGAAGTGTTCCAGAAGAGCCGCGATCAGATCATCGTGCGCCAGCAGCAGGAGTTGCTGGAACTGTCGACCCCCGTCGTCAAACTGTGGCAGGACATCCTCGCCCTGCCCCTGATCGGCACCCTCGACAGCGCGCGCACCCAGGTGGTGATGGAGTCGCTGCTGCAGAAGATCGTCGAGACGGGCGCCGCGATCGCCATCATTGACATCACCGGCGTGCCTACCGTCGACACCCTGGTGGCCCAGCACCTGATGAAAACCATCGCCGCCGCCCGCCTGATGGGCGCCGACTGCATCATCAGCGGCATCCGCCCCCAGATCGCGCAAACCATCGTGCACCTGGGCGTGAACCTGGAAGACGTCGTCACCAAGGCGACCCTGGCGGACGCCTTCGTGGTGGCCCTTGGCCGCGTCGGCGCCTCCATCCGGCGCGACTGACCATGGAACGGATTCCCATTCTGCGCATCGGCGACCTGCTCCTGGTGACGATCCAGGTCGACATGCATGACCGCCTGGCCATGAGCCTGCAGGACGACCTGACCGAGCGCATCGTGCGCGACGAGGCCAAGGGCGTCCTGATCGACATCTCGGCGCTCGACCTGGTCGACTCCTTCATCGGCCGCATGATCAGCAATACCGCATCGATGGCGCGCGTGCTCGACGCCCAGACCGTGCTGGTCGGGATGCAGCCGGCCGTTGCCATCACCCTGGTCGAGCTGGGCCTGACCCTGCCCGGCGTGAAAACGGCGCTCAACGTCGAACGGGGCATGGCGCTGCTGGGCAAGCAGTACCTGGCCGGACCCGCGCGGCGCGATCCGCAAGCGCGATGAGCGATATGTCCCCCGCGGCAGGCGTGCGCTTTTCGTCGCAGCTGCTGACCCCGCGCGCCGGTGCACGGCGCGTGCTGGTGTTGCCGCTGACCGGCGACGAGCACGTGGTGGCCCTGCGCCGCCTGGTGCGCGAGCGCGCCATCGACATCAAACTGAGCCTGGTCGACCAGACCAAGCTGGTGACGGCCGCCAGCGAACTGGCGCGCAATACCCTCAAATACGGCGGCGGCGGCGAGGCCCACGTCATTGAACTCGACGACGGCGTGCGCCTTGGCGTGCAGCTGATCTTCGCCGACGACGGCCCCGGCATCGCCGACACGGCGCTGGCCCTGACCGACGGCTACACCACCGGCGGCGGACTGGGACTGGGCCTGTCGGGCGCACGCCGCCTGGTCGACGAATTCGACATCGACACCCGCGTGGGAGAAGGAACCGTCGTGGCGGTCGTCAAATGGAAACGCTGATCACCTCACTGCGCGCGCATCACGTCATCGACATCACCCACGCCAGCGACATCGCCCAGGCGCGCCGCGCCGGCCAGGCGCTGGCCCAGCAGCTTGGCTTCGACGAGACCCGCGCCGGCCAGTTGGCCCTGTTGATCAGCGAGGCCGCCACCAACATCATCAAGCACGCCGGTGAAGGCCGGGTGTTCCTCTCCGAAGTGGTCGACGGCGAACGGCGCGGGGTCGATGTGCTGGCCAGCGACGCCGGTCCCGGCATCGGCAATCTGAGCCTCGCCCTGCGCGACGGCGTTTCCACCACCGGCACGGCCGGCACGGGCCTGGGCGCAATGCGCCGCCTGGCCGATGAATTCGACGCCTACGCGCCGCGCGGCAAAGGGGCCGCCTTCTTCATGCGGCTGTGGAGCGCGCCGGTCGATCCACTGGCGCTGCCTCCCGCTGGCGGCGCGGCGCCGTTCAGCTTCGGCGCCCTGTCCCTGCCGATTGCAGGCGAAGACAGCAACGGCGACGCCTGGGCCATGGCGGCCGACCGCGCCGGCGTGGCGCTGATGTCGGTCGATGGCCTCGGCCACGGCGACCTGGCCGCCGAGGCGGCGCGCGCGGCGCTCGACTGCATGGCGCAAGGACCGTTCCGCTCGCCCGCCGCCCAGCTCGAAGCCTGTCACGGCGCCCTGCGCGCGACCCGCGGCGCGGCGCTGGCAGTGGCGCAACTGGCCTACGAGGGCCCGGCGCCATCGCTGCGCTTTGCGGGGATCGGCAATATCTCGGCCTGCCTGATCGACCAGAGCAAGCGGCGCCAGATGATCTCCCATAACGGCATCGTCGGCCACAATATGCGCAAGGTGCAGCAGTTCGAGCTCGATTGTCCGCCCGGCGCGCTGCTGGTGATGCACTCCGATGGTTTATCGACCCAGTGGGACCTGGAGGCCTATCCGGGCCTGACAGCGTGCAATCCGCTGCTGATTGCCGCCGTGCTGCTGCGCGATTTTGGCCGTGCGCGCGACGACGCCAGCGTGCTGGTGCTACGCTACAGCGGCCGCGCCCCCAGCGCCCCCTGAGATGATCGAGACGATGACGATGCAGCCGATGCAGACCATGCGCCTGCTTAATTTTGGTCTGGAAGGCCCGGCCGACGTGGTGACCGTGCGCCAGCGCGCCCGCCAGTTGTCGGCGACCCTGGGTTTTTCTCACCAGGAGCAGGTGCGCATCGCCACGGCCGTATCGGAACTGGCCCGCTGCGCCAGCCGCCGCGTCTACGGCGGGCGCGCCCTGTTCGCGTTCGAGTCCAGCGGTCCCGAGCGCCATCTGGCGGTGACGATCCGCGACAACGGCGGCGCCGAGCGAGTCGATGCGGCCTCCAGTCCCGGTCACTGGGCCGGCCCCCCGGAGCTGGATGAGCCGGCGCGCCAGCTCGAAGCGGCGCTGCTCACGGCGCGCCGCCTGATGGACCAGTGCGAGCTCGATCTGCAGGCCGACCATGCCATCACGGTGTCGATGACCAAGCGCCTCGCGCCCGAGCAGGTGCCTGACCCGGTCGCGCTGGCGGCGCTGGCCGGGCAGCTGGCCAAGGCACCGCCGGCCGACAGCTTCGCCGAAGCGCAGCAGCAAAATCACGAACTGGCCACGGCGCTGGCCGAACTGCGCGAGCGCCAGGACGACCTTCTGGCCCTGACGCGCGAACTGGAAGACACCAACCGGGGCGTGGTGGCGCTGTACGCCGAGATCGAGGAAAAGGCGGAAAAGCTGCGCCATGCGGACGAAATGAAAACCCGCTTTCTGTCGAACACCAGCCACGAACTGCGCACGCCCCTGTCGTCAATCCGCGCCCTCACCCAACTGCTGCTGGACCGCATGGACGGTGAGCTGAGCGTCGAGCAGGAGCGCCAGATCACCTTCATCTCCAACGCCGCCAATGACCTGTCCAATCTGGTCAACGACCTGCTGGACCTGGCCAAGATCGAAGCGGGCAAGGTCACCATCGATGTGGCGCCGATCGACGTCGGCCAGCTGTTCGGCGCCCTGCGCTCGATGCTGCGCCCGCTGGTGCGCCAGCCTGGCGTGGCGCTCAATTTCATCGATCCGGTCCCGCCCGTGCTGTTTGAATCGGACGAGCCGAAAGTGGCCCTGATCCTGCGCAATTTCGTCTCCAACGCCATCAAGTTCACCGAGCGCGGTGCGGTCGAAGTGAAGGTTGCCCCGGCCGCCCCGGCCGACAATCCGGCGCTGCTGCGCTTCGAAGTGCGCGATACGGGCATCGGCATCGCCCCGGAAAACCTCCAGCTCATTTTCGAGGAATTCAGCCAGATCGAGCATCCCCTGCAACGGGGCGTGAAGGGCACGGGCCTGGGCCTGCCCCTGTGCCGCAAGTTTGCCGGACTGCTGGGCGGAGAGGTGCTGGTGCAGAGCACGCCGGGACAGGGCTCCGTCTTCAGCCTGCTACTGCCGCAGCACCCCGAACCACACTGGCGCTCGCCATCATGAATCCGCCCGTACGCATCCTCAACGTCGACGACAACGACGGCGCCCGCTACGTCAAGAGCCGCATCCTGGCCGGCGCCGGCTTTGAAGTCGAGGAAGCCGCCAACGGCACCGACGCCCTCGACAAGGTGGCGCGCCGCCCGCCCGCGCTGGTGCTGCTCGACGTCAAACTACCCGACATCAATGGCATCGAAGTGTGCCGCCGCATCAAGGCCGATGCGGCCACGGCGCACGTGCTGGTGCTGCAAACCTCGGCGGCGCTGACGGGCCGCGACGACAAGATCCGCGGCCTCGAAGGGGGCGCCGACAACTACCTGGCCGCGCCCATCGAGGCCGATGAACTGATCGCCAATGTGCGCGCGCTGCTGCGCCTGCAGCAGACCCGCTTTGCACTGGCCAACAGCGAAGAGCGCTTTCGCCAACTGGCAGAAAACATCGACGATGTGTTCTGGATGTTCAATCTCGATGACGGCGCCCTGCTCTACGTGAGCGACGCCTATGCCCGCATCTGGGGCCGCGACAGTGCGCAACTGGCGCGCCAGAGCGACGACTGGATGGCCAGCGTCCATCCGCAGGACCGCCCTGCCCTGTCGCAGCGCTGGCACGCCCTGCTGGCGCTGGCGCCCTACGATGAAGAATACCGCGTGGTCGGTCCCAATGGCGCCACGCGCTGGGTGCGCGACCGCGCCTTCCTGGTGCGTGACGCACGCGAGCGGCCCTACCGCATCGCCCGCATCACCAGCGACATCACGGCGCGCAAGGAGATGGAGGGGCGCCTGCGCTCGGCCGACGACAACAAGAACGATTTTCTCGCCACGCTGGCCCATGAACTGCGCAATCCCTTGAGCCCCATCCGCACCGCGGTGGAGCTGCTGGGACAAAACGGGGAAGACGGCGAAGCGGCCGACAAGGCCGTCCACGCCAGGGCGCGCGGGGTGATCTCGCGCCAGGTCGATCACCTCACCCACCTGGTCGACGACCTGCTCGACGTGGCCCGCATCTCGGAAGGCAAACTGACCCTGCGCGAGCAGGCGGTGGAGCTGCACGGGGTCTTCAAGGCGGCGCTGGAGACGGCCACGCCGATGCTCGAAGCGCGCCAGCATGGCATTCAATTGCGCCTGCCCGAGACGCCGCTGCGGGTGTGGGGCGACCCGGTGCGCCTGGCCCAGGCCATCGGCAACCTGCTGCACAACGCCGCCAAATTCACCGCCATTGGTGGCCAGATTTCACTGGAAGCGGCGACCACCGACATGGACGGCCAGCCAGCGGTGTGCATCACGGTGCGCGACAACGGCATCGGCATCGCCAGC
>Ga0265798_10011778_pt1 | contig 10626 bp, 12 predicted proteins | sample P3T30metagenome_FD_192430 | JGI IMG/M metagenome (GOLD analysis project Ga0265798, IMG submission 192430) | Plant litter microbial communities from East Loma Ridge, Irvine, California - P3 T30 | ecosystem: Environmental > Terrestrial > Plant litter > Unclassified | place: USA: California... | reverse complement strand
GCGTCAGCGCCCCGACACCTCCAGCGCCCGCACGGTCGCCGGCATGAACGGGAGGAACGCGCTCGCCCAGACGCGGTAGCCGCGGTCGTTCGGGTGGAAGAGGTCGGCCGCGGCCTGCGTGATCGCGAGCAGCGGGGTCTGGCGGCGGGTGATGCGGTGCAGCGGCGCGATGCGCAGGCCGCGGTCGGCGGCGAGGCGCCGCACGATCTCGTTCGCGACCCGAACCTTGCGCTCGCTGGTGGGGAAGTGGAAGCACGGCAGGTCGGCGACGACGGTGGTGGGCGGGACGGCGTCGAGGATCCGGGCCAGGTCGCGCTCGAACGCGACCGGCTCGAACGCGGGGATGTCGTTGGCGCCGATGGCCAGGGTCACGACGTCGGGCTGCAGCTTGGCGAGGCGGGGGAGCTGCGTGCGGACGAGGTCGGCGGCGCGCGCTCCCGAGACGCTGAGGTTGACGACGCGGACCGAGCGGCCGCTGAGGGCGCGGATCCGGTCGGCGAGGATCCCGACGTAGCCGTTCACGGGTCGGCTCGCCCCGATGCCCTGCGCCGTCGAGTCGCCGAGCGCCACGTAGAGGAGGTCGCCCTCGAGCTTCGCGTGCGCGCGCCACCAGGCCGAGTTCACGGGGAGCGTCTCGTTGACGGTCACGGCGCGGCGGCGGCGTCGGGCCTCGAAGCGGCGCGGGACGACCAGGGCGGCGGCGGTGAGGCCGCCGATCGCGGCGGCGATGACCGCGGGAGGGCGGGCAGAGGACGTGCCGGCCGATCGGGAGCTCATCACGGGAGACTACGCGCGCGGATCTGGACGCCGACAGGCCGAGCACCGCAGGGGACTACTGGAGTGGGGCACAGTGGACGCCGGGCGGACATCGCCGCGGATGTCCGGCTCTCAGACCTCCGACGCTCAGTCCTTGTCAGCCGACCGCATGTCGCGGAGGGCAGACGCCGTCCCGGCGAGCCCTCGGGCCCGATGGTGAGCCATGATCTCGGCTGATTCCATCCGAGCCTCGTGGAAGGTCCCGATCACGTCCCGCATCACGTCGAGGCTCGCCGCCGGTGTCAGGGCCATGCGCCCGCCGGGCAGCTCCTCGGGTGTGAACCAGCCCACGTCGCCCGTCCGGATCCTCCGTAGGACGAGCTTCGCCGTCGGAGAGATGATCTCGCAGCGCGTCCACTCCCCTGATGCCCATGCGCGGCGGGTCATCCAGCTGGCGTCATCGGGCATGGGCGGCTCGCTCCCGGGAGCAGCCGCGATGCGCTTCTCGATGAGCTCGGCGTCGTGCTCGCCGTCACCGACATCGTGCTCGAAGGTCCAGGCGGGTGCGATCCGCAACCAGGACAGCAGCAGCCCCAATGCCTCCGAGAGCGACGTGTCGTGGAAGGAGAGCGAGGTGGAGCCGTCGTCGTTCACGACCTCTGCCGCGACGAGGGCGTCGGCATCCCGGTACCAGCTGCTGAAGGTCATGCGTCGCCCGGCGGAGTCCGTGACCGCCCCGAAGGAGAGCTCCGAGGAGTACCGCGTGCGGGTCAGGGCGATGCCCGCGGGCGTGGCGCTTCCGGCGAGCGTGAGGAGTCCGAGATCGCGGAGCTCCTTCGACGCAGTGGGGTGCTCGCGCTTCTGCACGAAGATCCCACGTCGCCGCCGGACCCAGAGGAGGTCCCATGCTTCCTGGCTCATCCGTATGTCGCTGACGGGGAAGGGCTGCAGCCGAGGGATGCGGGTGAGCAGCTCGAGCCGGGTGCCGTCCGAGCGTCGGGCCGTGGCCTCGGTGTCCAGCGCGATCTCGGTCATGCCATCTCCTTCAGTCGCGTGCCGCTCGCGATCACCGTGAAGAGGTCTTCGAACTCGAGGACGTCGACGACATTGCAGCTGGCGGTGATCTCCAGCACGTGGGTCCCTGTCGCGATCGCGGATCGCGCGACTGCGACGCACGTACCCTCCCCGGCGTAGAGGAAGTGGACGACGCGTCCTGTGAAATCGGGTCGTGTCCACGCCAGGTCGGAGCAGACGTGCGACCAGCCGGGAAGGGCCAGCGCCTCGGCGACGCTCCGAGCTCCCAGCTGCTCGACCGTCTCCGTGGAATCTCGGACGACGATCACGACGTTCGCGCGGAACACGGTGTAGCGCTCGATGGGCTTCGCGATCGCGATGACCCGGTCGTCGTCGGAGGGGAAGCGCTCCCAGGTGGCGGGCATCTCCAACTCCAGCATCGACGTCTCCACGGGGAGCCAGCCCTCCGTCATCGCGTCCTCTCCCTGTGCATTTCGACGCCGTTCACACGCCGAAGTTCTCGTCGGCCAATTCGTTCGCGTTGTCCGCGATGTCATTGACGGGTTTCTCAAGGAGGATCCCACCCACAAGCCCACCGATAAGTCCCCCCACGATCGTGCCGCCCACTGGCAGGATGGCCGTGCCGATCGCTGCCCCTATTGCGGCCTCTCCCGCTCCCGCGGCGAGATCGATGCCTCCGCTGATGGCGCCATGGCGTAGCGCATGCCCCTTCCGGCGATCGTCGTCCCAGTCGGGATGATCCGCCACGTCCTTCTCATACGTCTGGGAGCCGACCACCACCCCGCTGCCGACAGACGCGATTGCCCCGACGGCGAACCCGCCGGCCTTGGCCGCGTATCTCAGCACGCGTGAGCTTTGAGCGGAATGCAAGGCGGCTTTGGTGGTCGGCGGAGCTTCAGAACTATCGACGAGGTCTTTGGGGGAAGCGGACTTCGTCGGTGCCTCGATAGCTTCTTCTCCACCGGCAGTGACCGTTCCGACGTGCCGTCCCGTGGGGTCTTTCAGACGGAGCAATTCGGCCATGCCGACGATGGAGTCCCGAAAGCCGGACTTGCTCCCGATTGCATCCCCTGTCGCACTCAGCAGCAACGCCGAGGGCGGCGAAGACAGCACGCGGCCAGCGGCTTCTGCCCCGTAGAGGGCTTGATCCCCGGGAAACTGGAGCAGGTGCCGGAGAGCCGCGGCGCAGTTCGAGTCTGCGGCGCTGACATCGGAGTTGAAGCCCGTGATGCTCGATTCCAGCCAACGATGCGGATCGGCATCCGATGTGCCCGGGGCATGGGGGTCGAGCGGGTCTAGATCCCCTACGGTTAAGGTTTGTGCAGTGACGCTCTCTGCGAGGGCGGAGCGGCGCTTGGCCAGATCCTCGAGGACCTTGGCATATGCCAGGAGCGCGGTCTTCGCGGTGGAAGAATCATCGTCGACCTTGCTGGCAACTCCCGCCGACCCGGAGAGCGCGTCCGCGAGTCGCGCAGAGTCCGGCGTCTCGAACACTCCCGGTGTCGACAGGCCGGCCCATGAGGCCTTGATGGAGTTCATTGCCCGGTCGACAGCGGAGCCGATGGCGTCGAACGACCGAGCGGCCGCTTCCACCGCTTGTGCGTCGGGAACGGCGACGAGGTCGGGCAGCTGGGTGGTACTGGTCACTGGTCCACGCCATCCTTGTAGGCCGAGGCCATTTCGTCGTCACCGTCGACATATGCGGCGAGGGCGGTGTGGGTCTGGTCGATGGCGTGCGTGACCTTCTCGTTGATCAGACCGATCTGCGAGAGCAGGGGGTTCTGCAGGAGCACCCCCAGCGTGGCGGCTGTCTCCGGCCCGGTCACCGCCGACGCGCTATCGACAGCCGTGCGGGCGGCCTGCTCGGCGCTCTGCAGTTCCGTGATTCCAGCGCGCGCGCTCGTGAGCGCTGCCCCTACCTGATCGGGGTCGATCTTCCACCCGGACATACCCGCCACAGCGCTCCCTCTCCACGTCCGCCCCACGATGACGTCGGGACTTTACAGTCCTCGAGGTTCCGCGCGAGCGAGTTCGCTTGAGGTGTGAGCGGCGTGACGTTATGGCCTACGCTTCGCGCCGTTGGTTTCGTAGGTGAGGGCTGCCGGCCATCGAAGCCACTAGGCGCATCGAGTCGATGCGGCCATGCAGGGGCAGGATCAGGGCGCGAAGGCCGCGCTCTGCGTGGCTGCGGATTCCCGGGCGACGCCTGATCCGCGTGCCACGGCCTCACTGCCCGTGACTGCCCCTCCGAGGAAGGCGCTGAGGAAGGTTCCGCCGCCGGGGACCGCACAGACGCCCACCGGCGAGCTGATGCCCCGAAGGGCGTCTCCCTCGGACACGGGCGCGGTGATCGTGCGGCCCCTCTCCACGAGGTCGACCTCGGGAGAGTCTCGAGCAACGAGGGTGAGCCGGGGCCCGCTGCCGCGGGAGAGCCGTGGCCGTCGGCCGACGACGACACGAGCCGGATCGATGCCCCTGTCGAGCCGGTACCACCTCGGAAGCAACGGGCGTGGCGTGAAGAGGAACGCGTAGAGGCCGAAGGCGCTCACCAGGGCCCCCGGGATGAAGAAGGCGTCGAACAGCGCTCCATGGAAGAGGTTGCCGATGTTCGCGATGGACTGTCCCACGCCGAGCCATCCGATGCCCAAAGGGATCGTGAAAGGCCCTTTCGACCACCATCTCCAGAGGCCGGTGTATGCCAGGGCGCCGATGCCGATGAGCACCAGGCAGAACGTCCCGTACCTCAGCACCCCCTCCGAGGACATGGCGTCGATGGTGCCGACGGATGCAGATGCTGAGGCTGCGAGGATGGGCGAAGTCAGCGTCAGGGCAGGCACGCAGACATGATCACACACGCCGTCGAATCGCGATGGCCGGTCATCGCCGGGACCAGCACGCCGAGAGTCATCCAGCTCGCCTCGTCGGGCACGGGCGGCTCCGGCACATCTGTAAGCGATCTTCCGAGAAGACGCGCATGCGTTCTTCACAGCACAGACGAGACGTCCACCGATGAGCTCGGAACTCAGCCCTCATCGGGTACGGATGCCTCGCGGAATCTGGCCACGGCGCCGGAAATCCCCCGGGGCTGACTGCGGGCGAGTCTGTCAGCGGATTTCGTACGCGACTCGTGGAAGGTGCCGATGACGTCGCACATCACGTCGTAGCTCAACGCTGGTATCAGGCGCACGCGCCCGTTCGGGAGCTCTTCGACGTCGAACCAGCCCACATCGCCCGTCCGGATCCTCGCCGTCACGAGCTTGGCCGACGGAGAGATGATCTCGCAGCGCGCCCACTCTCCCGATGTCCACGCGCGGCGCGTCACCCAGCTGGCGTCCTCCGGTACGGGCGGTTCGCTCCCCGGAGCGGCGGCGATGCGCTCCTCGATGAGCTCCGCGTCGTACTCGCCGTCACCGATGTCGTGCCCGTAGGTCCAGGCGGGGCCGATCCGCAGCCACGAGAGCAGGAGCCCCAGGCCGGCCGAACGCGACGTGTCGTGGACGGAGATCGAGGTGGTGCCGTCACCGTTCAGGACCTCGGCCGCGACGAGGGCGTTCGAGCCGGAGTACCAGCTGCTGAAGGTCATGCGCCGGCCTGCCGATTGCGTGAGCGCCCCGAATGAGAGTCGCGAGCTGGTCCGCGCCCGGGTCAGGGCGATCCCGGCGGGGGATGCGCCTCCCGCGAGGGTGAGCAGGCCCAGCTCGCGCAGCTCCTTCGTCGTGGCGGGGTTCCCGCCCCGCCCCGCGAACGCTCCGCGGCGGCGTCGCGTCCAGAGCAGCTCCCACGCCTCCGGGGTGAGGAGGATGTCGCTGGGAACGAACGGTTGCAGCGCCGGGATGCGGGAGAGGAGCTCGAGCGGCGTGCCCTGTGTCCCGTGTGCGATCGCCTCGGCATCCAGCGCGACGTCGCTCATGCCATCTCCTTCAGACGTACGTTGCTCGCGATGATCGTGAAGAGGTCCTCGTATTGCAGGAAGTCGAGGACATCGCAGCTCGCCGTGATCTCCACCACCTGCGTGCCCGTGACGATGCCGGATCGGGTCACGGCGACGCACATGTCGGCCGCCTCGTAGAGGAAGTGGACGACGCGCCCGGGTACGTCGGGGCGCCCCCATTCCAGGTCGGAGCACACGTGCGACCGTCCGGGATAAGCGAGCGCCTCGGCGACGCTCCGTGCACCCAGCTGCTCGATGGTCTCGGCCGACTCCAACACGACGATCACGACGTTCGCTCTGAACCCCGATCCCGCCACAACAGGCTCGGCCATGGCCACCACTTCCTCGCGCTCGGACGGCAGGACTTCCCAGCGAGGGGGGACCTTGACCGCCAACCGTGAGTTCTCGACGGCGAGCAACTGTTCAGTCATCTTTTCCTCTCGTGATGCAGGGGTGGGGCGTTCATAAGTTGGTATGCGAGTCCATGAGCTCATTCGTCTGATCGGCGACGCCGTCCACTACGCCGGAGATCGCCCACCCCCCGGCCACGCCGCCGATGACGCCGCCGACGAACGTGCCGATTCCCGGGCAGATGAATGTACCGATGGCCGCTCCCGCGCCCGCAGCGGCAGCGCCAGCGGCGAGATCGAATCCGCCGTGGACCGCGCCACTCCGCACCGCATGCTTGTCTCGGTGGAAATCGTCCCATTCTGGATGTTCGGCCTGATCTTTGTCGTACGTCTCAGATGCAGCAGCCACTCCGCTGGCGGCGGCCGAGACTATCCCCAAGATGGGGCCACCGAATCTCGCGCCGATTTTCAGCGCTCGGGAGCCTTCGGCGAGGTGTGTGACGGCACGGGCTCCTTCCGGTCGCTCCTCAAAAACCGAATCGGGCATGAAGGCAGCTTTCCAGGCTGTCTTTAGGGATGCCTTGTCTGTGGGTGCTGGGGGTCCCGCGTGCTTCCCGCCGGTCTCTGTCAACCCCAGCGCATCCGTGATGCCGAGGAAGTAGTCCCGCGGGCCGGCCGTGTTCTCGATCGCCTGCTTGCTCGTGCCGAGGACCAAGCCGACCGCCGGCAGGGAGAGGATGTCGCTGATCGCTTCTGCCGCGCGGACAGCCTGATCTCCCGGGTACCGGACCAGATGCTGCAGGGCGGTGGCGCACCTCGCATCCGCGGCTTGGAGATCCGCGTTGAACTGGGTGATGAGCGTTTCCAGCTGCTGCTGCGGATCCGCGTCTGAGCTCTCCGGAAGCTGCCTGCCGAGATCCACAGGATCGCTCACCGTGAGGACCTGCGCGGCTACGTCCGTGGAGATGACGTCGTGGCGCCTCTTGAGGTCTTGGAGTTCTCGCGCATATGCCATCAGGGCCGCCTTCGCGGCGGACGAATACTCTCCGACCGTCCGGGCCACTCCCGCTGCCCCCACGAGCGAATCGGCGAGCCGTCCGGAGTCGGGAGTCTCGAATACCCCCGGCGAGGACAGCCCCGTCCAGGAGGAGGTGACGGTGTGCATGGCGTCGTCGACAGCTGGCCCGATGCTGTCGAACGCTCGCGCGGCCTCCTCGACCACGTGGGCGTCCGGCACGCTGGTCAGGTCGGGGAGGGCGGTGTCCGCGGTCATCGCTCTGCCCCGCCCTGGTACGCCTTGGCCATCTCCTCGTCACCGTCGACATAGGCCGAGAGCGCGGTGTTCGTCTGGTCGACGACCGTCTCGACCTTGGTCTTCACGACGTCGATCTGCGTGAGGAGGGGGTTCCGGAGCAGCTCCGCCAGCGCGGCAGCCGTCTGAGGGCCGGTTGCCGAGGAAGCGGCCTCAACAGCGGACTGGGCTGTCTTCTCGGCGCTCTCCAGACCCGAGAGCCCGCGCTTCACGTTCGTGAGCACGACCTGTACCGCGGCCGGGTCGATCCGCCAACCGGACGTGTCTGCCATGGTGCTCCCCATCCACTCCCGGACCTATGACGAGGGCACGTTACAGGTCTGGCCGCTCGACCCAGGCGATCTCTTCAAGGACGCGGTCCGACGGCTGGGAGGTGCGACTATCCCGCCCTCCGCCATGGTCGCGGTGCGCCGTCGGGCGGGCGGCGTGCGGCCGGTGCCTACGGGATCGTGGCGTCAGGGTGCGAAAGCGCGGGTGCGCGTGGCTGCGGATCCCGCCCTCGTCACCGATCCTTGCGATGCCACCTCTGTAGCGGTGATGGCTCCGCCGATGAAGGCGCCGAGGAAGGTCCCGCCGCCCGGCGCGTCACATGTCTCCATCGGAGCGCTACCTTCTGAGGATCCCGCATAGGCGGGGGTGGGCGACGCGATGGATCGGCCGCGCTCGACGAGATCGACTTTGTGCGACCCCCGAGGGACGAGCTTGAGCCGTCGACCGTCAGAGGGGACTACCCGGGCCGGGTCGATGCCCCAGTCGAGCCGGTACCACTGGGGAAGGAACGGGCGGGGCATGAAGCCGATCCCGTAGATGCCGAAGAAGCTGACGATGGTCCCCGGGATGAGGAAGGCGTAGCCAAGGGAGGAGTCGAAGAAGATCCCGCTGTTCGTGATGATCTGTCCCGCCCCGATCCAGCCGATCCCCAGGGGGATCATGAACGGCATCTTGGACCACCATCGCCATAGCCCGGAGTACGCGAGGGCCGAGACCGCCACGGGGATCAGCCAGACGCCGAAGTTCCACACGAATTCGTCCAGACCGACGTTCACCGCAGCCGAGGAGCTCGCGGATGCATGCACGACGGCAGCGGCGAGGGACGGGATCATCGCGGGGACCGGCACGCCGACATGATCACACATCGCGCCCGGTCGCGATCCGCCGCCACCGTCGTGGCAGGGTCCGCCCGTGATGCGCTCGCCGCCCGCATCACTCCGGCGCCCGCCCCGCCCCCGCGGGCACGAACCGGTACCCCATCCCCGGATCCGTGAGCAGGTGCCGCGGGTGCGACGGATCCGGCTCGAGCTTCTTGCGGAGCTGCGCCACGTAGAGGCGCAGGTAGCCGCTGTCGTTCACGTGCGTCGGGCCCCAGATCTCGGTGAGGAGGGTCTGGCGGGAGACGAGCCGGTCGGGGTTCCGCACGAGCAGCTCGAGCACCTGCCACTCGGTCGGGGTGAGGCGCACGCGCTGGTCGCCGCGCGTGACGACGCGGGCGGCGAGGTCGACCGTCACGTCGGCGAACGAGACGGTGGCCGAGCGGTCCTCGTCGGCGGCGGCGCGACGGCCGAGGGCGCGGATCCGGGCGAGCAGCTCGTCGATGGAGAACGGCTTCGTGACGTAGTCGTCGGCGCCCGCGTCGAGGGCCTCGACCTTGTCGGCGGCGCCGGAGCGGCCGGAGACCACGAGGATCGGCGCGGTCGACCAGAGCCGGAGCGCCTGGATCACCTCGACGCCGTCGAGCCGCGGCATGCCGAGGTCGATCATGTAGAGGTCGGGCTTCTCGGCGACGGCCGCGCGGATGGCGGCGGCGCCGTCCTCCGCGGTGACGATGTCGTAGCCGAGGCTCGTGAGGGTGATCCGCAGGGCCCGCAGGATCTGCTGGTCGTCGTCGGCGATGAGGATCTTCACGCGGAGACCTCCGAGGACGCGGCGGCGGGGGAGGCTGCCGAGGACGCGGCGGACGGCGCGGTCGCGGCGGGAGCTTCGACGCCCGCATCCGGCTCCGCGCTCCCGCGGCACACCTGCAGCGCGACCACCATCGTGAGCCCGCCGCCGGGGGTGTCCTCGGCGGTGAGCGTGCCGCCCATCCCCTCGGTGAAGCCCTTCGAGAGCGCGAGGCCGAGTCCGAGGCCGGATGCGTTGTCGGTGTCGCCGAGGCGCTGGAACGGCACGAACATGTCGTCGCGGCGCTCGGGCGCGACGCCCGGTCCGTGGTCCACCACGCGGATCTCCACCGACTCCGCGAACGCGCTCGTGCTGAGCCGCACGGGCACGCCGTCGGGCGCGTGCCGCACGGCGTTGCTCAGCAGGTTGACGACGACCCGCTGGAGGAGGCCCGGATCCGCGACCGCGCCCGGCAGGTCGGGCGCGAGGTCGAGCACGGCATCGGCGGGGCCGAGGTCGAGCTCGTCGAGGGCGGCCAGCACGACGTCGTCGAGGTCGACGTCCATGAGCCGCACGCCGAGCACGCCGGCCTGCACGCGGCTCACGTCGAGGAGGTCGGTGACGAGGTCGGCGAGCGTGCCGAGGCTCTCCTCCGCGGTGGCGAGGAGCTCCTCCCGGTCGCCGTCGGCCCAGGTCATGCCGGGGGAGCGGAGGGCGGTGACGGCGGCGGTCGCGGCGCTGAGCGGGCGGCGCAGGTCGTGGCTGACGGCCGAGAGCAGGGCGGTGCGCACGCGGTCGGTTTGGGCGAGCGGGCCGACCTCGCGCGCGGTGTCGGAGAGGTCGCGGTGCTCGAGCGCGGCGTCGAGCTGGGCGGCGATGACCCGGAGGAGGCGGCGGCCGGACGCCTCGAGGTCGTCGCCGTAGAGGGTGAGGATGCCGCGGGATCCCACGGCCACGTCGGTCGCGGCGGCGCCCGTGACGACGCCGTCCCACGCGATGGTCTCGTCGCGGTCGACGAGCTTCACGCCCTGCAGCCCGAACGCCTCGCGGGTGCGGCTGACGAGCGCGTGCACGGCGCCCTCGCCGCGGAGCACGGATCCCGACACGGTCGCCAGCAGCTCCGCCTCGGCGGCCGCGCGGCGGGCGACGCGGGCGCGGCGGGCGGCCTGGTCCACGATCCAGCTCACGAGCAGCGCGATGACCACGTAGAGCACGAGCGCGAGCATGTGCATGGGCTCGTCGACCGTGATCGTGTAGAGCGGGTCGATGAAGAAGTAGTCGAGCGTGAAGCCCGAGAGCACGGCCGCGAATAGGGCCGGCCAGATCCCGCCGACGAGCGCCACTAGCACCACGAGCAGCTGGTA
>Ga0265798_10011777_pt1 | contig 10627 bp, 9 predicted proteins | sample P3T30metagenome_FD_192430 | JGI IMG/M metagenome (GOLD analysis project Ga0265798, IMG submission 192430) | Plant litter microbial communities from East Loma Ridge, Irvine, California - P3 T30 | ecosystem: Environmental > Terrestrial > Plant litter > Unclassified | place: USA: California... | reverse complement strand
TTCTTGGGCGTGCTGGGCGAGGAGAGCGGTGCTGTCGTAGGTTCCTTGCACGATGGTTATGTTGGGGTATGTTGAGGGGAAGGAGGAGGGGATGCGGCGGAGGAGGACGGTGATGTGGTATTCTGGATGGGTTGTTGCGAGGGTGTGGAGGATGGAGCCGCCGATGTAGCCTGTGGCACCGGTGCTGGCGGGTATTAGGAGTGGGGGGGATGGAGGGATGGGGGGCTTGCATGAAGAGTTTTGTGGGCATGGTGGGAATGGGTGGAGTGTTGGTATAGTGGAAGGTATGAGGGAAGATGAATGTTATGTTATGTGAAGTGTTATTGTAATGATGTACTGGAATTCTGTGTCAAGAAGATGTAAAGAGGAGTCGGGGTTCATGTTTTGTTGTATGTACTGTGTAACATGGATGTCCCCACGTTTGATTGGTAATGCTTTTAGTACCCGGGTAGTGATCAACACAGTGCGAGCAGTCTTGATCAAAATCAGGCGCTAGATAGGATCGATGTTCATCAAGATCTGAGACTGAATAATGGTACTAGAGACTGAGAAATTCGCAGAGGTGGACTGGGACTGGTAGGATTCTTGGACGCGGTTGGTTCGCGGGTCAATTCATCAGATGTGTGGCTGAACATCACCTCGACAATGATACGAAGTGTGTTGTAGCCGGAAAGGAAGGCTACTTCTTATTACGTCCAGATTTTGTGTTTTAAAATGTCGTGTCGAAGAGAGTGGAGTGAGCAATCAGCAATGGTGGTTGTGAAAGCTGCGGAATGATCTAACCGCATCGAGTCGGACCCTGTCGGCGAACCAGACGTCGCGCCTGCCGACCTGGAGCTAAGAAAAAAGTTCGGTGGAAACCGCGACCAGCGACCATCGAAACCACCGCAGCACCTCCACCACGACATATACACAATGACGGCCACCGATATCGACTCGAAGAAGCGCAAGCGCAAGCACAAGAGCAAGAAGGGCGAAGAAGCTGGAGCTGCTCCCGCGCAAAGCAATGGCGAATTCGCAGTCGAGAAGTCCCGCAAGAAATCGAAGAAGGTGCACACGCCTGAGCCCGAAGTAGAGGAAGGATTCGCAGACCTTCCTCAAGATGGCGCAGGGGAATCCGAAGAAGAGGACGAGGAGAAGCTCAACCAAGAGCTGAAGGAGATCGCGGCGAAAGCAAAGGCCGCGAAGAAGAGCGCAGACGATGGTTCGGACGGCGAGGATGATAATACTGGTAGCGGCGCGAACGCAGTCGCTGTCGCAGACCTTCCCTCCGGCACGTCGATACCTACCATCAACGAGCCCACCCGCTTCGACGAGCTCAAGCTCTCCGACCGAACAATGGAGGCTATTAAGGGCATGGGATTCGAGAGCATGACGGAGATTCAGCGCAAGGCTATACCGCCGCTGCTGAGGTATGAACTAAGTTTGAAACTGTACGATCGTTAGCTGACTTTGTATAGTGGCAAGGACGTACTGGGAGCAGCGAAGACTGGAAGTGGAAAGACACTCGCTTTCCTGATCCCCGCCATCGAAATGCTGAGCTCCATGCGATTCAAGCCCCGAAATGGCACCGGTGTCATCGTCGTATCGCCCACCCGAGAACTCGCCCTACAAATCTTCGGAGTCGCACGCGAGCTCATGGAGAAGCACAGTCAGACCTTCGGTATCGTGATCGGTGGCGCCAATCGAAGGGCAGAGGCAGAGAAGCTGGTCAAAGGTGTCAATCTCCTGATTGCGACGCCCGGAAGGCTGCTCGATCATCTACACAACACACAGGGCTTCGTGTTCAAGAACTTGAAGAGCTTGATCATTGACGAGGCAGATCGAATTCTTGAGGTCGGGTTCGAGGATGAGATGAGGAGCATCATCAAGATCCTGCCGGACGATCGACAGACCATGCTCTTCTCGGCAACACAGACGACCAAGGTCGAAGATCTTGCGCGTATATCACTGAAGGCTGGACCACTGTACATCAACGTGGACTACCGGAAAGAGCACTCCACGGTCGAGGGACTGGAACAAGGCTACGTTATCTGCGATTCGGACACACGATTCAGATTACTGTTCAGCTTTCTTAAGAAGCACCAGAAGAAAAAGGTCATTGTCTTCTTCTCCAGCTGTAACTCTGTCAAGTTCTACGCCGAACTGCTCAACTACATCGACCTGCCGGTACTGGAGCTACACGGAAAGCTCAAGCAGCAGGCACGCACTAACAGGTTCTTCGAATTCTGCAATGCATCATCGGGAACTCTGATCTGTACCGACGTTGCAGCGCGAGGACTAGATATCCCAGAGGTGGACTGGGTGATCCAGTTCGACCCACCTGATGACCCGCGCGACTACATTCACCGCGTCGGACGAACAGCAAGAGGATCAGACGGCAAGGGCAGGAGTCTGATGTTCTTGCTGCCGTCTGAGGTGGGTTTCCTCAAGCTGCTCAAAGAGGCAAGGGTGCCATTGGTCGAGTTCGAGCTACCCGCAAACAAGATCTTAAGTGCGTATCATCATCACCATACTCAATACCTTCCGCTAACAATCCCCAGACATCCAAAGCCAACTCGAAGCCCTCATCTCCAAAAACTACTACCTCAACAAGTCCGCGAAAGACGGATACCGCTCCTACCTCCAAGCCTACGCGTCTCACAGCCTGCGCTCCGTCTTCGACGTGCACAAGCTAGACCTCGTCAAAGTGGCAAAGAGTTTCGGTTTCTCGACGCCGCCGCGCATCGACATTTCGCTCGGCGCAAGCTTGGGGCGCGACAAGAAGGTCGAAGGCCGAAGGGAGTATGGACGGCAACCGCAGCAGGGCAGGCGGCCAATGAAGCCGGCGAAGAGGTTTTAGGTGGGAGTGTTAGATGGCATTTGTGGCGTTGCGGCGTGGACTAAAACGCGGTATTGGAGTTGCTGCGGGTTGTTTGCAAGTCCGATGAATTCAGAGTCACTTTTCTATAAGCAAGATACTTGGCCGTGATGTTTCGGCACAACTACATTGCGTGGCGCCTGACCGTACCTGTACCGGTGAAGCGCGCCACCACTCAAATCGCCGCAAGCCACTTTTCTAAACTGCCAGTTCATCACACCCACATCCTCCTCAAAAATCGAAAAGTCGCTTTGCCTTCGTGATTCGACATGTCGTAGCCCTACGGTGTCGATGCGCTGGCACTGCTCCAACCAATAGGACGTCAGAAGTGCAAAACGACGAAAGGCGGCAGCATCCGCCGGCTCGGCAGCATCACATCACCCTGGAAACGAGGTGTAGACTAGAGGGAGAGGTTAGTGTTAGATGCCGATGACGACTTGTACAGGAGGATTAATATGGCGGTGTGCGCTGAAGTTGTAATGTTCGTCACGATTAATTTATTGGTATTGTGGGTGTGAGGTGTTGAGGTAGGCGTTGCAAGTGCTGTGACTGGAGGATGGTACGAAAATAAGTACGATCGATTTAGCATCTCCAGCCTCTGGCATTATGGACATGCGGCACTACGGGTCTCTGCCTGTAGCGACTTCAAGGCACGTATTGGGCGGTGCAGCACGAGGGGGCTGGGACGCACCAGCAAAGTCGCCGTGATGTCAACTTCACCAAGCGAGCACGCGTCGAAGAGTGATGCTGATGTGTAGCGCCCTCTATACTCGCACCATTACACCTGCCATTACCTCCGCGCATTTGTTTCATAGTGATGAGGCTGTGAGAGTTGGGTCGGGCGGCGCGGACACCAATAAGCTTGAAGTTGAACTTGGTAGCCGCTTACCTGGGTTGGGTGAGGCTAGACGGACAGGGCGCTCTCAGTGCTCCACCGGCGGGCCAACCTCTCCAGCACCTCCACCTCCACGAGCTCCCCCGAGCCCATTGTTAGCACGCACATCCCCGACTGTTGCTGGCCTCGGTACGTATCTTTTCATTTTTTTTTGCTGGTGTACTGCTGGTGCTGTGTGCGCTTGGGGCTGCACTGCTGTCGGTCACTATACGGCTGCTAACATTTGCTCCTCAGCTCTCGCTTCGAGTCGCTGGCGCTACAGCTCGCAGAGATACCCCGTCGCAAGGCGGCGCATGCACACTCACTCGCAGTATATGCCCCCGTTCATGCCCCGGTAGACGGCACCTCACCACGCTCGCTCGTATCTGCGCCCCGTGGTACCAGCACCTCACCTCGCCTGTCGTCGCACTCGGTTCCCTCCGTAGCAGCATCGCGACCCACATCAGCGCCCATGTCGGTCCCCTCGAGCGCCTTCTAAAATCCGTCGGGACTCTACAATGGGTCTGGACACCAACCGACCTCCCCTTCCCGCACCCACTGAACCCTCGACTCTCGACTCCGCAGACGACACCTTTCTCCGTACCGACGTCGAAACCAACGTCTCTACGCGCACCGACAAGACCTCCTACTCGGTCCCGGAAGACGGCACGCCCATCACCATCAACACCACCAAGCCCCAGGGCACCCTGCACAAGAAGTTCCCCTCGCAGACGTCGCTGCTCATAGAGTACTTCGAGGCCGGCAAGACGGAGGGCAAGACCCGCTCACGGCCCAGCGTCCGCGTCAGGGTCACGCCGTCCTCGCGCAAGAGCAAGAGCGCTGCTGCGGCGAGCGACCACGTGCAGATCACACACACGAGCCGCAATCCGCGCAAGCCCTCGTATACGCGCCGCATATCGCTCGGCAGCAAGCCCCGCGACGAAATTATCGACACCCGCACCACCGAAGCCTATTCGGAGGGCTCAAACGTCTCCTCGCTCCCGCCCGTCGACATTGAAGTGCTGCCGAACCACAGCGACGTGTCATCCAGTAACGGCGTGCGATTTGTACCCATGGCATCGGACATCTCGTCGATGCCTCCGGACAGCATGCTAGACGGAACACCGCAGATCAAGCCTCCCGGCCGAAGGAGGAGCAGGAGCTTGGAGAGAGAAGCTGTGTTGGAGTCCATGGCTGCAGAGCAAGACACGCTGAAGGCGCCCAGGCAACAGCGCAGTAGAAGTCTGAGCAAGGACCGCATCACTCAGCGCGTCATGGAGAAGCTTCAGCAGCAGCAGGGCGGAGAGACTACGTCCTCCAAGTCCTCGAAGAAAATCACCACCAAGGAGGAACTCACATCGCCGCGCAAGTCACATCGACGGAGGAGCAAGGATGTGGAGGAAATGAGCGGCACCGAGTCGAGTATGCTGTCTTCCAATGCCGACCGCCGATCGGCCATTTCACACTCAGCTCGATCTGCTGTATCCGGCACCTCTTCCATCAACAACCCAAAGCTGCTTGCCACAGTCGAAGATGCGATCAAACGCCTCATCCTGCCAGAATTGAATGCGCTCAAAGAAGAAAACCGCACTTTCAAGGAGGAGAATCGCTCTTCGCGAAATCGAGACAAGTTTGAACACATGTCCCGCGACACTATCCGAGACAGTGGGACATCATATGACGTTGACTCTACGACAAGTTCGCGGGAGCACTCCAGGAGACGTGTATCAAAGTCTTCGAGCGCTCCTAAGCTTCACAGTGGTAAGCCTAGAGTTGTGCTCAACCAACATGGCGACGATCCGGGTGTTGTACTGTCCAGCGACTCCATTCGCCGAGAGCGCCGATCAAGTCGAGGGTCCACCTCCGACCGCAGCTATGCTGACTCTACGAGCCGAGAGAAGAGCCATCGAAGAAAAAGCAAGGAAAAGTCAAGTACCACTTCAGTACGAGATGCAGCGTTGGCTGGTTTGGCTGGAGCTGGTCTGACTGCCGCTGCATTGAAGACGCACACCTCACGTGAGGAAAAAGAGGAAGAGCGAAAGCACAGGAAACGCCATTCTTCGAAAAGCAGCAGGAGCCGATCTGCTAGCATATCAGAGAGCGTCGAGGAGACGTACAGAAAAGAGCATGTTCCACCGCTACCTTTCAACCATAGCGAGCTCATTGGCTCCGAACTCACGCGGGACTCTATCCTCTCGGCTGAGACTGAGACAAAGGGCCGGCCTGACTCAAGAGATTCACGATCTTCGGAGAACACTGGTCTGGATAGGAGTTTGGGTATTGAGACGCCATTGCACACTGTTCCACGTGGCATCTTGTCGCCTGCGCCACTCACGCCCTCGCGAACTCCGAATGCGTTGCAAAATACGATTGGAACGTCGCACAGCAATCGCTCCGTGGGCGATGTTCGTACAATCACGCCGAAGAGCGATCGTAGCTACTTCTCGAGGAGGGAAGAGACGACTACGTCGGCTGGTCGTCAGGCAGCTGCTGCAGCTAAAGCGCGGGCCATCGAGCGTTCAGATCCGCAGGCTTCGCAATTCGAGCTTGCGGAGGAAGAGACGTCAAACCGAGGAGTCAGCCCAATCCAGAGCGAGGCAAGCTATCGCCATGAAATCAACGCTAGTGGATCACCACGCAACATGCGATCATACCATAGCGCTGCATCCATATCCTCGTTGGGACAGCCGGTCGAGCAGCGGTTCAATTCCAACTTGTCGATCAACTCCCTTGAGTCTACAGCCAGCACCAAGGCAGCACGTACACGCAAGCGGCCCCAAGGCATCACTCTGGAAAGCAAGCGATCCATTCTGAACGAAGCAAATACACCGCGAGATGCAGACATCTTTTTCGAAAAGGAACACGAACAGAATGAAATGTATAGACGAGAGCGAGAGATGGACGAAAGCTCGCAAGCGTCGCCCAGCGTCAACTACAACCGCATGACCCAATATACGGATGACAGCGCTGAAGGACAGTACCTGGACCGTGAAGAGAAGGTCAACTTTGAGGACATTCGAAAGGTCGATAACACTCCTGAGTACGTGCATACGCCGCTTGCAGTTGAGTCGGCTGTTGCATCCCTGCATGACCCGTCTACCATCAGTGTTCGATCTTCAGCTGTGTCAAGCCCGGTCAAGAAGAGCCGATTGTCACAGCAAATCAGCCCCAGCCCTTCGGCCCATATTCTGCATGAGGCAGAGGTTCCCAGTGGTCAGCAATGGGCAGCGATACGGGACAGGGCCGAGGCACTGGCTGCTCAGCACACACAGGGCGACAACTCTCCAAGACAAAGCATCGCTCAGTCCATCGAGGACCGGAAGTCATTCGATGAGCGCCGATCTATCGAGCAGCCGCAGATGCATCATAGCGCGTTTCCTACCGATGACCACATGATGCCCGAGATTGGCTATGGTATCAGCGACAATGAGTCTGAAGTCACGACCAACCCGTCCATCATTCAAGGACCACTCGGTGGTGGAGACGGCTACCATGACCAGACGGACGATTTCCTGGAGCGCGAGCGCACGCCCACATCTTTCAGCAAGGGAGGCGCCCTTGGTGCTGGCGCTGGCGCTGCTGCCATTGCCGCCGCTGCCGCACACCACCTCAACAACCAAAGCCCGCTTAGCTACGACTCGCGGCGACAAGCCTCGGTAGACGATGCCTACGACGAAGAACATGCAGGTGAGAGACAATACGAGCAGCCAGGCTACGCCCAGAGCAACCGCACTCCTTTGTCAGGCCAAGCTGGCTGGAAGGACGAGGGTTACCAGTCGGCTAACGCACGTGAAGCCTACACTCCTCAGAATCGTAATCACTCCCGTCACTTTGAGGATGATGCTCTTGGTGACGGCTTTGATCCCGCTGGTGCGGGTATGTTTGGTACCAATCACAACCGACAAGGAAGCGGTAACTCGCATGGCATTGCCTCACCGCTCTACGACTCCGCAACTGGAAAGGGCGTTGACCGCATTGAATCAAAGGACATCGTTGCTCTCATGGACCACCTTACTGTTCGCGATGCGCAGCGCAATGCTCGCGATACTGAGATCTTGGTGACTCTTGTTAGGAGCGCGGCTGAGACGCGCAATCAGCTGGAAGATCTGAAGCAGTTCATCAAGGTGCAAGACAATATGATCATGGGCACCACCGACAAGAGGGTCGGATTGGCTGAGCAGCGTATCCTCGGTGGTCCACGACCACAGCCCATGAGCTCGCCGCGGGCCAATCGTTCGTCTTCGGAAGACATTGATCTGGAGACAAAGAAGAAGAACGTGTTCAAGCGCGCGCTGAAGGGTTTAAGCATGAAGGGCGGCGGCGACATGAAGCATATCGAAGAGATGCTCATGCAGCTGTTGGATGAAGTTGAGGGCTTGAAAGCAGTCAACCAACTTTCGTTGGATCAGCAGGCACGCACGACTAGCCTGACGTCGTATGAGAATCTGCGAGCAAGTGGAGATCCTGGTTATGAGCCGGAGGGTCGCGCCAATACCGCTTCGTCGCCGGATCAGTCTGGCTACCTGTCGAACCCTTCCTCAGCACGACGCATTCAGGACCTACACTCTGGCTATGACGTCCCAGCGACCAATCGCGTCAGTACGGTGCAAGAGGTGTCTGATGAGGAGTACGATGAGCGGGATCTTCCGTATGAGAACACGGAACGCATGACGACCCCAACACAGGAGGCGTTCCACGAGCGCAAGCTATCGCAAGAGACACCGCCGCAAGCGTCGCGAGCTATGCGCGATTCGCAAAGCCTGGAGAACACGCCGAAGCGCAAGCACAAGTCGAACTCGTCCTCCATCTTTGGCATGCCCAAGATCTCACGATGGTCCAAGACAACATCATCCACCGTGCCAGAGACAGTCCCACGCAACAGCGGTTCAAGCGAGCGTCGACCATACTCCGCACACTCGCGCTCCGGCTCCCGCCAGACGCTTGAGTACTACGACGACGAGCCGTACGGCGCACAAGAGGACGACCGCCGTTCCAATGCGTCCCTTGCAAGAGACTCACGCGCCTCAATCCGCTCAGTGCGCTCTCCGTCTCCGCTCATCCCTGAAGACGAGGACGACGTCCAGTACGAAATGGAGGACCCCAAGTACCAAGCCCACCGCAACTCCCTCAACCTCCAGCACCCCCAGCCGCGCGCCGGCCCAACCGGCCGCCACCAAAACCACCTCGAGACGCAGGCGCAGATCTACGAGCCGTTATCCTCCCCCGACTACGACCAGTGGGGCAGCATGCCCGCCCTCGCACGCAACCGCATGTCTCAAGGCAGCGCCGCGCACGGCGCAGGCAACCTCTCGCCCATCTCCTCCAACGGCGACTACAGCCCGGAGCAAGGCCCCGCGCGCCCCCCTAAAATCGCAAACGATCTTGGCCCGCTTGTCCCGCCCACGCAGCCGCTCGCCGGGTACGGCCAGACGAGGCAAATGTATAGCTCGCCCAACGAATTCGGATCTCAGGGCGCGTTGACGCCGCTTGCGCCCATTGCGGAAGTGCGGTATAGTCTTGAGACGGACCGTGGGCATCGGGCGAGTCAGGTACATGCTAGTCCTACGCCGTCGCCGCGGCCTAGTACGCAGCATTTGAGCGCGATGAATAGTCCTGTGCGCAAGATTACGGGGCCGCGGCCTATGGGGAGTAGGAGTCCTGGAGGCGCTGGGTTGCAGAGGGATGAGACTGTTGTGAGGAGGAAGACTGTTGAGGGTGAGTCCAGTATATCTTGTAAAGACGGGATTGGTTATACTGACCTTTCAAACAGCGGATGAAGAATCACTCCAATCGTACCGGAGTAGTCTTGACAGCGAGACTTTTTAGGCGAAAAAGGAGGTGCGTAGGCGTGCGTGGACGTATCCTGTCTATTCGCGGGGGAAAGTGGAATGTCGGGTGTAGGTGGTGAAATGACGCCGAAGGAGTGTGGAAGTTGGGGCGCACGAAAGCAAAAAGATTCTTGGGCATATTATTTGGTTAGGGTTTGAGGATTGGGCGTTGGTCGTTATATATACGTGTCCGAGTGAAATGGGGTTTGATGATGCTCATGAGGGGTATGAGGGTAGGATTGGTGAGGAGAGTATGATATTGGAGTGTGGATGGGAATAGGAATGGGAATGGGATATTTGCATATACTTTGAGACTAGTTTCGATGCACATGTACGTGAACGTGGTGACGAAAGTTTAGATGGTGAAGCTGTGCTGCATTGCGTGGCACTGGATTTAATGTCTTGACACACGACTCTTCGCAGGGCTATATATTAAGGAGGTTGGAGGTTATTGGGATGCTACCAGTTAAATTGCTGGATGTTTGCTGGATGTTTGCTGGATGTTTGCTGGATAAGTGCGGTGTTTTGATGTTGGAGGCGGATTGAGTATGTTCTTGATAAGTAGGTAGATAGGTACCTATGAAGACATCACTGATATCGTTGTTCAGTGACTCTAGTTTAACCTTTGATCAATAAGCAATGTGTACATTAACATCCACGACCTAAGAATACCCGCACCCATCTTCCCCCCTAACTCAACCTCACCACCAAAATCCCCAGCATACCCCCCCACACATCCACAGCCTCACACCTCACACCTCACACCTCACCATCACCTCAACACCTCAACACACCCACTCCCCACTACCCCCGACGCGCCATCTCATCCCCCTCCCCCTCTCCCTCCCCCTCAAACGCCCGAAGCTGCAGCTGCTGCCTCCTCAACAACGCAGTCCGCTCCTCCGCCACTTGTGCCAAAACAGCATGCGCCTCTCGCGTGCCCCCCGAACTCCGCGCAGCAAACACGCGATTCGCCGCTTCGGCGTCAAACCGCGCCATTTGCTGGCGCTGAAATGTCATCAGTCGTTCTTGTGGAGTGGGGCCTGATTGACCTGGGGCTTGGTA
>Ga0265798_10011776_pt1 | contig 10628 bp, 9 predicted proteins | sample P3T30metagenome_FD_192430 | JGI IMG/M metagenome (GOLD analysis project Ga0265798, IMG submission 192430) | Plant litter microbial communities from East Loma Ridge, Irvine, California - P3 T30 | ecosystem: Environmental > Terrestrial > Plant litter > Unclassified | place: USA: California... | reverse complement strand
GACCCTTCTCGTGACAGTTGGAGCACTCAACGCGGGACCAGTCGGTCGGCTTGGGGCACTCACGACCGGTGTGGCCGAACTCGTCGCAGTTGCGGCACTGGACCTTGGCCATGTTGCGCGGCTCCGGGCACTCCTTGGAGACGTGGCCCTCCTTGTCGCAGTTACGGCAGATCATGACACGCTCCTTCTCGCACTCCTTGGCACGGTGGCCTTCCTCGCCGCAGTTGCGGCAGACGTCAGGCTCACGGCCAGGGCAGTCGTGGCCGAAGTGGCCCATCTTGTTGCAGTTCTTGCACTCGACGTTGTCCATGTTGCGGGGCTCAGGGCACTCCTTGGACATGTGGCCCTCGTCACCGCAGTTGCGACAACCGCCACCGCCACGTTTCTTCGTCGGCTGCTTGCAGTCACGAGCACGGTGACCGGGCTCGTCGCAGTTGACGCACATCTCGACGGCCTTCTCGACCTCGCGCTTCTCCTGCTCGCAGTTGGCAGCCATGTGACCCGGCTCCTCGCAGTTGCGGCAGATGGTGACGAAGCTGTCCATCGGGAATCCAGCCTCACCAAGACGGTTGATGTTGTCCTCGGGGGTCTTAGGCCATCCCTCGGCGAAGATGGCACGCCTCGGCTGAGTGGACCACTGGATGGAGACGGTGTACTTCTGATCAGTCTTGCCCTGGAGGTTGACAAGGGTCCAGTTGACGGCAATGTCCTGCTCCTTAGCGATCAAGTAGGTGTTGAACTTGTTGCCACGGAAGGCCTGCTCGAGATCCTGGAAGGTGGTAGTGCCGACAGCCTTGGCGTAGACAAAGAGGGCCTGCCAATGTAAGTCAGTATGAGTCTGTCAGAGGAAGTAGTATGGGGAGAGGATGACGTACCTGCTTGATCTCCAGAGTGTCCTTCTCCTTGTCGGCAGCCTTGAGAGCCTCCCAAGCCTCATCGGCGGGGACGTCACCAACGACACCGTTCAAGGCGAACAGGCGGTTGGTCTCGCACTCGGTGACCACGTGGCCCGGCTCCTTGCAGATACGGCACACTTCGGGCTCCTTCTCGGGACAGTCTGCCTTGCGGTGACCGGACTTACCACAGCCACGGCACTCGCCACTGAACTCGCGCTCGACGGCGGGGTTCGGGCAGTCGGACTTGTTGTGGCCGGGCTCGTTGCAGTTGTAACAGAGGCCGGAGTTGGCGCTACCGCCGCCCTCCTTGAGCTCCTCGGGGCAGTCACGGGCGAAGTGGCCTTGGGAACCGCAGCTGTTGTGCGTCAGTCATGGTCAGGTGAGTGTATGTTTGATGATGGAAGACTCACTTGCGGCATCCGCCATCGTCGTGCTTGGAGACGTTCTGGCCGAGGTAGCCAGTGTCCTCGCCGCCGGCAACGGCGTCTGGAGCCCAGGCATCGCTGGCGGAAATGGTGTTGTCGGCTTGGAAGCCGCCGTCGTCAAAAGACGCTGCGATGAGTGTTAGCGGGGATTGCGCGCTTGATGAGCGCGATGAGGGATGGCTTACCGGCAGGGGTGTTGTCCCAACCAGACATGATGTTCGCTTAGAGGGAGGTAGGTAGGTAGGTGTAGTTGTGTCGGTGTGTGGTGGATGGATGAAGGTGAAGTTGGCAAGGAAGAAGACAGGTGAGAGTGGCGAAAACTCCGCTTGTTGTTGTGCGGCGGCTCAAAACGGGATCCCCAAGCTCGTGCCGGCGGGAGTCAAGGGGAAGAAGGAACGACTCTCGTTGCTGAGGCAAGAACGACGTTGGTGATGTGGCTGGCAAGTCACCGATTGGTCCCAAGGCAGTACTCGCTTGATGCCCCGGTTGAGAGTGCAAAGGCTACAGTATGGAGAGAGGCAGAGGACATGTCGTTGTTTAGGAGAGTCTTCCTTCAGAGCCGGTGATCTTGATGTCCACATGTATGCCTGCACATGCTGGCGCACGAGAGCTTGTGATAGGGGAGGCATACAGGATGAGAGAGCTCACTTCTCACTGTCCATACACGGCAGCAAGCACCCGAAGCACATGCATGCACGACCAGCATTCAACAACCACAGCACCTGTATGAATCTCTCTCGATCATATCCACTACCTCATCACATGCAAAGGAACGGCCATCTACACGTCCACCTGCGGCATCAAGTTACCAGCATCATCTTGGTACAGTCGCCTGCTGAGAACCCAGCCTTCGCGTCTGATGAGCTTCACCAACTATGCTTCCTTGAACTCCACAACGAGATGCCGTCGGTATCGCTTCGCACCAGGGACAGGCAACGAGGCAGCGGAAGGCCTCAGCAAAGGCAGGTCGCCGCCAACGACAACAACAGTCTCGACACGACGACAACTTCTCCCAACCGCATGCACCGAGAAGTCTTGCTTCCACTCAACCCAGTTTCGGCATGCTGAAAGCCAAAGGATGCCAACAGCATCGATACTACAAGCGCCAGAGGACTACAGAACGGACCGAGTGACAGGTGCCAATGGATCAAGAGCATCGGTGGCGGGCAGTGTATGATGGGATCGATCGGATCGCGAGCCACTCCAGCCTTCTCGTATGAAGCAAGCATCACACAAACGCCACGAGACTGCAGAACGGATCGAGTGAGAGGTGCCAATGGGACAAGAGCACCTGTGGCGGGCGGGCAGCATGCGATCGGATCGCGAGACGCTCGAAACTTCTCTCTGATTGTAGCAAGCACCGCACAGGCGTCAATGGACTACGGCATGGATCAAGAAGAAGATGATGCCAACGGAGCAAGAGGCACCTGTAGGTAGCGCACCGCGTGTGCTAGGATCGCGAGGCACTCGACACCTTTTCTGGATATGTAGCAAGCAAACAAGCAATAAATCACCGCAAAACCGCTACAGCATTCGGGACATCGATGGAGAGGGGAAGAGAGCATGTGCTCCAAGGGGAGCCAAGCATAGAAAGAGAGGGAGTTTCGACAAGTACTAACTAACTACCAAGCGACTGACGAGAGAGACCGAAAGCAGCAAAGAAGCATCGTACAGCAAAGGCAAGGCAAGACGTGACTCTCAGATCCACAGAAACCGATCATTCCACCAGAACACACCACCAACGGCACTTTGTGTAAAACGTGTTTTTGTTCCGTGCGAACACCATTGTTGTTGTTGCAAGGTTAGATACGAGCATATCTCAGCACAGAGCGCTTTGCTGGTCGGACAATCAAAGAGAAGAGGGGGAAAGAGGAGAGGACGTACCCTTGATAGGATGTAGGTATCGGAGATTTGGAAAAATGAGGAGGATTGGAACCTGTGGGAGAGAGAGAAAGGGGATGGGTCCGAGGAGGCTGGATTCATGGACTTGGAGAGGGAGAGGACGATGCAAACTTGGGAGAGAGAGGGGGGACAAAAAGCTAGAAGAGAAGGAGTGTGGAATCTGGAGTCTGCTCAATGTTCGACGAGGAGAGGTTTTATGGTGCAAGCATAGTGGAGGCGCTGCAGACCTCAACAAGTTGACGACCATAGCGGTGAGATCACAGGCGCCGACGCTCCAAGAACCTCAAAAGACTCATGCTCGAAGCAAACAATGCAGACGACGATACTGTGAAGAAGGAAGGGGGATCCTGTCTAGCTGAACACCGTGTTCTGTGTTCCATTGCTGTCATAACCCAACTCTGAACGGCACGCAGAAACTCCCCAGGAGCCTCAGCAGAATACCTAGACAAACTATGAAGACAAACGTAAAACTCCGAGCAAAACCCCATTCATTCATGTCCCTCCGGGCGTGTAGAGAAACAAGCAAGTCCAAAATCTCATGACCTTCATCGCAACACCATGCAATAGAAAACCTCCCCAAAACACACCCAATCAGAGGCTCATCAAGCAACATGCACATCATATCTTCCCGTTCCCCCAATTTTTGTACAAATTCCAGACCAGAAAAACAAGAGGCAGGACCCGTCACCCGCACCCGATCAAACACCCCTGAACATCCTCACGACCAAGAACCAGCAAGCACCAATGAACCTGATGCCGCTGAGGACCGCAACACTGTACAGCACGACGCCCATGTAGATGGTGGCGCGCTGCTCCTCGGTCTGGTCGTCGGTCTGGTTGGCGGACCCGCCGATGTTGACGCGGTCGACGCCGCCGGCGTTGAGGACAACGGCCGCGAGGGCGAGGTTGCAGAACATCCAGGCAAGGACGACGGCGGAGCGGAAACCCTTGTAGTAGTCCTCGTGCTTCTCTTGCGGGGAGATGTCGCGCTTGGGAGCTTCCCATTTGGAGGCGAAGGTGCGCAGCTCGGACTCGTACTGGGTGTTGAGGTCGGCGTCGTCCGAGGGGATCGTGACGTCGACTTTGCCGCCGGGTTTGATGTTTGCCGTGGGCAGCTTCTCGGGCTTGTCGTCTCCTTTCGTACCCCATGTGATGTCGTGGGTGTTGCAGAAGGCGTAGACGTTGAGGATGTTGATGTATGTGGGTGTCAGAAGGAGGTACTGTATGAAGCAAGTAGCCATGTGCCAGGGATCCAGGAAGAGGATGGAGGCGAAGAGGTAGAGTAGCCAGGTCGAACACATGCTGACGATGAGGGTGAAGAACAGCTTGTTGGTGAAGAGCATGGCGAAGGAGAAGCCACCTTGGTCGACTTGTTTCATAACAGATTTGACGGTGATGAAGATCGAGGCGAACAGGAGATATCTGTATGAAGCATCCGTTAGTCTTGGTCGACACAATATCAGATAGAATGTTAACGTACGTCATGAGAATTGCCCAGAAGTAGACTTGCGCCATGTAAAATTTGTTACTTCCTTGCGGTCGGTTTCCAAGAGCAAGGACGAAACAAGTCATTAGAACAGCGAGATATATCCATTCGAAAAGGACACCCAAGGCGAGACCAGCAGTACCGAGGAGATCTGGATCCGATAATGAAGTCGTCAGGATCTTGAAGACAAGGAAGAAGTTGCCCTGTAGAAAATGTTAGCTGGCTGAGACAATCAAGACCTGACAAAGGCCAACTTACGATAGCAAACCAAGCGAAGAGCATGTTGGCGCCCTGGTATGCGAACTCGATCAAGAAGAAGAATTTCCGGACTGCAGAGTGATGACTGCGCCAGATCTGGTAGAAGTGTGCCAAAGAGTAGACTGCCGCGAAGAAGGAACCGTTGAGCCATCTTCTCCTTTGCAAAATAAAATCGGCCATCTCCTCGGGTACATCAGTCTCGCCAGTAGCAGACTTGACGTACTGCAAGATCCAGCTGCAGTTGCGCTTGCTCACAAGTTCCCAACAGAGGATACGGTCCTCAGCCAGGTACATGTTCGCAGTGAAGATGCCAGCGTTCGCACCGTGCATCTTCTCACCCGCAAAGTACTTTTCAAGCGGCCCTTGCCCTGCCTTGTCATTCTGCAAAGCAACAAATCGGTACGCAGAGAAAGCTCCGGGAAGGACGGAAATGAAGCCGAATGCACTCTCGAGCGGCTTGTCGAGGATGTTGCTCATCTTGTACTCGAAGTTCTGAGCCGCAACGATGGGGTTGATGAGCTTCTTGCCGTGCTCAAGCATAGCCTTGATCTCACCGCAAGCACCAGCGCACATGGGCTCTCGGTCGAAGGCCTTCCAAAGCGAGTAGATGCTGTCCTTGCCTGGCCTGGTACCAGCGTCAAGCAAAACACAGATGTTAGGGTCCAAGACTTCGCCAAACGCTTGGAAGAACCAGCGATGTGAGTTGATCTTCTTTTGGTTCTTCTCCTTGAGGCAGAAGAGCATCTGCACGGGAGTGTTGCCTTTCTTGACGTGAACTACGCCCTTCTTGATCTCGAGGGCCATCTGGGTCGTGTATTCGTAGATGTGAGCCGTCACATCCTCGCCATTGACTTGTTGCTTGGCAATACCGTCTTGGAAGACACCCATGGCAGCGAGCACGGCTCTTGTTCTGGGGTTGATTTTCGCGCGACCGTCTGAGACCACGCATACTACAATCTTCTTCCAAGCCTCCTTGCCCCAGGTCTTGCTGCTGGTGCGTGAGTTCATGTATTCAATGTTCTTGATCACGCCGATCATTGTCCTGGCGAAAAGTTCGTCCTCCTCGTTGTACATTGTCACCACGATAAAGAGCTCGGTGTGTCTTGGCTTTGCGAATAGGCGCTGGCGCAAAGTGAAGCGTCTGTCGTAGAACTCGCTAGGATCGCAGGTCGCGGCCGAATAGCGCATGTGAGTGAACTCGTCTCTCTCTGGCGGCTGGGCATGTTGAATCTGGTTGAGCAGTCTAGGCGGGACTGGGCAATCCAACACAAGGTTGCCGTTGAACAATTGAACTTCTTTTACAGTCTTCCATCTCCTGATCGCGGCATTCGCAGGCGGTGGCGGAGCGTCCGAGAAACCAGCTTCGATGTCGGGGTGCGATGGGTCCACGGGCTCTATCGAATGTGGGTCCGGGCCATACGAGCCACCTGGAGCAAGCATCGGCCGCTCGTCAACATCGTCTTGCCAATATTGGTGTCCTGCTGCTACTACAGGCAGTGGTGTTCCGCCATATCCTTGATCTGAAATGTCCGACCCGTAGGGTTGGTCAAAGTACTGATTGTGATGGTCCGGCGGTGGGCTGAGCGAATACTGTCCTGTACCCTGATGCGCTGCTTGCTGGAAAGGATTGGGTGTGTATCCGCCCTGGTGTACGTCTTCGTAGGACTCGTTGTGGCCGAGAGAATTGGGCATGCCTGTGACTTCGTATGTGGGCTGAGCTTGCAGCCTGTCGGTGGATTGGACGGGTCCGGGGCCCATGGGCATGGATAGAGGTTCATTGTACGGTCTGTCGTCGAGCTGGTATGTTTGATGTAAGGGCGTGTGGCCACGATCGGGCGAGCCTCGTCGGGGATCCATGAATGGGTTTGCAGCGCTCGAATACTGGTCTTCTTCGTCGCGCGGATGGCCGTAGCCGGAGCCTGGGAAGAGGTGTTAGGAGATGAATGTACGTTGGTGTAGGGTGGCTGCTGCTGGAATGCGGGTAATGGGTTTGCATGGCCGTCTGTCGTCCGAAACGTCGCACAAACAATCGCACATGCAGTCTCGATGGTAACCGTATGGAGATGGACTCTGCGACATACCTAAAGGGTTGTAGCTCATGTTGGTCGAATGCTGCTGCTCCTGTCTGTATCTGTTTGCGTACTGAGATGCGCTAAGCCTTCAAGGCTGACAGGTAAAGCAGTGTAGAGTCGTTCTTCAGCCCAGGGTCCGTCGACTGGAGGCTGGATTGGAGCGGTTGGAGATGTCTCAGTTTGTTCCTGTGTGCGACGGGCTGGGAGGTGTACTGTAGCAAATTGTCGCAAGTGTGTTTGGGCGCAGGACAGTCGAGGGTTGATTGTTATGGGCTTGGATCGGCGCAGCAACGCTTTGAGTGGAGCACCGGGCAGATCTCTTGAAACGACGGGTGGGAGATGACGGAGGACAAGCACACACTTGCGAGATGCACAGATGGGGGACAGGCAAGGCAAGGAAGTGATGGAAAATGAAAATGATTTATTGTCCGAGTGACACAGGTAATCATTGCTCACACGAGACGGCTATCACGGTGTACATGTATTATTCTATGTACCAGACACAGGCCCAATTGAAAAGACGACTCGGCACAGCCTTCATGCGCCTCGCTCTTAGCCTGGTCGTCATCCGGCAACACGCGTCTGCATCCTTCCGACGTGCCTGAACATCTTTACTACTATACATATACAGTATCGCCCTCGTCCTCCACGGATTGTATCTCCGATCGTCTGTCGCACCACAATTGGCTTCGAAGCGATGGTACTTTGATCAATCTCCGCTACATCGAGCGTCATAATGAACTACTAAAACACAATGTAAACAGTAAAGCGGACCCCTTTTCCAACTCATTCCCGAACATTGTTCTGCAGCCTGAAACACGACTCCAGCAGCCACTCTTTTCTCCGACCCTTCATCGTGATTCGCTCGGTGCTTTGCGAGTCTCGCTGAGGTGGTGCGAACCGGCTTGGCCATGTCCTCTCTAAGAATAGAATCGCCTTACTACATGCATCCATGGATACATACACGCACGCAGAGGCAGGCGGAGTAGGACTATGATATAATAACGCAAGCAATTCCCGCCGTCTTGCGTGGACATGGCTTTGGTACCTACCGACCGTCTAAAAAGTCCATCGTCTCCTTTTCGGGCAACTCGGATCGATATCTCCACCACAAGGCGACAGCCTACAGCACAGCAGCATCCTGGAGTCGCCACGCGGGTTGCAAGTCATGCATGTTGTTGTAGTCAGCAAGAACGTCGATTTGACGAATTTGTATCTCACTCTCATCTCATCTTGAGTGAGCACCAGCGCCTGAGTCTCGAGCCCATGCAGTACTAAAGTCTTGCAACTTGTGGCGCAATGTATGGATCTTCTCTTCTCTTCCATTATGGAAGTCCTGTCCGCTTTGATGTTGTGATGAACATTGGACCGCGGTGGCGGCGATGCTTAGAGATATGCGTATAAGAATCTGGGAAGGGTTGCGGACGTGAGATCGAGTGTCGCTTGACTTCCGGTTCGAATGAATGTGATACAGACCTCTTCATTTCATCATTAGAGCGACGAGCGTTGGAAACTCACTGATATGCACTGTGTTCCATGCATTTCTTACCATCACTTTGACGCTGTGCCACGAGCAAACGCTGACAATGTGTAGGTATTGATGTCCGTCCCTTCCTCTTTCCTACATCAATACTGAGCATCCACAAGGATCCTCCAAATTGAACAAGCCAGCAAGATACATTATGTTCTACTTTCATCTCGAGATACTGCGCCGTAGGCCCAAATACATTATATACGTACCTTGGTAGCGACAAGAGTCTCAAGTCAGGGTCAGGGTTGGGGTAGGAGACTTGCAACTAAATTCTGACCGAAAGGAGAAGAGACGGCCGCCGACGCCGACAGGGCCAGGCAAAGCAACGCCGTGCTCGAGGAGTACCTGAGGGAAGCACAGCAACATCAACCCTCAAACAATGGCCTTCCAATCGTTAAGCGGCTCATTACGCCCTTCCATCGTGTCCTCTGCGACTTCAGAGTGGGTGTGCTTCTCCTGCCGCCGCCACACCTCGTCCTTCCGCCGCACACGAAAAGCTCTCCGCGTCAAGCCAGATGCCTCGTTCGCGCTCTCGGCCACCGAAACCCAGGATCACATCGTCTTCAACCCGCCCTCGAGCGCGCCCAATGTCTACCACACACCGCAGAAGTTCCTGCCCCAGAACGACCCCAGAAGGCGCATGATCGCCCCGACTTCCAGCTCCACACCTCCATCTACTCCTGGCAATGCTTCGGGGACACAACAACCAAACCACTCCGGTGCGGTCGGCGCCGTGCTGCGCCCGCGGCAGGAGAAGAAATACCACCTCACGCCCGCCCAAGTCGCCGAGATCCGGAAGCTCAGAGCCGAAGACCCCAAGCTGTGGACGCGCGTGAGGTTGGCGGAAAAGTTCGAGTGCTCGCAATTCTTTATCAGCCTGTGCTGCTCCTCGCCGGAAATCAAGGAGCAGAGGGATAAGGAGTTGGAGGAAATCAAGCGCAAGTGGGGACGCAAAAAGACAGAGGCCAGAGAGGACAGGCAGACGAGGAAGGCGCTTTGGGGCAGGGACGCTTGAGCTTGGGATGCTCGGCGTGTCTTTCACATCTTGTACAATACAATCAACACAATCAAGTCGGATCGGAGACCAAGAGATGGCATTTAGCATGGGTTGGCGTGGCACAACATGGGTGGGCGTTAATGTTGCGTGCCAGGTCGCTGGCGAAAAGGACTGTCGATTGCTGACAGTCAATATGACCTCGACTTCAAGGTCTGGCGCACGGCCGAAAGGATATAAAGGGTGGTTGTAAATAAGCACTACCCATACGTCTCCAATGTATTCTATCGTCAAAAGCTATATTGGGGATTGCTGTATTGGTGGAAAGATTTGGTCGCCGTGTCTTCGCGTGGAAAGAAGTGAGGCGCCAGCTTCCTCGCAGGCAATGCTATCGTTGTCGTAACAGTCCTGACCTTCGAGTAGGTATTTTCGAATGCTGTTGATGATCGTTATAGTAGGGGCACGCGAGCAATCTCGATGGCTGGAAATCGATTGGAAACGCAGCATGTCTATTTCCACGAAGCGCAACAATCATGGCATTAATGTGTACGATTGATATTTCTCGACTCTATACCTTCATGGTCTGAACAGATGTGTCCTACCTAATGTGCGATGGACCTATGCGAATGATAGGTAGTAACTTTGCTGTGTCAATCAACCAGACAAGTCAATCATTTGCGACAACGCGAATTGTACCCAAAGTCGTAACGACTTCAAAAGCACCTTTGAATTAGCTAGGCATAGATATTTTGCTCGAAAAGATAAATATACAGTCGTCGATCATCTCCCTCTCCCAGCGACACGAAAAGCCGAAGTCTCCCGGCCATCGCCGAACCAGAGGCATGGAAAGCCTTGGCAAGGCAACCTCATCTCCAATGCGAGCTTGACCCATCAGCAAAGGCGCTAACTATACTACCAGTCCGACAACTCCAACAACCCGCTACACACACCACCCACTACACATCTTTCGAAATGGCCGTCAAGCCCATCACCGGCATGCTGAGGCGTGGCCTCGTCCTCGACCTCTCGGTCGCTTTCGGTATGCCTTCTTTGCGCGCGCGCGC
>Ga0265798_10011775_pt1 | contig 10628 bp, 7 predicted proteins | sample P3T30metagenome_FD_192430 | JGI IMG/M metagenome (GOLD analysis project Ga0265798, IMG submission 192430) | Plant litter microbial communities from East Loma Ridge, Irvine, California - P3 T30 | ecosystem: Environmental > Terrestrial > Plant litter > Unclassified | place: USA: California... | reverse complement strand
CACGGACAATCCCTGCAGTAACACCCAAGTAACTTGATGACAAGGTATCGACAATTTCCCACGAAATGAACAGACGACAATCTCGCGTCGATCCGCCACAAGTATGATGTATGATGCCGCCCGAGATGATGATTCAAAAAAAGAAAATATGTGGTGGTGGTACAGAGCGAATGTGGAGGTGATATTGGAAAACGACAACGTTAACGTTGTGAGATGATAAACGATGGTGATTGCGCAAAAGGACGATGATGTGTTATGACGCCAGTAACACCGTCCCAGGAAGTGCGCTTTGCTTTTGAGGGCTTTGCAGCGCGTCGCGTCTGTGTCTATCTTTCTGTAATCGTGCACCGTTCCAGACGGGAGAGCTCAATGTCGTACGGTCGTATAGGGAGCGACAAAGAGCGGGTGCGGTGACCCAAATTACAATTATATGGATGCAAGAGCATGCAACGAAGGCAAGGCGAAAAGAAGTATGGGTCCCGCGATGTTGGATATCATCGGTGTCGGGTCTGTGCTGCCATGAGGCTGGCAGCCACACTTGAAGCCCAATCTGAACCGTCATCGGGTGGTGTGGGCCACTTGGAAACAGTCTGTTCGTTCTTGCTCTGATGTTGAGAGATGTCCATAGGCTTGCTTGGTGTCATGTAGTCAGACTGTCCGAAACCCACGCTGTTACGGTTCGCTGATGGCGACGGTGTCAGGTAGGATGCCGCAGGACCACGGGGTCCTTGAGGTTTCGGGTTGTCCAGCTTCTTTGCAGCCTTTGTGGCGGATGCAAGGACTTCGCTAAGCAGTTCCTCTTCCTCGTTAGGCGTCTCGTACCTATTTGATGGGTTCGATTTGTTCTGCATCGCGCGTCGTGTCCTGCTGGAGATCGGTGCATTGGGTGCGTTCTCAGAGTTCCGGGGCTCGGGACCGTGGGGCACTGAGTGGTGGCGTTTGAGCATTGGGTTAGTTGCAACACGCGAGCTCTTCGTTGAGGCTGTCTGTTGGGAGTGCGCTTCAACACTGTCCCTGACATGTTGCAATGCCTTGTCTAGCTCAGAGAAGTCTGAGGTAGAACCAGACGCTGCGCCTTGTGACTGGTCCATCACCAATGATTGCCTAGCGCTAGTGGCAGCCCATGGTGCACATCCAGCGTTGGCCTCGATATCGTCAGAGTTCGGCGACATGGGAGTCTGGTAACGCCCAGAAAGGCGTCGAGCACGTTTCCGCAGGTGTGAGAAGAAACCTTCCTTCTGTCCGTTTGAGGGTGAAGTGACTTCTGATTGACCATTCAATGCTCTTTCGGCTTCTTGTCGATGCACGTCTGCGTAGTGGTTGCCATGTGATGCGAGAGAGAGTTGTCGTCCAATCTTGCCGGCGGCTTGCTCTCCATTGGCAGCACGTACATTGGCTTGTGCAGTGACTTCCGCCGATAAAGGAGAGATCGGCTTGATGGAGGGCAGAATGGGGATGGGAGCTCCGTTGTTGGAGGCCCCATTCGTCCACGTAGCTCGCTTAGTGGCAGCAGGACGCTGCTTCGTTGACCCACTCACATCGCCAGAGTTAGCATGGGCTGGAGATGGTCGCGGTGACAACGGCTGCTGTGTGGTGTGTTGCGGGACTGCTGGTGCGCTCTCACGTGCGACCAATGATCGACGGAGCCATGATGAGGTCTTCGATGTGAGCTTGGGCGATGCGTCTGGGGAGTTGGTGCCGGAGAGTTCGGATCCTTTGCGACCCAATAATCTGGAAGATGAGGACTTCAGTCGTAGAGGGTCTACGGCGTCTTGGAAGTACTCGTGGTCGAGTGCTTGTCGGGAAGTAGGCCTGGCACGGGGGTCCCAAAGCAGGCACCATGTGACGAACTGTGCCAAGCTGGCAGGCCATTGTGGCGATGGCAAGATGGTGTCTATTGAGTGAGGGGCCATCTAGATGACCGTTAGCTGGAGATTAAGACTGTAGTTTCCATGTGACATACCTTGGGGAATGAGAAGCCCAGCTTCTGTGCCAACCGGACACCGTCTTTCCACTCACCACCACCGACGCGTTGGCCGTGCTTGTTGACCCAACCTCCGGGGCTGCCCATGATTTCGCACACCCTCCAGACCTGGTCAACCTCGTTTCCACCAGGGAAGAGGGGCTTCAAGGTTGCAATCTCGACAGCCATGGCACCAACTGCCCAAATGTCGACTGGCGCTGAGTATTGACCGGCACGTAGGAGCACTTCCGGGGCGCGGTACCATCGGGTCGAAACGTACGTGGTGTAGGGGAGCTTGGAGTGAGTCTCTCTGGCAAGACCAAAGTCGGCAATCTTGATTGTGTAGGCTGGGGGTGTCGAAGGAGGGGTCATCATTGCTGAGTAGCGGCGGAAAGGATGCGATGTGTCGTTCTGTTGCGATGTCGAGACGAGGATGTTCTCTGGCTTGATGTCGCGGTGGAAGAACTCGCGGTCGTGGATGTGCTCCAGTCCGGACATTATCTGGAAGAGGATGCTCTTTACACTGTGCGCGTCCATTGGCTTGTGGTCCCGGGCCTTCATGAGTTGGTACAGGTTGCCGTCCATGAACTCCATGGCAATGTGAAGCCTTCGGCTGTAGGGGTCCAGGAAGATGTCCAGAGCCGGTACCAGATGAGGATGCGGTGGTAGCGACCGTAGGAAGATGACCTCTCGCAGCTCAAGACAGCTCGAGAATGAGTCAAACGTCTTCTTCATGGTCTTGATCGCGACCTATGACGCGTCAGTTGACTCGATATCTTAGCTCCTGTGGAACGTTGTACGTACCAGAGTACCACGACGAGCGATGTGAGATCCCGCAGTTCGAACGCGTGCGAGCGCGACGCTGCCGAAGCTGCCGTCGCCAATCTCCTTCATCACCTCATACCTCTCCTCAAGAGAGGCCCAGCCATGTGGCTGTGCTTGTGATTCTGGATGCATATTGATGTGAATGTACCCTTTTGAGTTGAAGATCTGTTATAGCAGATGCTCCCAATGGGAAGGACTGTGGAAGTTAGAGGAGGTGTGATGATGGAGCAGTGATGGGGCTTACCAATGATGAAGTCCTTGGGCGATGATGCTCGATTCTCGAGGGTCCTTTAGTTCATCTCATGTGAAGATTCGCGTTGCAGAAGGTGGTAGTGGTAGGTAGACGTCAGGGGAGGTGTGGTTGAGAGCTGAGGGGGAGGGGGAGTTCAGTGCGTATCGAGGGTTTGAGATGCGATAGGAGCGTGTAGTAAGGGTCCAGGTTGATGCAGGTGCGGGAATGTCGAGAAAATGAGAGACGACGGTTGGGAGGGCGTGTGGAGTCAAGCCCAGGACCACGGTAGACGGGTAGTATTCCGCAGGTTAGGATGTTCTAGTGAGGTTGAAAGAGGAATGACTCTGTGACCATAGCGCAGGTGGCTTAATGATCGGGCTGGGAGATTTGAGCGTGCCTGTGCGCTCGGGGGAGTAGGGATGTGGACTTCCGAATGGTGCGAGAAGAGGGTGAAAGCTGGCCAGGTCCAGTGATGCGGCTTGGTGAGTAGAAGACGGAGCGATCTAGCGGGAGCGAGATGTGATGGAGGTCAGAGCCACACGAACGAAAACACGCCGGCTTTAGGAGGGTGCTGTGATTGATGGACGGCGCGTGTAATGAGAGACAGCAAGGGGTGCGGTACTGGGTCTTTGCACGAGTCGGCGGGCTAGCCCAAGAGATTAGAGTGGAAGCGGCGCTCGGGGAGCGTTGTGAGTCGTAACAATGAAGATCGGGCGGCCCAGACGGGACAAGCGCGGTCAGAGGGCCAGCAGTCGGCCTGTTGCTATGGTGAGAGCGGTCGCTGCTGCGTGCGTTGGCAGCGAGGCGGGTGCTGGGCGGAGAGAGGCAAAGACGGCTTAGTTAGCAGCGCGTGGGCGAAACACGATGCGCAGCGACAAGACGTGGTGGGGGAGGCGAGAGCAGGTGCAGAGCGGTCAGCGCAGGAAGCATGGCGACGCGATTGTTTTTGGGGGAGATGCGAGTGTGGCGCTGGGGGGTGGAGTGAATAGGCGCGAAATGAGCACCGGGGGCTGACAGTCAAGGCTCGGGGCGAGTGGTGAAGGACGGCGCGAAGGTGGTTCCAAGCTTAGCAGGAAGGAGCGTTCGGCTGCCCGGAGCGGTTAGCGCCCAACTGTCGGGCAGCCCATGGCACGAATTTGTTGCAAGATGTTTTTTGTCGACGCCCTTCATTGGGCCCCCTGCGCTGACTTTTGCTGCCATTGTGCCTTTATGCCCCCCACGTGACGTGACGTGCAGACGAGAGCCATTTTGGTCCTGCGCGCATACATGTGCATTAGCCATGCACGCGTCTTATGTACGGCCACGACTAATTCACCGCGCGCGACATAGCCTCACCTCTGTACAGCGCACACACCGCAAAGCCACTCTCAGAATATCCTCACTCAAGTAGCTGCGCTCTGCCTGCCCTCGCGCCGCCTGCCCTGCGCTGCTGCCCCCTGGGTGCCGGCAGCCCTCCTGCAACCAGCCCTCGATCCCAAGGGAGCGTCAGGAACGTCACAGGCACAAGCAAGCATCAAGCTGTCATTTCGCTGCGGCCCACGTTTCCACCCCTTTCATCCTCGCTCCGGCGCCGGTTCCTGATTTGTGGCAGGTTCCTGGATGGCCGTCATGCAGCCTTATTCCATTGGCCGTCAGGGGCTTAGCGCGTGCCGCCATTGGCAGAGTCCGCCGTGGGCACCCGTCAACGTGGTTTCGCTGTCGAGGCGTGCCTCTAGCCTCCCGCGGCACCACGGAACAACGACGGCGAGATAGACCGTCAGGCTCATCCCCTGCTCGAGTCAGTAGCGTAGTGAAAGGACCGTCCTTGATGCGCTCGCGATTTGCTCCTCCACAGCGATGGACGCGGCTGCCAAACATGGAAACAGAGACAGGATTCTGAGCGGCTGCGTCACATGGCATCATCGATAAAGTATGATCTCAAGCGTCTTCGAGAACGATGCAGGGCGCGGCGCGTTGTGGAGTGCCCGACGCGTCGTGTAACCTCCTGTGATCGACCAAACGGCAGCGAGCGCAAGGCCCAACTCTATTCTGCGCGGGAACCTTTGCGGAGGTGCGGCAAAGTTGCTTTTGCCCATCAATAGACCGCGCCTCATTCGAGTCTCGAGAGAGTTTGCACGAGTAAAGCAGACTTTCGACGGCCACTGCAAGCTGGCCGCTCCCTCCCGACGCGCGCAATTCCGTCGTTCATCCTGTCAGTCCCTGCGCTATCAGCGACGGACCCTGAATGTCACCCAAGAACTGCAGTCCATGCGCACTCGACGATGGTTTCGTCTTTTGCTGGGCGAGCTGTTGGGCCCAGGGAACATCAAGATTTACGACGGGGCCCTCATTCTTCCAGAATCTTTCTCCCGTGTTGAGATCATGTCACAGGCTATCCGAGTAGATTGCCGGCCCACCCTGAATGCTGCCTGATGCCAGATGGGCACAGAATCTCCGACACGAGCTCTCCTATTCCGAATTTTCACCTCGATCGCCCATCACCTCAGAGACGTACGACCAAGTCTGACTAGCACGCTTTATTGACGACCATCTTTTTCTCTATTCAAACACCCATAATTCTTGTGCGCGGCAGTATCACCAGGCCAACAATAGTTGGCCATGTCATCTGGCAACCTCCGTGTTATGAGTGCATTCAGGCAGTTGTGAAATCCCAATACCCAGCCAATCGTGCACCCATCCCCAGTAGCCCAACAAGCTTACACCAGAGACGAGTACGGTGCACTGCAAGTCATACTCCGCACCCTATCCGGTGCGCATACCGAAATGTCATCAGTCTGAACACCGCATTCGTCCCCCACTCCGCATCGGTAGGCTCTGCAACGCTCATCGTTATCAGCCTTCCCGAGCACCACCCACCTGCAACAACAGCCGGGACGTCAAAGACCCACGCGACACGGCACGAACATAGGAGGCATCCTACCTCAGGGCAGCCCGTGTCCGTTTGCGTCACCCGTGAACAACGTCGTGCTATTGTGCTCCTCTGTGAAAACCGGTTCTCCTTGCGCACCCGACCTAAACGACCTGGTTCCTGGGGCCGTTCTGCAACGCCGACTTGGCCAAAACGACGGGCGCTGACACAGGAGAGAGATGGCATCGCTCGATCGCGGCACACTTGCTTTGTTTCAGCTGCCATGCCTCTTGTCAAAAGCATCTTTGTCTCGGAAGAAGTAAGGAGACAGACGTTGGAGAAGAAACGTGCTAGCGCAACGGTAGCTGAGCCTCGAGCCAACCGTTCTCCCGATTACGATAGAACAATCTGTCGTTGCTTCATGCTGTGGCGCTGGTTGCTGCACGACGACGTAGGTGGTACTGGACCTTGAAGTCAGGTTGCGCAGTCATATTTGTCTTTATTGATTTCATTGCGTTGAATCAGCCACTCACGTTTCGCAACATCTCAGCTACCGTCCTGTACATCAGCAACGCGCTCAGCTGACGATGCCAGCTTTCGGTGAATCCCAGAGTTCAGCCGGCCAACGAGCCTCTTGTTGCCCATATAATCGCCGATTTTATCAATCTCGCCATCTCAGGGTCTCTGCAGTGTACGGATCACCACTGCCTCCCCGCTTTCCGAACGTTGCCTATCGGCATCTCTCATCGGAGACATCCAACGTCAGCTCCACGGACTCCGCAAGGCTTCGGTCCGAAGCAGACACAGGACATGTAAATCTTCTGCGAGTGAACTACCGTTGTTGCGATCGCAATTTGGCCCTCGGTCCATCGAGCTAGTGTTTACGTGAGCTGAGCAACCGACGACCTGTGTACAGCAGAACCACCGATGTATCCCCCGCAAAGCTGTGCATATCCTCTGCATGAGATACTGCCCGTTCCGCAGATCTACCATCACCTGCTTCATCTCCCCTCCAACGTGAACAACACATACGCTATGTAGCTCTCATCACATTCACATGCGGTCTCGTGACTGGAGGTACAGCACACAACACCAATAAAGTCAAACAACCCTCTGCCTCAGCTCCCATATCAAACTTTGTCATCACCCCGCCTCATCAATACATGCACGTCTTAGTCGTGTCTCTCGATGCGAGGACGCCACAGACCGAGAAACATGCACACCCCACACTACACGCACCACGTCATCTCACACCAATACTCTAGAGCGTCAAAACTAAACCTCTTTCTCATAAGACAAGACGAGACAACACAGCATAGAGACAGCACAATACGAGACAACGCAATCTACTGTTTCATCAACACCAGAATAGGCTTTCTCCAATGCATCACCCGCGTGACTTACTTCAAAAATCCAACCACCCCATCTCCCTCGCTCGCAGCAGAGACAACATCGTCGATATCGTGAAAACCCAGCAAACCGTGCACCCATCTGATAGTGATATCTAGTGCTGATAGAGACGACCCCAACCTCCACCCGGCCTCAGCTTTTTCCCCGCTTCACCAACGCAAACTCTGAACAAGTGCGAAAATCTTTGGTTGCTCGGGAGATAAACAGATACTACTGCAAGCAATTCACACCGGCGAGAAGGGGAAAACAACAGGTGGGTACCTGCAGAGCTAAGCTCTTTCTTGCAGCGATTTTGACAACAGCGGACATCCTGTCCCTTGACCGCCATTTCATGCAGGTGTCGCGTATCGCATGCGCGTTTAACTGCGAACCAGACCTAATGTGGTTTGCATAGACGCACCCAAGACCCACGATGCTGGTAGATGCCGGTACAGGGAATCTGGTCTCGGGGAGCTGGCGGGTGCGGGCGAGTGAACATGTTGAGGTACACCGGATGGTATGCGGTGAGAAAAGCGGTCACCGTGGGCCGTTAGAATCTATGCACTCATCCAAGGATCATCATTCCAACACCATCATATTTGAAACATTGCGCCATCACGGTCAAGTTGAAGGGAATCAAATCTGGTTCATAAACAATTGCATTGGCTATATACACCTCGAGCATCGCAAAGCTGCTCAACATCGACCAACTGGGATGATTTACTGTCCATGGTTAGCCAGCAAGTCCAACACATATTGGAGACAAAGCGACAGATGTAAGGTGTAGGGATCAGTTCTCCAAGGTGATATTATCTTCAATGTGATTAAGAAAGAACACAGCGAATCATGTTGTTCATCATACTAGGGGTGGCGGGCGAGTTGGGATGCGATTGAACTTACCGAGAGATGCAGCATGAAAGACATGTGAGGGTGAGAGGGTCACTGGTGTCGAGATGTCAGCGTACGTCCACAGAGACATGCGACATCCGTGATGGGATGAAAAAGTACGAGTCCATCAAGAATCAGCCTGCGTCATGTTAGCGAATGTTCGCAGGATCGATGGCTTTGATCCAGACTTACCTCATTAAATCAGATTGTGTTTGTCGTGATCAGTAAGACGGACGCTCGTTACAACGCCGCCTCTCACACAGTGTGAATATCATAATCATCATTATAATGATGGACCGACTGCTGGAGAAGAGAGTGTGCCATACCTGCGGAGGCTGTTAGTTGAACAGTCCGCAAAGAAGCAGCGCAATGTGTTGTTTGTAGAGGCAATCAGAGATGCTGTTATCAACAAGTAAAGCCTCTTCCGAACACCCACAGGTTTGTACGCCTGCTTTTGATGGATGCCGGTCAAGGCATACGTTATGTCCGCCCGACGCATCAGGGTTTCATCAGGAAGCCAGGTGTATTCGGGAGGGAGGAAGGGATCGAGTGTGGGAGTATGTACCTGCGAGGATCAATGTTAGCACGTTGATCGCAAGGAAGTTTTGCAAACATGCGATAGCATTGAGCAGGATCAGACAAGGCTGAAACTAAAAGCAAGGGTGTCGACATTGTATATTCAGGTCGAGGAATGCCTTTCCGTGTCGTGTTTTCATCACTCTGCGGAGGGGGGATGGGAGTAGTGGTGAAGTCTTACCTTTGAAGAGATTGAGTAGAGAGGGAGAAGCCAAGCGCGATATGGATCGCAACACTGAAGCGTTGTTAGCAGCTATTCGGAATGAATGTTCTGATAATGCCGCTGCGCTTGAGTGCATCATTGTAATTCTAGAGTTGTGTAGTCCTTCACGGTGCTGTAGGATTTGGATTGTTCGTATGTGATAATCTTCTGCAGGAGTCGCGAAGCTGGGAAAGGCTTACCTGGTAACTAGAGCATACGCGATGGCTGCGTTAATATTGATCAAGGCGCTTGAATGAAAGCGCGCGCATCATAAAGCGCGATGTGGTGCTGGTGATGAGGATGATGTAGAGAACGGTTTTGAGCTCCAGAAATTTTAGCTTGAGCCTCGGCGCCGAGCCTCCGTAGCGCGCTTATGTAATCAGCCCCGCTCGTCCAGCCTCCCCATCCACAGCGATGCAAGTTGAGTGTATTGGATGTCAATCATCTCACGCGAGGTCTTTGCAAGACATGTGTCTACCGAGAAACAAAACATCCTACAAGTACCGTTATGTCGCAACGCGAATCGACTGGGCTCTCTCATGCGGTCATTGAGCTTCACAGCCTTTGAAGTGACTCTTCTAGGCTATGTACTCCTCTAAATTCGAGCATCAAAATGATTTGTCCGGCCTTCGAGACTTATACGCCCCAGTTCGCTACACGTATGCTTGGTTCTACCCATGTGACTGGAAACTACCAGCCGCGAAAGCATATCGAGATAAAAGGACTGGTCGCGCATGTCGTGCACGATTCGCAGACAACATAAGCTTCAAATATCAGAGAAATGCTCTCTGTCTCGGTAGATGTTGGAAGTAAAAGAGGCGCAAGGTTTTCAAGAGCACAACACATCCTGTATTACACAGCACATCGATATCATACAGTAGGAAGGCCCAGGGGAGCTCCAGATCGTGCTTGAAAAGTCCATTCCTTTGTCATACTGCGAGGAAATGGGCAAGCGATTACTATCTTTTCCTCTGATGGACCTCGGGAGGGCGCACATCAAAGAAGACTCACTATGAATCGATCTCTTACTCCGAAGACTGGCTATAGTGCTCACCTTTGCTAAATACAACCTTGGAAGGTTTGCGGATATCAACACCTACACTGTCCCCATCCCAGTCCACATCTTACCAAACACCGGTCATAGATACATTGAACATCTTGTCCAATGTTTCGAACACCTTACGCAAACGTCTTCCCAAGCAACAAGCCCTAACACACCTCCAGTCTAGCAAACCCTTCGAACCACCCATAGCACCATCCATAACTCAAATGCACATCTTCCTCCCTTACCAAACTCCCCAACACAAGTGCAGCCCTCAAATACACCCACGCCGCACCTTCATAACTCACACATCTACACAATCCAACACAAGCGAACCGTGCGAAAATCCAACTCCCCCGTACTCGCCCGCGTAAATCCTTCACAGCACAACAACAAACAATACACGATCCCGCACCAACACCCCATCGCATCCATCGCGTCCGCGCCGCTACCACTACTAGTCACCTACCCAGGTACCACGCCGCACAGATTGCGGCACAGAAACACGCGGCAGGTACACGACATGATTACTCATATACCGAAGGATGGCCGGGGCGGCACAGGCACAGGCACCATGCCATGCACTATTGTGGAAAGTAGAAGGAAGAGGCACGGTAAACCTTAGCGGCGAGGCCACTTCGATCCTACGCAAATCGCGATCTC
>Ga0265798_10011773_pt1 | contig 10629 bp, 11 predicted proteins | sample P3T30metagenome_FD_192430 | JGI IMG/M metagenome (GOLD analysis project Ga0265798, IMG submission 192430) | Plant litter microbial communities from East Loma Ridge, Irvine, California - P3 T30 | ecosystem: Environmental > Terrestrial > Plant litter > Unclassified | place: USA: California... | reverse complement strand
GCACGGCGTCACGGTCCTCGAAATCGCCGCGGATGTCTCTGTAGCCGACGATCTCGGTCGGGCACACGAACGTGAAGTCCTTCGGCCAGTAGAACAGCACCTTCCACTTGCCGGGATATGCCGTCGTCAGGTCGAGCGTCTCGCCGGCGGGCAGCGCTGCAATGCCCTGCTGGACGGGAATGGTCATCGATGGGAACTGGTCGCCGATGGTCAACATGATGGAAGCCTCCTGGAATTAAACTTGGCCCCAGGCATCCTCAAAGGCAGCGGTGAACCCGCTCGGTTGTTGTGCGCTGCAGTATAGGGGGACTGGTTTAATCGATCAAACACTCTATTTATCACCCGATGATCGATAGAGGCGATTAATGGCTGCAACCTACCTACCCACGTTGAAACAGTTGCAATATTTGGTTGCGCTTAAGGACCACGGTCATTTTGGACGCGCCGCGGAGGCGTGTTTCGTGACGCAATCGACGCTGTCGGCGGGCCTGCGCGAGCTGGAAACGCTGATCGGCGTGGTCTTGGTCGAGCGCACCCGGCGAGTCGTGCGGTTCACGCCGCTGGGCGACGGGATCGCCGACAAGGCGCGGCGCGTGCTGCGCGAGGCGGAGGAGCTGGGCGACATGGCGCGCGCCGCCGGCCAGCCGCTGTCGGGCGACATGCGGATGAGCGTCATCCCGACGATCGCGCCGTTCATGCTCCCGAGGATCCTGCCGCGGTTGCGGAAGGACTATCCGGACCTCAAGCTGTTCCTGCGCGAGGAGCCCAGCGGTCCGGCATGCGAGGGACTGCACAATGGTCGAACCGACTGCGTGCTGCTGGCGCTCCCCTATGCCTGCGGGGAGGTGACGTCGGAGACGCTGTTCGAGGATCGGCTGTTTGTGGCGTATCCGTCGGGCGAGGAGCCGACCGCGCTGCCTGCGATCCCGGCGTCGGCGATCGACGAGACCCGGCTGCTGCTGCTCGAGGACGGGCATTGCCTGAAGGATCATGCGCTCGGTGCGTGCAACCGGCCTGAGTTGCGCGCGGAGGCGACGATGCTGGGGACGTCGCTGCATACGATCGTGCAGATGGTCGACAATGGCCTTGGCATCACGATGCTGCCGGAGATGGCGCTGAAGGCGGGAATTCTCGATAATACCAACATCACCGCGCGGCCGCTCGACGAGATCAATGCCGTGCGGAAGATCGCGCTGGTGTGGCGGCGGGCGAGCCCGCGCGAGAAGGACTTCCGGCTGATGGCGAAGGCGCTGGCCGACGTTCAGTAGTCGCCGTCTCCTTCTGCGCCTCTCCCTGGAAGGGAGGGGTTGGGGGTGGGTCGGTGCCCGTATCAAGCAACCTCACCGACACAAGCTGGCCGACCCACCCCCTGCCCCTCCCTTTCAGGGATGGGAGACCGTTGCGAACCGGGCGCGCTCGGTCTTCACCTTGACCCGAGATTGGCACGGGTGCGCAACCAACTCGGCGTTCGATCGTATGTTTCGCAGTTCCCGCTGGAGATCCAACGATGTCGAAGACGCTTCCGCTACTGCTGATCACGAGTGCGCTGGCGCTTGCGGCGTGCAGTGGCAAATCGAAGGACGACGTCGCCAGTGCGTCGACCACGCCGATCAATCCCGCGCTCGCCGTGCCCAACGGGCCGCCCGCGGTGGCCAATCCGACCGTCGGCGGCGTGCCGATGATGGCGACGCAGACGATCGTCGACAACGCGTCGGCGGCGCCCAATCTCTCGACGCTGGTTGCCGCGGTGAAGGCCGCCGGTCTGGTGCCGACCCTGTCGGGCCCGGGGCCGTTCACCGTGTTCGCACCGACCAACGACGCGTTCGGGCGGCTTGCCCCCGGCATGGTCGACACGTTGCTGAAGCCCGAGAACAAGGCGTCGCTGACCAAGGTGCTGACCTATCATGTGGTGCCCGGCGTTGTGACCGCAGACGATCTGCGCCGCCGCATCACGGCAGGTGGCGGCACGGCGACGCTGACCACGGTCGAGGGCGACCCGATCACCGCGACGCTGGTCGGCGCGGTCATCACGCTGACCGACGTCAACGGCAACAAGAGCTATGTCGAGACCGCAGATGTCCGCCAGTCGAACGGCATCGTGCATGTCGTCAACGGCGTGATCGTGCCCAAGCTGAGTTGATCCGGGTAGAATTAGGCTCAATTCATCGCGCCGATGCTACGGCTTGTCGGCAAAATCATTGAGTCCAACCGATACCTACCCAAGTTTTGCCGTTCGAGTTTCACGCGTTCCTTCCACAATCTCTGGAGTTGCAGATGACTGTTAAGACCAACCTGATGATCGCAGCCGCATCGAGCCTGCTCCTCGCCACCGGCGCGACCGCACAGACCGCCGCGCCTGCAGCGCCGCGGACGGGCGCGCCCACGACGGCTGCTCCGACGACGGCGGCGCCTGGCGCGACGACCGCAGCGCCTCAGGCTGCCGGTGCGCCCGCCGCGTCGACGGCCGCCGCGACCACGACGATCGCGGCCGCTCTCCCGACGCTGCCCAACCGCGCGACGCTGACCAAGCTGGTCACCGCAGCGAAGTTGCAGACGACGCTCGCAGGCCCTGGCCCGTACACGCTGTTCGCGCCGAGCGACGAAGCGTTCACGCGTCTCCCCGCCGGCGCGCTCGACACGCTGCTGAAGCCTGAGTCGGTGCCGACGCTGGCGACGATTATCAAGTATCACGTCGTTGCCGGTGCACTGACGTCGGAGCAGCTGAAGGCGCAGATCACCGCCGGGGGTGGCAAGGCCACGCTGACCACGCTGGCCGGCCAACCGCTGATCGCGTCGCTCGAAGCCAACGGCAATATCGCGCTGACCGATACCGCCGGGATCAAGTCTTTCGTCGATACGGCGGACATCAAGGAGACGAACGGCGTCGTTCATCTCACGAACGGCATGAGCGTTCCGAAGCTCGGCTGATTTTAGTGCGGGCCGCGGTCTCATCGGAGAGCGCGGCCCGCACTGCCTTGCTTCCCACGAAGGCGGGAATCCAGTCTGGGCTCCCGCTTTCGCGGTGGAGCAAGCTTTGCGCTAGCTGCTCGGCGTATTCCACCGGGCAGCGGCGGCGTGATCGTGATCACGCGCCTCTACCCAGCTAGCTTCAACGCCGCGCGTCTCGCGCTTCCAGAACGGCGCGTCGGTCTTCAGTCGATCGATCAGATACGCGCAGGCCTCCAGCGCCGCGCCGCGGTGTGCGGCCGTCGCCGCGACGAACACGATCCGCTCGCCCGGATGCATCGGCCCGACGCGGTGCACGACGATCGCGGCACTCAGCGACCAACGCTCGATCGCGCCTTCCGCAACCTTGAGCAACGCAGCCTCGGTCGCGCCGGGATAATGTTCGAGCTCGAGCGTGCCGACACCGTCGTCCGCTCGCACCAGTCCGGTGAAGGTCGCGACCGCGCCGGCGCCAGCCGCCTCCGCGCGCGTCATCTCGGCGGTGATATCGATCGGCGATTGCTGGACCGAGATGTGGATCATCCGCCGGTCACCGGTGGGAAGATCGCGATTTCCTGCGCGCGACCGATCGGCGTATCGAGCGGCACGAAGTCTTGGTCGATCGCCGCGCGCAACCGCGATCGGTTTTCGAAAGCCCCCGCATGCTCCGCGCTCGTCTCCGCCAGCCAATCGACCAGATCGGCCACCGTCACGACGCTCGTCGGAGGCTCGACCGACTCTTCACCCGTGCCGATGCGCTCGCGCACCCAGGCGAAATACACCATCCGTATCGTCATGCCCGTAATGCCTACTCAGTCCATGTGCTTCAGGCCGACGCGGAGATAATCCCATCCGGTCATTAGCGTAAGGACGGCCGCACCCCACAGCGCGACGATGCCGACGGTGTGCACCCAGACCATGTCGGGCACCGCGCCGCCGAGGATGATGCCGCCGAGCGATACGAGCTGCAACGTCGTCTTCCACTTCGCCAGCTGCGAAACCGGTACGGAGACCTGCACTTGCGCCAGGAATTCGCGGAGCCCCGACACTGCGATCTCGCGCAGCAGGATCACCAGCGCGGCGATCACGTGGACGCCCGGAATATCGCGCGTCCCGACCAGGATCAGGATCACCGCCGCGACCATGATTTTGTCCGCGATCGGATCCAGGAAGATCCCCAGCCGCGACACCGCGCCGCTCGACCGCGCGAGATAGCCGTCGAAATAATCGGTAATACCCATCAGGCAATACAGCACGAAGGCGATACCGTAGCCCGCCTCCCAGTCGGGCCACCACAGGAACCAGACCAGCAGGGGCACCGCGACGATCCGCGACAATGTCAGGAGGTTAGGCAAGCTCAACACCCACCACCCCTATACCGGTCGGTCGCGCGGCGAAACCGGTTTAAGCGTTGGCGCGCGGATGACGCTCGGCTAAGGGTTGGACACATTACCGCAACGATCAGGGCTATTTCCCGTCATGCTCAATGCCCTTGGGTTGCTGAAGCAACGTCGCTTCCTCCCGCTGTTCACGACCCAGTTTCTCGGCGCGTTCAACGACAATCTGTTCAAGACCTCGATGGTCCTGTTCGCGACCTATGCGGTCTTCAACGACCCGAAGATGGAGGCCAATTTCAACGCGCTGGCGACGGGACTCGGCATCCTGCCGTTCTTCCTGTTGTCCGCGCTCGCCGGACAATTGGCGGACAGCCACGACAAGGCGCGGATCATCCGGATCGTGAAGACGGTCGAGATCGGCATCATGCTGCTCGGCGCGACCGGGCTTATGGTCGCGCGTGCCGGGCATCCGTCGCTGGGGATCGGGCTCATGCTCGGCGCGGTCCTGTGCCTCGGCGTGCATTCGACGTTCTTCGGCCCGATCAAATACGCCATTCTGCCGCAGCATCTGAAACCGTGTGATGTGCTCGGCGGCACCGGCCTCGTCGAGGCCGGGACGTATCTCGCGATCCTGCTGGGTACGGTGACCGCGGGCTGGATCCCGATCGAGGGCGCCGCTGCCAGCGTGCTGGTCGTTGCCGCGATCGGCTGGTTTGCAGGACGCCAAGTGCCGCCGGCGCCACGCGAAGGCCCGCCGCTGAAGCTCGACTACAATCCGTTCACGGCGTCGTGGCGGCTGATCAGCGCGACGCTGCACATCCCGCGGCTGTTCCTGGCGATCATCGCGATCAGCTTCTTCTGGACGATCGGCGCGGTGCTGATCATCGTCTTCCCGCCGCTGGTGAAGAACGTGCTGACCGCGGACGAGCGCGTCGCCAGCTTCGTGATCGCGGTGTTCTCGGTCGGTGTGGCGATCGGCTCGGTGGTGATCAACACGATGTTGCGTGGGCGCATTTCGGCGAAGTTCTCGCCCGCGTCGGTGATCGCGATGGGCGGATTCGTCGTGCTGTTCTCGTTCCTCGCGCGGACCTGGACGCCGGCACCGACGGGACATTATTACGATTGGGCAGGATTCATCCATCAGCCGGGTGCGATCCCCGTGCTGGCGACGCTGCTGGCGATCGCGATCACCGGCGGGATGTTCGTGGTGCCGCTCTATGCGTTCCTGACGACGACGGTCGAGAAGGACCAGACCGCGCGCACCGTGGCGGCGAACAACGTCGTCAACTCGGGCGCGATGACGGTCGGGTCTATCCTTGTCATCGGCATCACCGCGATGGGCGTGACGCCCGAGGACATGCTGTTTCTCGTGGCGGCGATGTGCCTCGTCTCGGCGTGGCTCGCACAGAAACTGCATCGGGCCTGCGACGACGACGCGATCGGGTGTTTGCCGACGCTGAGGGGGTAGCTCGTTCACCGGCCCACCCGCATCCGTTCGTGCTGAGCGAAGTCGAAGCACCTTCACCCGGGACGTGCCCTTCGACTTCGCTCAGGGCGAACGGGATGTTGTCAGAAAATGAAGCTGTAGAAGCACGTGAAGAACGCCGCGAAGCTTAGCAAAAACAGCTTCACGTCGTGATCGTCGTTCTTCGCGCTGGCGATTACCGGCGGCGGCAACGATCGGCGCAGCGGATGGCGGGCGGCTTCGTTGGTAAGGACTAGGCGTCTGGTCATGATGAAAACGTTAACGTCGCGTTTACCAATTCGACCAGTGCCAAAAGTGGTTAAGCTGGCGGCGTCCGGCAATGGGACGGAAATGGGCCCCAGCTGACGGCCCATAAAGCCGCCGCCGATCCGCTATCCTTGCGTAAAAAGCCGCGTATAAGCTCCAGTCTTTCCCCGTGATTCCGCGGGCGTGAGGACCCGGACCATCGAGCAGATCGGCGCACTTCCCTATGTGATCGACAAGACCGGGCATGCGCGCGTGATGCTGATCACCTCGCGCGATACCGGCCGCTGGGTGATTCCCAAGGGCAATCCCATCACCGGGCTCGCTAGTCACGAGGCCGCAGCCCAAGAAGCCTATGAGGAAGCCGGCATTCGCGGCATCCCCTGCCCCTCCCCCGTCGGGCAATTCGCGTACCGCAAGCGCCGCCGCACCGGCCGTTACCGCGACATGATCGTAACGGTCTTTCCACTCGCCTTCGTCGAGCAGGTCGACGACTGGCCCGAGCGTCATCAGCGCGACACACGCTGGTTTACGCTTGATCGCGCGGCGGAGGCTGTCAATGAGCCCGACCTGAAGGCGCTGATCGCTGCCTTCCGTGAGCCGCCGATCCCGGCATCGCTCGCGCAACGTATCTTACCCGTCGTGCGCACGAGCGCGAAAAGGAGAATTCCGATGCTGGGCTGGTTCCAGTCGCTGATGCCGAAGCAGGGACGGTTCTTCGAACTGTTCGACGCGCATGCCGCGACCCTGGTCGCCGGCGCCGATGCGCTCGCACGGCTGCTCCACGGCGAAGGCTCGATCGAGGGTCAGATCGCCGAGATCGTCAAGCGCGAGCACGAGGCCGACGATATCACGCGCGAGGTCCTGCAAGACGTCCGCCGCGTGTTCGTGACGCCGTTCGACCGCAGCGCGATCACCGACCTGATCGGCGTGATGGACGACGCGATCGACCAGATGAACGGCACGGCGAACGCGATCGCGCTGTACGAGGTCACCGAATTCTCGCCCGAGATGCGCGACATGGCGGGCATCATCGTCGAGGCCGCACGGATCACCGCGGAGGCGATCCCGCTGCTGCGGTCGCTCGGCACCAACGCGGGCCGGCTGCACGATCTGACCGCGCGGCTCATCCAGATCGAAGGACATGCCGACGACATCCACGACACCGGCCTGCGCGCGCTGTTCCAGGCTTCGAAGATCAGCGCGGACCCGATGACCTTCATCATCAACCGCGAGATCTACAGCAGCCTGGAAAAGATCGTCGACCGCTTCGAGGATGTGGCGAACGAGATCCAGGGGCTGGTCATCGACCATGCTTGATGATCAGTCATTGATAGGTGCCCCACCCCGGCGGAGGCCGGGGCCCAGTTGGGGGACGGCAATAACTGAGGATGGCGCGCTGTTGCTGCGACCTCTCCAACTGGGCCCCGGCCTTCGCCGGGGCGGTAACGTGGTTAGGCGAGGGGCAGTGGGCATCATGCCCGCGCCGCAGAGTGCAACCGCATGATCCTTTCCCTCCCGCTCCTCATCGGCCTCATCGGCATCGCGCTGCTATTCGACTTCCTGAACGGCCTCCACGACGCGGCGAACTCGATCGCCACCGTCGTCTCCACGCGCGTCCTGAAACCCCAATACGCCGTCCTCTGGGCTGCGTTCTTCAACTTCATCGCGTTCGCCGTCTTCGGACTCCACGTCGCGCAGACCGTCGGCACCGGGATCGTCCAGGCGCACGTCATCGACGCGCAGGTGATCTTCGCCGCGCTGATGGGCGCGATCGCGTGGAACGTCATCACCTGGGTGCTCGGCATCCCGTCGAGCAGCAGCCACGCGCTGATCGGGGGGCTGCTGGGCGCCGGCATCGCCAAGATCGGCTTCGGTGCGATCGTCTGGAGCGGGGTGATCAAGACCGTCGTCGCGATCTTCGCCTCGCCCGCGATCGGCCTGATGCTCGCGCTCGTGCTGGTCCTGATCGTCGCCTGGACTAGCCTCAAGCTCACCCCGCTCGGCGTCGACAAGCGCTTCCGCAAGCTCCAGCTGATCTCCGCCGCGCTCTACTCGCTCGGCCACGGCGGCAACGATGCGCAGAAGACGATGGGGATCATCGCCGTGCTGCTCTACTCGCAAGGCCTGCTCGGCGGCGAATTCCACGTGCCGCTCTGGGTCGTGCTGTCCTGCCAGGCGGCAATGGCGCTCGGCACGCTATCGGGCGGCTGGCGGATCGTCCACACGATGGGCTCGCAGATCACGCGCCTGACGCCAGCGCAAGGGTTCTGTGCGGAGACCGGCGGCGCGATCACGCTGTTCGCGGCGACGTTCTGGGGCATCCCGGTGTCGTCGACGCACACCATCACCGGCTCGATCGTCGGCGTCGGCGCCGCGCGGCGCCTGTCCGCCGTCCGCTGGAACGTCGCCAGCAACATCGTCGTCGCCTGGACGCTGACGCTGCCCGCCGCCGGGCTGATCGGCGCGGGTACGTATCTGCTCGTCGGCCTGTTCGTTTGAACGACCGCCGGCCGTTCCCAATCGGCACTCTATTGACGCGGACGTAAACGGCTCCGACACTCCCTGTCGAGCGAAGGACAACGATCCTTCGCCGCCAGGGAGAGGGTATCATGAAGACGACCTATACGGCGTTGCTGATCGGCAGCGCACTGAGCGCCGCGAGTCCGGGCCACGCACAGACCGCCAACCCGACCAGCGTCGCGACAACCGAGACCTATAACCGCATGGTCGTGTTCGGTGACAGCCTTGCCGACGGTGGCTATTACCTGACGCTCGACCCACGCCTGCCGCGCGACGCGGGCAGCTTCACGACCAACCCCGACCCGGTCGCACCCGAGGTGCTCGCGGCGCGACTCGGGCTGTCGCTCAATCCGGTCTATGGCAAGGGCGGCACCAACTACGCGGTCGGCGGCGCCCGCGTGACCGCCGCCAACGCGCTATCGATCCCGGTCGCGACCCAGATCAGCAATTTCCTCGCCGCCGGCGGCAGTTTCGGACCGCGCGACCTCGTCTACATCCAGGGCGGCGGCAACGACTATTTCGCGTTCCAGGCGGCCGGCAGCACCAACACTGCGATCGTGACGACGGCTGCCACGCAGCTTGCCGCGCAGGTCAGCCGCCTCCAGGCCGCCGGTGCGACGCGGATCGTCACGCTCGCGGTTCAGACCGGCGGCGCGGCCGGGCTCCAGCTGTTCAACCGCACCTATGCCGCGGCATTGGCGGCGGCGAACGTCAACGCGCTGTATTTCGACACCGACCGACTGTTTGGCGAACTCGTCGCCAGCCCCGCGACCTATGGCTACACCAACATCACCGGCGTCGCCTGCACCGTGCCGTCGTCGCTCGCCTGCACGCGCGCGACGCTCGTGTCGCCGAACGCCAACGAGACGTATATCCAGGCGGACAGCGTCCACCCCGCCGGCATCACGCAGCGTATCCAGGGGCAGGCGCTCGCGAGCCTCGTCCAGGCGCCCGACCAGATCGCCGGGCTCGGTTATGCGGCGCAGGCGATGTTCCGCGGACAGCGCGACCTGTTCGAGGCTGCCGAGCGTGGCGGCGCGCAGCGCGACGGACACGCGCTGTCGGTGTTCGGCGGCGCCGGCTATCATTATTATTCGAGCGGCACCTCGGCTCAGCGCGTCGGCATCACCGAGCGCGGCTTCAGCGGCACCGCGGGCGCCGACCTCGCGATCGGCAATGCATCGGGAGTCGGTCTCGCGGGCGGCTATTCGGACGGCACCGGCGATTTCAAGACAGGGGCCGGCAGCTACAAGCCACGCGCCTGGTCGATCAGCGGTTACGCGCGCGGTGACCTCGGCCCGGTACGGCTGCTTGCGGACGGGACCTATGGCGAGATCGATTACCGCCACATTCGGCGCACCGTCCAGCTCGGCCCGGCGATCCGATCGCACGAGGGTGAAACCGACGGCACCTACGTCGCCGGGCGAGTGACTGCCGCGCTCGACCTGATCAAGTTCGGCGGGCTCGCCTTCGGTCCGGACCTCGCGGCGCAGTATGACCGCGTCCGCATCGCCGGCTATGCGGAAACCGGCGGACTCTCGACGGCGGCGAGCTTCGGCAAACAGGAGATCGAAAGCCTGACGGGCCGCTTCGGCGCAGTCCTTCGCACCGTTCCCGGAGAACCCGTGCGATTCTTCGCACGCGCCGGGTACGAGCGCGAATTCGACGACGATCCCCGCACGCTGACGATGACGCCAACGGGTGCCCCGATCAGCTTCACGAGCACGGTCGAACGCGCCGATCGCAGCTACATGAGCTATGCGATGGGGGTGGACGGCAACGTCGCGGGACAACTGTCGCTCCGCGCCGGCGTTGCCGGCTATGCACTGCGCGACGACCGCGACAGCGTTTCGGCGTTCGCAGGGTTATCCGCTGCATTCTAGACATGCGGAATTCGTCTCGGGGTGTGGCGATGCCGCATCCCGAACCGCGTTCGCCGAATTTTGCGATATCATCTTGAAAATCATCCGGCGGACCGGTCATCAACGGAAATGGTGGAGCCGAGGGGGATCGAACCCCTGACCTTTCGCATGCCATGCGAACGCTCTCCCAGCTGAGCTACGGCCCCATTCCCGTTGGGAGGCGGGTCACTAA
>Ga0265798_10011772_pt1 | contig 10629 bp, 12 predicted proteins | sample P3T30metagenome_FD_192430 | JGI IMG/M metagenome (GOLD analysis project Ga0265798, IMG submission 192430) | Plant litter microbial communities from East Loma Ridge, Irvine, California - P3 T30 | ecosystem: Environmental > Terrestrial > Plant litter > Unclassified | place: USA: California... | reverse complement strand
CAAAATTCGGCTTGTGGCTCGTAAAGCCATTGTACAAATGTTCACGTACAAAATTTACGTCATCCTTTCTAGTATATAGCATGAAATACTCGACTTTATGACTTTGGCTCTATGAGTCGACAGCAAGAATCCTTTTCTGCAAAACACATCTGCCGCTCTACAAGATATGCACCCCGTCACCGAGTGATGATCCATCGCTCTAGTGGAAACATGTTCTCTACTCCAATCCTTAAGCCATATCTCCCACCTCTATATCATAAAATACCCCGTTCGGCTCGCCACTGTCTTCTCCCACAATATGCGGCCTTGGTAACATGTACAAATGCCGACTGATGCTCGAACGCCTCCACGAAGGCGCACTCAACCACGCTACACCAACCACTACCCACAGAACGAGGTTCCCTAGGAGTAGCAGAGCGACCTTGGAGTTCGCATAAGCTGAACTGTTTGGCGTGTAAGCGATGATATTCGAAGTCCCGAATGCCACGATAATGAAAGCAAAGGCGATTAGTAAAGCGGAGTATAGCCTGGCACGAGGATGGGGATGATTTCCAAAATATGCGGCTGGGGAGCGGTATAGGAGGCCAGCTACAAATGTCACAATGGTTTGCGTTGTGTGAGCGAAACTTTGGAGACGTGTGAGTGCTCCGTTCGTGTTGGGGCTACTTGGACGAGACTTGCCATGGGTTGTCGACGGCTCCATTTTCCTTTTGGTTGTGGTTAGATTGTCGAAGCGAGTATCTGTGTAGATTGGGAGAGCTTGAGTGCGGACTTAAGTCTGGTCGAATGCGAGCTTACTGTAGCGCTCACTGAGACGGCGACAAACAGATGTGTAACTTATACGTCAATCACCAATCATTCTACCTCTATACCGAGTTTCTGCGGCCCAACATTCACGCAACTTATTCTCACAGCAACACAAGCATTGCATGTTTTACTAGGTCTCACAGCAGGTGGAAGACAATGCCAGCTGTGAAACAGCTTGTTGAAACTTGGAGGCGATGAATTGCACAGGTGCTAGCAATTGTAAGAAATGAACATAAGAGGGTTGCGGTTGGGATGGTGAAAGCTAGATTGGAGATGCAAACAAGCGCTACCAGTACACACAGCCTATTCTATTGCTGACAGAGCACAGGTCTGGGACGCAAATTTGATAGCGGGTCTTGTTCAGTGACGAGCACGTAGTAGAAATATAGTGAACACGTCTGCAACACAGTGAGGGTAATTAGACAACTATCCTGATCAAATTTCGTGTGGGCGGATGGCATGAAAGGATTTGGACACAATGCTTGTCGTTGTGATAGATGGGCAAAGCACGCGCCGGTCTTTACACGTGCCTACGCGTTCGATTTAGCGTCTTGGCGTGCCTAGAATCATCTACTTGCCACTGAGTTAGCTGTGCAACACCACAAGCCGGGGCAGCACAATCCTGCTCAGCTATGCTTGGATAACATCTCAATGTTCAGAAACCCTCGCGAGAACCGTTCACTACCCGAGTCATCGCGAGTGACGCCATCAATCGGCCGCGCCCCCTCGCCACCCCGCTCTCCGTCAAGAACCACAGCCATGACGACCAACCCTCTGGCGAAGAGGACGTTTCCGAAGCCGAGCACGAAAGCGCCGCCACCGCTGCCAAAAAAGGCACCCATTCAAACCACGCTCACACCGGCCGCGTTTGCAAAGAAACCGTCTGCAAACAATGGCAAAAAGCAGAAGCCGGTTGGCACACCAAATGGCAACATCATAGCTTTTTTCCAAAAAGCCGAGGAGATCAACAGCCGTATATTTCTGCAAGAACGGGGCTCAAATCCGGCAACCGCGCTCTGCCGTGATGAGAACGACGACCACGAGGATGTTGGCTGGAGCGATGAGAAGGCCAACGGCGCCATGACGTCAGACAAGGACGAGGAACGCTACAATGAGAAGGGTGGGAGCATCAAGCGACGGAGGGTTAGCGAAGAGAGGGTGGCTCCCGTTCCAGCCTGTTCACCACCTCCGCCCGCAGATGCAGAGAGCAATGCTCTGGATGCTCTGGCTGTCGGTGCACCCAAGCCACCTTTCAAACTGCGAAAGAAGTCCGGTCCATTCGTAGACGACTCAGACTCGGAATCGGATCATGACGGTGTTGATATACCTGCTACTACTCCAGGTATGGACATGCGAAGAAAGAGTGACGAGTCGCCAATTGCTAAACCAGCCGAGGACACATCACCAACGGATAGCACCGAACGTTCTACTGCGCACGCACCTCCACCATTCACGTCAGATTTTACATCTCAATATGGCGACGAAGATATCGACGGTTTTGAGGACCTGGAAGACGATGATTTACTCGAGGGCGAGGAGTACGACGAAAGGCGATGGATGAAGGCACAACAGAAACTGGAGTTGGAAGAGGCAGGCTTCGATGGCGACCCAGACGACTTCGATGCCCCACCCTTATTTCCTGAAAGTGATAGTACCGTCATGAAGAGAGAAGATAAAAATGCCCAAGACGTACCGTCATGTCCAATATGCGCCAATAGCCTACCTGGCTTATCAGAACAAGATGTATCTGTGCATGTCAACGCGTGCTTGGATGGCAACCCACTCCCACTGCCTGACGTCAAGACGGAACAGGAAAACAATCCAACTGTTACGAACAATGCGAAAGCGTTCAAGCGACCTGAGAAACCAGCTAAACCTGGCCAAGCCAACCCATTTCAGCTTTCGAAACCAAGTGCCCAGCCTGGCTCTGCCTTTTCAAAACTCATGGCCGGTCATGCTGAAGACGCTGCATGGGCCACCGCCGCGGCAGAAAACAACAAGTCCCGGGGGAAGCCTGCATATCAACGCACCTGTCCATTCTACAAGATCATGCCCGGTTTCTTCATTGCCGTTGATGCATTTCGGTACGGAGCGGTCAAGGGTCAAAACGCTTACTTTTTGAGCCATTTCCACAGCGACCACTACATCGGGCTTACTGCATCCTGGAAGCATGGGCCGATATATTGCAGCAAAATTACTGGTAACCTCGTACGGCAGCAGCTTCGTGTTGATCCCAAGTGGGTTGTAGACCTAGACTTTGAGGAGAAGACAGAAGTACCGGGGACGGAAGGTGTGTTTGTTACCATGATTTCCGCAAATCACTGCCCTGGCAGCTCTCTGTTCTTGTTTGAAAAAGAATTTGGGAAAGGCAAGAACTCTAGACTGCAACGAGTGCTGCATTGCGGCGACTTTCGCGCATGCCAAGCGCATATCGAACATCCCCTACTGCGACCCAACGTTCTTGACGCTGTAAGTGGAAAAAACCGCCAGCAGAAACTGGACGCATGCTACCTCGACACAACATATCTCAACCCAAAGTACGCCTTTCCGCCGCAGCAACAGGTCATCCAGGCTTGTGCAGACATGTGTGTCAGCCTCAGCAAGGTCCGCACTGATGAATCAGACGGATGGGAAAAGATGAAGCGAGAACGCGCTGGACTGGGCATGGTCAAGTTTGTACGCAAGGACTCCGACAAAGACAACCAAAGGGAACCCGAAAGTCCAGAACGTGGCCGTCTTCTTGTTGTCGTAGGCACATACAGTATTGGCAAAGAGCGAATATGTACCGGTATTGCAAAAGCCTTGAACAGCAAAATCTATGCGCCTGCCAACAAACAACGCATTTGCAAGGCCCTCGAAGATTCCGAGTTGGATGCACTGCTAACGACAGATCCTCGTGCAGCCCAAGTACATATGACCCCGCTGTTTGAGATTCGTGCAGAGACTCTAGACGACTATCTTCGCGAATACGCCGACAGTTTCTCGCGCGTCGTTGGTTTCCGACCCTCAGGCTGGAACTATCGTCCACCCAAAGGCCGCTTCACCGAATCGCCCCAAGTACAGACCGTCCTTCATTCCGATAACTGGAAAAGTACATTTTCGATGAAAGAGTTGACTCCACAAGCTGGAAGCGGGACCCGGGCGAGCTGCTTCGGCGTTCCTTACAGCGAGCATAGCAGCTTCAGGGAATTAACCATGTTCTGCTGCGCATTACATATTGATAAGATTATCCCCACAGTCAATATCGGCAGTGCAAAGAGTAGGGAAAAGATGAAAGCTTGGTGTGATCGGTGGGCTGCAGATAAGAAGAAGAATGGGTTGTTCAAACTAGATGAAAACGGGGAGGGCTGGTGAGCGTGGGTCACATCGTAATCGCGATTGCACTAGTGGATGTTACCTCGGCCAGTCCTACTACGTCGCCTCGAATGACATTCGTATATTTCGACTAAAATAGTTTGCAAGACGTTTGCGAGTATGAACCGGACCAAAAAAATAAAGGAACTGCAACTACTTCTAGCGCCGCTAGTGGTAATAACGCAGACAAAGTATCGAAGAGTGAACCACGTTCGACGTAAGAATCACCACATGATCAGTATTTCCTACATCCGCACAGTATGTAATTGACAGGTATTCTACGCGCCCCGCGTCAGCATTGAAGAGAGTGCATTGGGTGTTTTTGTTTCTACTCACACGACACCATAGTCGTTGCAGTCGTGTCGAGCCGCCTGAGCAGGCTTTGTTTAACCCACTGAAGCTGCGCAAAATGCTGTCCACATGAATCATCGTACGTCAAGCTCCGTTGAGGTCCCCTAGTGTGAGCTTGCTGCGGTGGCTCTGGACTGCTATGCATTGGTGATGACGACGGAGCTTCTGCCTCATGTGAGGAGCCCTGTGCAGGTGGCTGGCTATAACTGATGTGATTGCAACTTTGGTTGTTCTAGTATGCAATCTGGGTTGTATTTATGGGCGGGAAGGGAGCTTGGCTTTGCGGTGGTGAGACTGGCTGCTGGGGATAACCATGGCTCCGTGGTGGATATCCATACTGCTGCTGTATACCAAAGCTTTGTAGCGGAAACCGGGATGATTGGTGAAGCACAGTATAGCTCGGATACTCAGGATGCACTAGCTGTGGAGGAGGGTTTGTGTGATAGCCTGATGCGTATGGAATCGGCCTTTATGGCACCTAGTTACCGTAATAAGACATGGCCTGCCCGTGATCGAGTTGAATTTTATGGAACACATGTTCAGGTGATTCTTCTGGTTCCAGTTATGGGCATAATTCCTGTCATGCTTCTGATCGCCAAACCGGAATGTCTGGACAGCGTCCAGTTTGATCTTGCTAGACTCCACTGACTCTTAATTCGGCAATGGCCCAAGGAGCGGGCCACGTCAATGGGGCTGTTTATTCGAGACCAGCTGAGACTAGCGGGACGATCAATGAGATCCGAGTGGCGCAGGAAAATTACGTTGTTGGGATAACTTCCGGTCAAGACTCTTGCAAAGAAGTAGTTTGTAGAACAACGCTGAGCGCTGCTGAGTGATCATTCTTATCCGCCTCGCGAGGCAGCAAGTAAGATGCACATCAAGATAACAAGACGCTTCCAGCGAGGCTCTATAAGGTGAGCTTCTCCGGAGGACATGTGGTGCAGAGTCAGCATACGCGAACCAGTGCCGTTGCATTCCGTTCAGGCGTGAGCCGAAAGACACATGCAGTATTTATACGTGTTACGTGTTAAATATAGTCCTCTTTCCAGCCTCTCGTGCACGGCTGTGTATGTTTTGGCTTAGGTGACGTCCAATAATGCCCGAAGTATGCAACCAGTGCCTAGATGAGCGGAGTACGCAGCTCAGCCTTGTATCACCCCCGTCAAACAGATAAGTAACATGTGTTGTCCTCACAAGTAAACATCAGCGATAAAACCTTCATGGCAAATATATCACAGGTACGCGGTCTGATGCTGCTAGATCCAGTGACAAGTCCTGGCGCGCGCATACCTCTTATCTTTTCCTCTGTTCCAATGCAAGCCCTCACTTCGGTGGCAGGAGTCACTCTCAGCAACGCGTCAGTGACGGAAAAGGAAATTTTTCAACAAACTTGCAAATACGAGGGCTATAAATAGTTTGGGATATGGATGGCTGCGGACGACGAGTTCTTCGACCCTTCGATAGCCTGAATACGACCACAATAACACATCTGCAGTACCGGATCTCGCAGCTGGAGAGTAAATTAGAAGAGACTTACTATACGTATGATGATGAAAAGAATCGGAAGACCTCGATTTTTAAAGGGGATGAGCGGTTTAACAGGGCCGCTCAGAGATTATAAATGAACTATCGTGCCTGCTCCTACACTGCGGTAATCACTGGGAGGCTACACTATGAAACTATACTAACAGCGATAGGTCAACATACCGGGGCATTCTCCAAGATAGATACCTGCCCACGACATCATCCCATCCTCCGAGAACAACGCCGTGACTACCGACAATTCGTCGGATTATGTTTGGCGGAGCCCCACAAAATCAGCAGTGTCGTAAACTGGTTGAAGCGCGGCGTCATCACTGCATCAGAAACGTATCTTGTCAAACACAGGAGCGACTTGGTCTTGATCAACGAGAGAGTTCATCCGCTAGGTACTAGGTCGATGGCTAGAGGCGTGCCGCATCCTACATATGCGGAGGATCTTCAAAGCGAAGTGTATAGAGGACCTGCATGTCCAGTCAGACGCTACCTTTTACTCTAGCGATCGGATCTTTGGGCGCTCATTGCACCCACGTGGTGGCTGGAGCATGTTTCCGATAGCAAAGTTTGACTGAAGATCACTACGGGCTTCGTTGTTCTGCTTATGCTACTAATGACAGGCGAGACCATCAATAGACCTTTCGAGGTAGTGGCATCGACTGCGGCTTACGCGGCCGTGCTCATGGTTGTCATGCAGATCGGAAGTTGACAAGATATCCGGAGATGTTCACGTATGCCATGATACGAACATCATCAGCTCTGCTCGGACAGGATATCATGGAGCCCGAAGAACGTGGGATAGTAGCGCGGCTGTAGCCAATGTTGAGCCACAAGTGTTAGCCTACGTGTAGATTTGATAATGCGGGATGAAGATATAGGCTACGAAGATCATGCATACATGCATAGGCATCTGGAAGAAGGCAAGGGGGAAGAGGTGCAGCCGATAGGCATGTAGTGCAATCTGGACTCGCGATCGCCGTGGTAGATGAAATGGACATTTCCGTGTTTATTTTGCAGTGGTTGTCGGTGGGTTACAAACAGATCTTCTTTGATTAAACATATACATACGGGGGTGCTCATGTGTTCTTTTGGACATAGAGGGTAATGTTGGATTACATCATCACACGCGCTAGGTAAACCCACCGCACGTGTGCAGCGCCCCCTGGAAGACCCAGCTATGAAACAACCACGCCTCATCACATGGAGCAGCCCGGTTTTTCGATAATACGGCATAACTAGTTTTTCTTGATTTAGTCACAAACGTGCCATGGTTGCGCTGCTCAAATACCGCATCGGGGAGCCTCCCTGGACTCGACTGGACCCGAAGCATGACATACAAGTCGATCTCTCGTAATGGACGCGAGGACTGTGTGCGCAATAACTATCGCGATGGGGATCGATAGAAAAAGCGTGCCTTCAGCCCAAAGCAGTCTCGCAAAGAGAACACGCACCACTTGTCCGATTGTTGACAGGCTGACGCGGCCTATGCTGTGAGCTGAACGCCATCTCACTTGGCTATGACAGTGCTGCTATCTATGGATGGTTACCCTTTGGCTTTTAATGCAAGGTTGCTGCAGGTCGATCGTCATGACTCTATCCAGTTCCCTTTACATTCACAGTCTCCATCAAAGTCGGCTGTGGCGGGCGCGCTTTCTCCACAATTCCATGGCCGTGCTGTCACACTAATGGCCAACGCCAAACATCGCCTCGTATCTAAAAACAGAAATCCGGGCTTTGCAGCCAAAATAACGTTGGGGGCAGCAACAACTTGTTTGGACGGTTGCCTTGTCGTCGCTCAAGTGCAATCCACCGTCGGGCACGATGAAGACCAGGTCTGATGACCTCTTTCTTCTTCTCTTCCGCGTCATGTATCTTTCCATTTTCACCGGGTATACATGCTTTACGATTCTGGGATTTGCGGCAATCGGGACTGCTATCGGTGTTGCAGCGACTGCAGTAGTTGCTGTGGGTTCGGAAGTTGCGTTTGTGCTTGCGAAGAGAGAAGAAGCGGAGTGGTTGAGACAAGAGCGATATTTGGTGTGAGGAGGACAGTCCAAGATATCTCGACGAAGGGCCTAGAAGAGAGGGAAGGGTAGGGCACGCAAGCTCGGAAAGAAGTATCCACCCGCGCAACACGATAACCTTTGGTCTTTACAGTCCTTGACCACCGCCGACGCCACGTACCTCTCCGCACGAGTCCCAGCGAAACAATAATTCTTGATACATGGCATTAATATGTCTCGATGACTGTTCTAAATATCAGACCTGAGGGCTGTATAACCCGTTTCAATCGGATTGGGCAGCAACTGCAGATTGGAACCGCCCATCCTGGCACGCCAGGAAGAGTCCAGCCTCGCCACCTCCACCACTGATAGCTTTCAAATGTACGTAAGCGACGGAAGAAGCTTGATAAAATGCAAAATACTCGAGTCGAACGAGATGCTTCCTGTTTGGTATGCTTCTGGGGAGCCAGGAGTCAACTAGCTACTTCTCTGCTTCGACAGGAGCACCCAAGAGGTGCATGGATACCTCAAGTCCACCGTAAAGCCTCGCTACGGTACTTGCGCTTGCTACTTCGAACTACACATCATCCCCGACCTCCTACTGATCGATGTTTGTGTCCCGGGCACCTTCGCCGTACGGTCGACCCAACGAACCACCAAAAACCACAGCCCCCAAACGATTTCAAAAGACTACAGCGACGCCCCAAATTGGCGATCGCAAGCCCACCCAGTCTTTGTAAATATCCCCGTTCTGAGATGCGACGTGGAAGATGAAAAGACAAAGCCTTGGGCTTTGGCTGTGTGCGACTAGACGGCATCCGTCCCAATCTGGGACTGGAAACATGGCATGCCTTCAGGAGATTACTGATGTTACGCTAAAGTCGGTTTGGTAGTTTGTCTTCGCTTTTTCGGTCAGTCCGTTCTGCGGTATTGAGAGGCGGCTCTATATCAGCTAGCAGAAGTAATTAAGCCATGTGACTAGTAATCTCTGCAAGAGACGCCAAGGCCGGTATTATGCGTAGGTTGTGCACTCACATGCCGACTGCTATCTATCTCACTTGCTACTGCGGTATCGAGTGAGTATGCCTTGTTGCCCAGCACATACATGTGCACATACTACTATGATCTTTTTCTGTGTATATTGTTTTACAAGTGATATCGATGCTCAACAGCAGATTGTCACAACGTGGTATTGTAGTGACAGCAATATAAGAAAGCAGTTAAGGCGATATCCCAGCACCGTATACTCAGTTAAATGCGGTATTTACTCAGTAAATGTACGCAGGCAGGGCAGCCATGAGCGTACAATTTCTTGTGTATATATATTAGATGCATTTGCTCGTGTTTTGTAATTTACTTTGCCGACAGATACCACAGCACATTTTGTAGGCATATCTGAAGTTTGGACTGTTAATTTGTTGTTCTTTTATAAACTTACAATTTTTCCAAACGCCATATTCCTTCTCAAAGGTGCCCTTGGAGAATACAAGACGTGTTCGAATCAGCTTACGACTAACTAACAAACGTTACACCAGGAGTCGATATCCCATTTTTTCTTAGTTTTCAACATACACCACCTTTAGTATGCCCGGTTTCTGGGCTTATGTAATCTATTTCTCGAATATCGGTGTGTTGTCGTCAGACAGGTGGGTTCAAACGATACATGATGCATTAGTAATAGAATGAGGGTAATAAAGTATTAATCATTATAAGTATAAGAGTCCCCATAGTGGTTTGATAGCTGTGAGAGAGGGGACTATGTATCTTGGCGTGAATTGGGAAAGACTATCCGCTTGATATTTACCTACCTAGTAAAACTTGAATTGCCCAACGCTTAAATGTTGGCTGCTTTACGGTCTTCCTCTAAGGCCAGGAATTTGCAGACAGAAAATTTGTTGGTCGGGCCAGGTTCAAAGCAGATCTGATCGGTATATGGTGATCAGATCGTGGAGGCCTTGCGGCTCTCCTCCATCCACATTTTTCTTTTCTGATCGTATGATGGTGTTTGTAATGGTGATAAAGAGTGGTGAAAAAGGTGTTGAGTTTGTTGAGAGAAATAAGTAAATGGGTAGTAGAGGTGGGTGTTTAAATAGCCTAAGGGCGAGCAGTCTTCAATGCCTGGTTCCGCGCAAAGTGAGAGAAAGTCTATGTGAGGGCGAGCTGCAGGTATTTTGGTGAGACTGCGCCATCCTGGACTGGTGAGATCTGTCCCGACATCATTTTACGTGCTTTGTAACAGAGTCGAGCTCCGAGGTACAGATACCTCTGTCTTTGCTTGAGTAAGCTGCCTTCCGATCGGTTCCAAGTATATTGGCACCCAGTCAAAGTCACCAATCGGAGCGCAAGGTCTACCAACCAGCCTTTCCGGGGCCCATACATAGCAGCATTCACTTGAAGCGACTCATTGTTCGCTATATCCATACTCTGCCTCACGACTGTTCCATCATCCTGCACCTTTTCCATTGATGCGCACTTGCTCTTGTCATTCTCGCTACCAGCCCAGCCAACGCGCAGAGCCCCTCGTCCTTCGTGAAGGTGGCCAAAGCAGTGGAGTCGCGGCTGTGTCCTTTGCACCGCA
>Ga0265798_10011771_pt1 | contig 10629 bp, 12 predicted proteins | sample P3T30metagenome_FD_192430 | JGI IMG/M metagenome (GOLD analysis project Ga0265798, IMG submission 192430) | Plant litter microbial communities from East Loma Ridge, Irvine, California - P3 T30 | ecosystem: Environmental > Terrestrial > Plant litter > Unclassified | place: USA: California... | reverse complement strand
AGACTGATTTCTTGGTCAATGTACTTGTCACTAATGACATCCATGAACAATACAAGACGAGAAAACTGAGGAACCCGCCACCTGATGGCTATCTCATTCAAGAGTTCAGTCGACTGCTTTGACAGCAGCTTGACAGGCGGGTCCTCGCTAGTGGCCTCGCTTGGCTCGAGTTCGGTATCCGCCAAATCGTACGTCAGCGCTTCTTTCAGAACCGCACGGTATGTGGCACGTGGATCTGAGGGTATGAAGGTATAGGACGAGTTGTCATTTGGGTCGTCTGAGATATTGAGCCCGCTCATGTCCACGGGCTGGTCAATGACATAGCTGTTCTCAGAAGACAGCGAGCCCTGCCTGGATCCACTAGAGAGAGGGTCAAAAGTTGACTTTGGCCTGAACTGTGGTACAGAACCGCCGGGAGAACTCTTTGCAAGTTCTGGGTTGGATTGGATGATTGCTAGTATCATTTGCGAGAGATCTGGTATTTCTTGATTCTTCCACGCCTCGTAGGCCTCTTCAGTATCAAAGTCGTCGCTGTTTAGCGTCTTGTTTGTCATTAGACTTAGGTGTGCCTGGTATGTTTTGAGATCTTGCAAAGCAGCCTTTTCGGTCCACACCGACTTGTAGCGATCAATATCGGCCTGCACGTCTGAGTAGCCAACGGCGAAGATGCGCGATACTACCAGGACGAGTGGCATATCTTTGACCTCGTAGCTTCTTGGAACCTCGACTTCGATTGTTTTGCCTCCCGACCCGCCATTACGCTGATTCTCGGTCGCTAGATCCTGATCGTGTACCAAAAGCTTCTTCTCCATGGTAGCCAGGCGATGGGCGAGTTCTGGACGGTCTTTTGCCCAATCGTAGTGAACGAGGATGGAGCTGACGAGACGTAGGAAGAGAGCAACATGTCGGTCCACCATGAGCTTCCAGCTGTCATCTCCTGGGGCTTTGCCTTTGCCCAGTTCCTTTGTGGCATTCGAGTAGAAGATCAAGAGCAGATCCTCGACTCTCCTGTCCTTGTCCATGTTCTTCCTGAAAGACGGGTCTTTGAAAGCGTTCAAGAAGACGGCAAACGTCCGCTTGACCGTGGCGTCCTGAAACTCGGGCATGCGCTCCGTGCCCATCAGCACCTTTGTTATCCGCTTGTCGAGGGCGGCCATGAAGTCGCGGGGGAAGCGGGTGCTCTTGGAGTCTCGTATCAGGGAGAAGTCCTTCATGAGGTCGTTGATGGAGGTCGAGGACCGCTGGACTTGCTTTGGCGCGGCGGGCACATGCTGAACTCGCTTTTGGCGTGGCTGGAGCAGGTAGGCCAGATATGCCGCACCGAGGGCGTGAAGGTAGGCATCTTGGGCGGAGACGGGGCGCTTCCCACGGGCGGTCGCGGAGCCCTGGCGTTGCAGTCCCTCCCGCGATGCAAGGCTGTTTATGCGGCGGTTGCTCCCCCGGGTGCCGTCCATTGCACAGCGAGAGTGGGAGCAAGTGGGCGGATATCAATTGTGTGGGTGGAGGAGTACGGCCGTGGTTGGGCGCATATCACGGTCGCGGTCGGTAGTGTTGTGCGTGTTCGGGGGCTGCAGCTGCCCGGCGGGATGATTTGGTGGGGTCGTGTCTTCTCTTGTGACTTGTTCGCAGGACCGGAACCTCTGCTTCCACTGGATTGTCTCAATCTGGCCCTGGACCGAGATTCGTGTTGTCGGCGGTATCTTTGGGCGTCGCGTCGTGGCTGACGAGCTGCTGGTGGCGCGAAGATCCACCGCAGTGCGTCACTTGTTGATGGTGTGCAGGGAGCCCAGAGCCCTAGATTTGCTGACTGGGGCTCTCACGTCGACATTGAAACAAAGCTTTGCTTTAGTTTAATTAGCCGCGAGAATCTTGTTTTCGACCGCCATGGACTTGCTGAACTATCCTGCTCCCGCCCGCTTTCCGCCGTGTCAGCTATATGCCAGCAAATATCACGCTCACATCGATAGTCGACCCCCGTCACATGCGACATCTCCATGTCGCTTCATCGTATGATCGTATTGCCTTCCTGAGGTAACCTGTCTGTGCCATGGTGCTTACAGTGTACTTTCAAGCTCGGCATTTAGGTCCAAGCACATGAACAGCAGAAGCCCAAACCTCATGATGCCTAGGTAACTTTTACAACAATATCTGGTCGCGCTATCGTAATTCCAGCGTACTTTGTTCTTCTTCTTCTGAATATCACCAAGCCGCTCCTGCTTCCTATTCTTTCGACATGTGACCCGCGCAATAAGTCTCATCCATCGACAACAACACGACGTAAGCATTGCACGCGTCCGAAACCCAACGAATCAGCCCTCGGTCCGCACAAGACCACCGCCGCATCCACCACCACGATGCCCGATTCTCAAAGTCCCACCAATGCCGCTGACCGGCCCCGCCTCACCGAAGCCCAAAAGAAGGAGAACCATATTCGTTCCGAGCAAAAACGCCGCGAAGCCATTAGAGAAGGCTTCGACCGCCTTGCCTCCATCGTGCCCGGCCTAGAGGGCCAAGGACGCAGCGAGGCTGTCGTACTGGGCGGTGCTATAAGGCTTATGCGCGACAAGATTACGGAGCGCCAGCAGATTATAGCGGACGCGCAGGCAAAGGGCATCGATACAACCGGCTGGGAACTGGACAAGGAGACGATGGAGGCGTGTGCGAGGCAAGTGGAGAGAACGCTCGCTGAGGACCGACAGGAGGAGAATGACACAGAGGTGAAGAGGGAGTGATGTATGAAGGCATATTATTGGCATGTATGGGGCAGTAATGTACATATGTCGAGTATAGATTACACGGTATATATATTCATGGCATGGACGCCTAGGTATACTCAACACTCTGTATTGTTCATAATTTCTACCATACAAGCCATGAGATCAAAAACGTTTTCACCGGCTTCTCCCCCCTTCCAACCCCGCATCATGCCATCACCCGCTTCTTCCCCATCCCCCATGTATTCACCCGTGCACCTACCAGCACCTTATCGATAAGCAACATCCAAAATAATCTTTCACATGCCACAACCCCCCTCCATCCAACCCAAATCCTCGTATAAACACTGGAACACAAGAAAAAGATGGGCTTCAGCTTTGGCTTCTCAGGCGACGATATAGAAGAAGATCCAAGCGATGTGCAACAAGAGCAAAGCCAGACCCAAGGCGATCAAGGTGCAAATAGCCTAGCGCCGCCAATCCCAGCTAAAACACACGACATGGACGTACTAGTAAGTCCACTCCTGTTTATAATTTACATGCATCCGTGGGCCATGTATATATGGCGAAAAGAAAACTCGTTCCCTTACAAGTTTGAATTTGAGAACGGAGAGGGGGAGAGAGAGAGAAAGAGTGTGTGTATATGTGTTGAAGATCAAAGTTTCTAACGTAAAAACCCCCCTATGTAAAAGTTATCTTCGCTACCGGAGAAAATATCGTATTCGAGTCTGAACATTACCAGTCCGAAAGGGTTTACGGCAAAGCTGCCGCGGAGGGAATTGTTTGATGTTAGGGTGCAGATCATGGCAGAGGATGATGACGAGGAGGAAGGGGGAAAGGCTGCGTTAGCCGGGTTGGATGTGCGTATGATCATATCTTCCCTCTCTTCCCGACTAAAAAAAAATAACTCCTAAAGACATCCGACCTCCGCCCCAACATCTACGAAGGCGGCTACAAAACCTGGGAATGCAGCCTCGATCTCGTCCGCTACCTGCTCGACCGCGGACCTCGCAAGGATCTCGATGACCTCGTCCGCGTAAATCACTGTGTGGAAATGGGTTGTGGTAGCGCACTCCCTTCGCTGTTGCTCTTCCAATATGCACTGCGGAACCGGCTGGCCATGTACTTTACGCTAACGGACTACAACGCTGATGTCTTGAGACTTGTCACGTTGCCGAATTTGGTCTTGGCCTGGGTGGGTACGCTGGAGGGTGAGGAACGGAGGCATGTGCTGGTGGGGGAAGATGGTGGTGTTGGGGTGGAGGACGAGGGCGAGCTGCAGATTTCTCCCGAGCTCATCACGGCGTTTAAGAGGGCGCTGGATGAGAGGGGTATTACCGTGACGCTTATTTCGGGCTCGTGGACCCCGGTAGAGAAGTTGCTGCCGCTGGTTCCGTCGACGCCCGAATTGAATACCTTTATTCTGGGCTCAGAGACGATTTATAGTCCCGCATCGTTGCATGCCTTTACCGACGCTATTGTGGGACTGATGGGGAGGGTAAGGCTGGGGAAGACGGTGGTGGCGGCCAAGAGAGTGTATTTTGGCGTTGGCGGGAGTGTAGATGGTTTCCGGGAGGAGTGTGCGAAAAGAGGGTGTGTGGGAGTTGAGGTGGAGTTTGACGGCTTAGAGGAGGGTGTTAGGAGATGTTTGGTCGAGGTACAGATGTATTGATTAAAAATGGTTAGGGCTATGGGACGGGGTATCTAGATAGAAATGTGTGGGATAGAACTGGGTTGGGTGGGCAAGATCAGAACAAAAACAAAACGCTGTCTTGGTTTATTCAAGAGACACAATCCTGTATCCAAGTTGTGCGCAATCTGACTGCTACTTTGCCCGCACAGTAACTGTTGGACCGCCCAATTCCTTCCTCCCTTCGCTATCGTCGGCTCCTCGCATGAGCCGCTTGTACGTATCCGACTCCACACGCATGTGCTCGCCCCGGCTGACCTGCAGCCTCTCCACACCCTTGCCAATAGTCTCGATGTGGTATTCCAACGGCAATTCACCCCTATATCCCAAGATTTCTGGCGCCGCGACACCTTCTCGGAGATTTTCCAAGTCGGCCTGAATTTCCTGGAGCTTCAGTAGGGTTTCTGAAACATGCACGACAGCCTTCTTGCGGTAGGCGCTAATGTTGGAAAGAAGATTTAGAGACTTTGTGTTAGCCTTGACATCGCCCCGATTACCACCCAGCTTTGTCCAGAGAGAAGACAAAAGTTCTTCCTGGGTGCGAGTAATGCTTTGGTCGTCGTTTGTTGCAATTTCAAAAATGGTGGTCAGGCGCTCGTCAAGGTTGTTCAAGACGAGTAGCAGAGCTTGTGCCGTTTCGATGAGGCGCGTGATCTCATCCTTGTTCTTGCTTACGTGGAGGACGTATTGATCGAAAATGCGCTGCTGGAGTGTTGGGGGTGGCGCTATGAATGCGCCAGTGAGCTGACTGATAACCCGCGAGACAGCGCCAGTGGACGCTTCCCGTTGTGAGATACCAGTGAGCACATTCATTGTCCAGGTGTTTGTCGCAATTACGCGGTCCATGGCTGCGCCTATGCGGCTGTTGAAGCGGGAAAGGTCCACAGAGGCCTCGTTGGCTGTCTGAACAAAGTACTCAAATTCATTATCCAGGGCTTTCCGGCTTGGCAAGCGAGAGTGTTTGACCAAGATGCGCAGGTCGCGGATCGCAAGCTCGGAGTTCTTGATGGTGGCAGGCAGAGTGGAGGTATCTTTTGATGCATCAAGAATGTCTTCAAAGTGACTTTGCACATTGATGAGTTCCTCAAAGTTGGCCTGGTGGTCTGGAGAGGAAGCGTCGCAGGCTGCAATGAGGTATGAAGAGCCTGGTATCGCACACACTGGGCCCATGACTGCGTTAGAGACCGTGGAGCGAAGCATACCGGAGGCCAGCTGGATGCTGAAGACTAGAATTCCGAGACCCAGTATCACGCCTAGGAAAGGCTTGATGAAGTGCCGCAAGGCATAGGAGAAGATATCAAGAAAATGGCCAATCAGTGGCGCCACGACATTGTCCCAAAAGAGGTTTACGTAGTGCCATGGGCTGACTTCCTCTTGCTGATTTGGTTCCTGATGGCCGTGGGCACGGCGTTCCTTCAAAGAACTGCGAGAAGCACCCGGGGCAATTGGTAGATGATCTTGTGTCGCATTCTTTGCTCGCTTTCGTGGCTGAGGCTTCTGTGCCGGGGACCGGTCATACCCGGTCGGTGAGTTGTTCATGGAGGGCATGATGAAGCTCGGTTCAAATGGATGTCGCCTAGGGTTCTTCTTATCAGAGTCCAGATGCTGGGACTGGCTTGCTTTCTTCCTGTTTGTTGACTTCCTGACCGGCGCGACCGCGGTTTGTGCTATAGGTGTTGATTGACTTAGTTGATTTCGTTGGGGCCTGGGTGTTGCTGCTTGCGGGTCCTGTACAGCTTCTTTGTCTGATTCCTCCAACTCTACTTCGCTAGCGTCGTCGCTCCCCGAGTAAAAAGAACCTCCTTCGTCAGATGCGTAGTTGGCCTCGCCCCAACTGCTTCCTAGGCTGTGGTCTAGTCGCCGGGCACGTGCGCTCATACTTTGCGTGGTGGGATGAGGGTGGATAGCAGCTATGAGGTAAGGTTGTTGTTTTGAATCAAAGCAAAAAGGAAACGAGGTGTTAGTTATAAGATCAGAGGATACAATGCCAACGGTAGCTCCAATGTTTCATGTTGTCTATGAATGTGTAGGAGGCTGGTAAAACAAGTCGCCACTTCCTAAGTGTGACGTGGGGTCAATTGCGACCAGTCAGAACACAGCGCGTATTGGCTCAGGTGCGTCACGAGACGCTCACTGCCTTCACTTCACCATCAGCCCGAGCAGATTAGAGTCCAGGCATGGCTCTAGCGCAATCCTTGGAGTGCCAGCACACACCCCGCGAGTTCTGGTGTTGGTGTTGAGGGCTGAGGAGCTGCAGACGCGTCGACGTCATGTCCGGGCTCGCTTCTGCCAAGACGGCTAGCCTCGAAGCTGCATCTTGGACTTCCGGCCGTATCGAAATTGGAAAGTCTTTTCGATGCCGCCATTGCGCCAGCTCTCGGTCGCGCTGCAAGCTCTCAGGCAAAGGCCGATAGAAGCAGCAAGGAGGTGCAATTATGCACGTCTCTTTGTTAGGAGCTGTTCTTGCTCTGCACCACAGAATGCCCAACTGAACACTACGACTGGCGCTCCACCCGCACCCCCCACCGATCACCGAACCCTCGCGCAGACGCACAATCTGTTCATTACATCGCCGTATAGTCCCGGCTCTCCGCTGATTCTCCCCAATGGTGCCTATGTCTTCCAAAAGCTCCAGTCGTTCCTCCGCGCGCAATACCCACAGTTCGGCTTTCAGGAAGTCATCACGCCGATAATATACAAAAAGTCGCTGTGGGAGACGTCGGGACACTGGGAGAATTATGCCGAAGACATGTTCAGTGTGCAGGGGCGAGGGTCAACTGCGCAAATACCAGGAGCAGAGGGCGGCGAGGACGGCGAGTTTGGACTAAAGCCAATGAACTGCCCAGGCCACTGCTTGTTGTTCAGGGACGAGATCAAGAGCTACAGAGATTTGCCAGTCAGGCTTGCAGACTTCAGCGCTCTGCATCGCAACGAGATCTCGGGCGCGCTTACGGGCTTGACGAGGGTCCGGCGCTTCCACCAGGACGATGCGCACATCTTCTGTCGGCCGGACCAGATATTGGCCGAGATCGAGCAGACGCTCAAGTTTGTGGCCATGGTATACAAAACGTTTGGTCTGGGCCCCTACAAGCTGCTCCTGTCTACCCGGCCAAAGGACAGCTTCATTGGCACAGTAGAGGAATGGGATCGTGCAGAAGAGCAGCTCACCACGGCGCTGAACAACATTGGCAGCGAGTGGGCCATCAATGAAGGAGATGGCGCCTTCTACGGCCCCAAGATCGACATCATCTTGAAAGACTCAAATGGCAAGGAACACCAGACAGCCACTATACAACTCGACTTCCAGTTGCCCCAGCGCTTTGACTTGCAATACCAAGCATCTCCCGAGGAACTAGAGGCAGGTTCACAAACATCCATGGATGCAGGGCTTGATCCCACACTCCGCCGTCCGGTCATCGTACATCGCGCCATCTATGGCTCTATCGAACGCTTCATGGCCCTTTTAATCGAGCATTATGCTGGGAAGTACCCGTTCTGGCTTTCACCTCGTCCTGCAATCATCCTTTCGCTCAACGATGATACTCAAGTTCTCGAACATGTATCCCGCGTCCAGTCAGTGCTGTCAGGCCTGAAGGCAGCAGGCCCACCAGAGCAAGTATCAGTGTCCTCGCCGAAGCCTCTACCTCTTTCAACAATCCAGCTTCCCGTCGATGTTGACACCAGCAACCGCCCGCTTGCGAAAAAGATCGCCGAAGCGAGAATGAAGAAGTATAATCACATCATTGTTGTTGGTGGCAGGGAGGTAAAGAGTGACAGCATGAATCTGCAGATTGTAAATCAGCCAAACTCTGAAGCGACCTTCGATGAGTTACACCAGATACTAGGAAGAGAAACCAGTCAACATGAGCGGTCAAAAGGAACAACTGTGTCGTTGAATGAGGCCAGGAAGTACTTTGAGCGATTGGCCAATTCTTTCCTATAATTCACTACTTTTTTCTAGAGCCATCGATACCTCTCCCAATTGTTGTGTTGTAACATTCCCCATTTGTAGAATCTGACTCTGCCGCTCGCTTTTCATCATTGTAATGCTTGCATTGCTCTCGCGTTCATCCCCACTTTTCTCACCCTTGCCAAGAAGTTACTTCCGCTACCACTATATATATTACTCTCAAACTTGAGATCGCAACCCTTGGGCTCGTACTACGCAACTGATACCAGTGAGCATGGCAAATGCAAACCAGTTTCACGAACCGGCGCGTCTGACGCAAGTACCATGTGCCCATGGCTCTCGGCAAGCACCAGCGCTATTCTCTTCCAAATTATCCTCTCAAAATCAGTTTTGGGTACTAAATATACAGTAACGTTTACGACACAATGATACCGATCATTGTGGGTCCTGAGGGCGAGGAGAAGACATACCAGGTTTATCGCGGACTGCTGTGCCATTTCTCGGCTTACTTCGACCGCCTGTTGAACGGACCTTTCAAAGAGGGTGGTTCCGCAAGCCTTCGCCTCCAAGATGTACCGACGTGAAAGTTCCAGATTTTTACGACTGGTTGGACACTTGTATCGTCGACTGCACTGCAGGTAGAACACCTGTGTTGGTCCGCCTCATTTCCGTAAGAATTGTCGGTGCATATGTTTTTGCCGACTTCTACCTAATGCATGCTTTCCAAAACGCCCTTCTGGATCACTTCTATATAAATTACAACAACACTCATAAGCTCTTCACTTCCATCATACCGATGCTTTACATCAGCACTACCGATGGGGATATTATGAGAAGGCTTCTCGTCGATATGTGGGTGGAGGGTTGCGATGCACATCTCAGCAAAGTAGAACTACGAGTCTTGTGGCCAGAATTTTTCGTTGATTGTTTCCTGTTGTGCAAAAGGCAGGGGTATCTCCTGGACGTTGAGAGAACTGGTGATACGTTTCCATTGAGCTTTTGCAAAAAGTACCATCGACACGACAGCAAGGTCAGTGCTTAGGGCGAATGCGAATTGTAAGTACATAAGCGGATATACTTAAATTATAATAAGTGCCTGATACTTATATAGGTCCGGTCTCTAACGAGATACTGGAGGCAACAAGACTTTTCTTGGCTATAGACACTCAAGGATGCAAAGTGAGGCACTTCAGAAAAAGATTAGGTAGCTGCATTAGGGATACATCACCAAATGGTAGTGTTCAAGCCACTGTGTTGTTTTCTCTTGTTGCGTAATACTCTCAACCATCGTGTCTCTTCCACGCGGCCTTAGAAAAGACACTGCTGGTTCGACACACCTCGTCACTGCCTTCTCAACCCGGTCTGTTGTCCCTGCCTCTCATGCGCCGGTGCCAAGCCGCGCTACTAGGAGTAGATACTTCCATCACAGACCTCTGTGCTGTTTGCTTTTGCTCACATCATTTCACACTATCGCGTCTCCGAATTACAGCTCACTATCAATACTGAAAATCGATCGGGCACAATGTCGGTCGATCCCTAGGAGGACTATTTGCCTGTCTCATTACCCGAATGTAACTTTCCAACGCAGCTGCCACTGTAGGTCATAGTCTAGTTTCACACGACATGCAATGCCTAACCATATTCGCAGCGGCGAAATCGCTCAGCCCATTTATGTCCGTGTTGGCACAGGCGAAGCCAGACGCACCTTCCCGGTCTTAGAAGAACCACTTACACACTGCTCGTCGTATTTCCGCACTGTTCTGGCGCTACCTGTGGTCAAAGGAGAACTCAACCAAGTCATGCTCCCGGAAGAAGACCCGCAAGTGTTTGCAGACTTCCACAGCTGGCTCAGTAACAAGCAGATTCCCAAGGCTGCAGTCACATTCGTTCGAGTATTCGACATTTACTCATTGGGGGAGAGACTCGGGATTCCCGACCTGTGCAATTCTGCAATTGATGCCATATTTTCAATACTGATCCTAGAATGGGACATGCCATGGAAACATTGGGTCAGGGAAAGATTGTGCTTTGAGTTTGTTTTTCAACACTCTGTGTGGCATGATATGGAGTATGTGTATAAGAACACGACCGAGACGTCCGTTTTGCGAAAACTCATCCGCGAATTCGCTGCTGAGACGTTGATCTGGCCGACCATGTAGGAATACGATTGGCATTTTCCCTCGGAGTTTTTGCGCGAAATGGTGGCCTATTACAAGGACCGAAAACAAAAGCCTGGGGAAAACATTATAGGCAAGGATCATTGGATCGCTATAACGAAGCGTTCGTTTTGCGAGACTTACCATGACCATTGCTCC